>Ga0209039_10001231_pt1 | contig 24404 bp, 26 predicted proteins | sample BogFormECP12_OM1_FD_188238 | JGI IMG/M metagenome (GOLD analysis project Ga0209039, IMG submission 188238) | Bog forest soil microbial communities from Calvert Island, British Columbia, Canada - ECP12_OM1 (SPAdes) (version 2) | ecosystem: Environmental > Aquatic > Freshwater > Wetlands > Bog ... | reverse complement strand
AGTCGTGCCCGAGATGCGGCGATGGTGTGTTTTTAGCGAGCCACGCGGATCGATTATCGTGCGGCAAATGCGGATACACCGAGTACAAGAAAAAATAATAACAACTTCGTATAGTAGTTTGTGACCATAACTATCACCGGCGAGGACGCTCCCCCGAGTCGGCTGACGATTATAGGTATGCTTCAAACGTTATGTGAAAAAACATAAAAACGTATTACCTGGCGTTCTAGAAGCATACGAATAATATTTTTAACGTTAATACTTTTAATTTCAATTTCTTCTACGAGTTTTACTTTGTTTTTTTCTTGGCGGGTCGACGCCCGGCCTGATGGCCGGGCTACTCGGCGTTTTGGGTGCTTCGCTGTCGGGGCCGCGCTTGCACCCTCGGCGTCGTGCTTCGCATGTGCCTCCGCAAGCGCTAAGCAGCGTTTTACCCCTTCGGGGGAAAAACGCTCATTACCCCGCCATTATGCACGAGCGCTTCGCGCGGCGTAGCATCGGCCTGCTGGCCGACTGATGCCCAAAACGCCTCGACGACCGCCCCATTTTTTGAGCCAAAAATAGGTTGAAGAAAAAACGCAATTATAAATTATCGAAAGGAAAAATAATTAAAAAAGGAATCAGGTTGTACTCTGCGGCACTTTTACGTTTGCCGATGCATGCGCCTTGGCCATTTCCTGGTTGAAGTACTCCATGACCTCTTTGCCCTCGATGAAGACGAGGCCATGCTTTTTCGCATATTTCATGGCATCCTCTTTTTTGAGCGCCTTACCTGTCTCGCCGTCGAGCATCTCGCACATGACCATGGCCGGTATAATGCCGGCGGCCCTCGCTAACACGATGGACAGCTCCGTCTGGCCTCTGCGGTCCTTCAGCAGGTTGGGGGCTGCCCTCAATAATGGCACGTGGCCCGGGGACCTGAATTCTGCGCCGAAGTTCACGTGCTCGCTATCCATAGATCTTTTAGTGATCTCGGCGAGCTTCGTCATCGTCAGCGAGCGGTCATTATCGGTGATACCCGTGAAGGTCTTCCTGTGGTTCACCCACAGCGAGAAAGACGACTTCGTATCGTAGGGGATGTCCCCTACCCTCTCGTAGATCGACTCGATGGCCTTGAAGCCGTTCCCCGAGTTGCCCGTAAACTTGAGGACGTCCACGATATAGGGGATCCCCAGCCTGGCGCACACCACCGGATCGATGGCCGTACAGATCAAGCCGCCTGCGTCACGCCTGAGGCGGTATACTTCTTTAGGCGTGGCGGACTCCGCGGCGATGACGATGTCGGTCTCGGTCTCGCGGTCATCAAAATCATATAATAATATCGGTTGCCCGTCTTGTAACGCTTTAATTGCTTCTCGTATCATTCCAGGATCACCTCGATCTCGTCCCCGTCCTTGAGGCCCAGCGTTTTTCTCAGGTTAACGGGCGCAATGATCTCCACTAAATTCAAGGGATAGCTCGACCGGTCAGGCTTGATGATGGCGCACTTTACGCCCTCGATCCTGACGATATAGCACTTACCGCCGCCGAACGTCCTCGCCTCGTCCTTGAAGCCGTCTATCTTGATGGCCGAGGCCTCATGGTGAGCGAAAGGCTCCTTAAGCTGTAAGTTCAACGTTCCGGGGTACGGCTCGAAGCCTAGCTTTTCGATGAACTGTCTTTTGTAGCCGTCCAGCGAAATGTAGTACTGGCCCTCTCCCAGGCCCGTAACGATCCTGCCTTTAAAGTGGGGCTTGCGCACGTCCTCGAATATTTTTCTATAATCCATATACTCGGAGGTGAGTATGGATACGCCCTTATCGGTGATCCGCACCTTCTGGCCCTCGTTAGTGACCACCCGGGCAATATAGCCCTGCTTCTCCAGGTAGATCAGCCTGCGGGCCGCGGTCTGGGAGCTCATGCCGATGGTCGAGCCCAGCGTGGTCGACGAAAGGTTGACGTGCTCCCTGGTGGCGCCCATGAGGGCAAGCTTCTTCAGGATCTCCACTTCCATATGGTCCCTCAAATATAAGACGCATATCATGTATGATACGCGGATATATAATGTTTCTCGTTAAGCAAATCATAACCCGGACATTTTTAAAAAGACGGTTCTTCTCTAATTATTTTTGTATCCTGTGACACGTTGTCGGAATCAGTTTTTATAACACAGAGACACGGAGACTTTTTTAGACGGAGTTATCAGAGGACTCAGAGACGTTGTTCGGTTTCAGAGGGCACAGAGGATATGGAGTCACCGGGGAACAAATGGTTGAGTCATAATGATTTGCTTTTTCGGGCATCATGATATTTTTACCAATTATAATTGGAGCGGATTTCGAGGTATCTTTTATTTCTTTCTGCCTCAACATCCTCTGTGTCTCCCGTCCTAATAAACCACTCCGAGAACTCTGAGAACTCACATTAAAAAAAGACTCCGTGCCTCTGTGTTATAAAAACGAATTCCACCCGCTCCACAGGTAAACCGGCCAAGGTATAAAGGATTAATGAAATAATTTATTAGAACCCTGGATATAAAAATATTAATTCTTCAACAATCGGAGAAGAACCAAAAAGTGCTTAGTGCTTGTTAGACTTAGTATCACTCGTAGGATTTAATAGAACCGTCTTTGTATATCGGCACAATGGGAAAGACGTTTACCTGAGTGCAGATCATCTCGACGTCTTCCTGGTAGCCGAGCATGGCGACCTTTTCTCCCGCTTCGGAGTGCCGGATGCCCTCGAATATTTCCTGGCACTGCGCGTCATTTTGTATGTGCCGCTCCGCCTCGTACATGAACCGGCCGGAGCTTAGCATCAATGCGATCAGCTCGATGATGCAGGCGGCGTCGAGGTCTTCTTCCGACACGGTAGGGTTCGATGCCAGAAGGTAGGTCCTGTCGAACGGCATGATATACTCGGCCACGGCGCCCGCGTTGAGAGTGCTGCCGATGACGCCTCCGTCGACCATGATCTTAGTGCCGTGGGAGGTCGAGATGACAACAGTCTTTCCACGAATGTCGGCTCCGAGCATCTCGGAGGGCGAGTTGTTGTAGTCGAAGCCTTCGAGCTTTACGCCGCCCCGTTCCCCGACGAGCACGGCGCCCATCTTTTTTCCGGTGGTCATCGCCTCAACGGCGTCCTCGACGGGGATGACCTCGGCGGCTCCGGCCCATAGCGCGGCGACTATGGTGGACGAGGCCCGGAGAACGTCGACGATGATCGGGATCCCCTGTGGCTCCTTTAAGAATTGATACTTGCCTTCCGGCCCGATGAGATAACGCATGCTGTCGCCTCTGTGAGGGTAATGTCACTTCATTAATGAAAAGCTTTCCGAGCTAATAGAATATGGCCACCCGGCTCTGGCGATAGCAGGCGTATCCGTCATCGGCGACCATGTCGTATGCGCAGCCATAGAGCCTCGCCTGTCCCTTATTACGATCTACCAGAATTCCTCCCATGTTCTCGGTATCGTTCCCGGGGTTCGCCAGGATATATTCGCCGGCCATGCTGTCGTTATATGAAAATCTATACGCAACGCCATGTATCAAAAGAGCATATGACAGGCTATCCATGGATGTGTTCACGTCCTCCTCAAAGCCCAGGGCCATTGTAGCCCGTTTTTCCCATTTATCATTTGAGTTATGGGCCGCTGCGTCTTTCAGCGCAGAATCCCGGGCCCACTGGATGTTCTCCATGGAATCGGTTGAAAGGTAGCCAGTATTCGATCGATGGCCGCCGTCTACAGCCGTTATGCAGGCCACCACGCCCATCAGACATAAGCAGGCGACGAGGGCGGATAAAAGGATCATCTGGCCATCATCCTTCATTCAGGCCCTCCATAATACCAGCTTACAATCGAGTATCTGCCTCGTTCCTTCCGGGCCATGGCCGATATCACCATAGGCAAGAAAGGGCCTCGAGTACGCTTCCATGCCATCGCCTGGGGCCCGGCCCAGCGTCCCGTAAGGCGTCATCATGTAGCAATAAACGTCATCGGGCAACATGCTTTCCATATCGGAATATAATGCGGCTGAGCTATGTTTCCACTGGTCTTCGGACGATAACGTAAAACCCAATCCCGGATGCTCTAATGAGCTACACCTGTAGGTGAGTACATTGAGGAGGTCGGAAGACAATACCCCCAGATCATTCGACCTGTCGGCGGAAGGCTGGACTGCAGTGGAGTTCACGAAAAACAGCACGGCCATGACGAGCACAGAGGCCAGGGCCGCCTCGATCATATGGACCGTCCCCTCATCATTAAGCGCCCGCGCCAACGTCCTTCCTCCACATGTAAATGATCACGTTGGCATCCCGATAGATGTCGTCCTGGTCCTTGATGGTCGCTATGCGCTGAGACTTGAACACGTCCTTAGTATCCGGTGGTAGCGGGTAGCCGGCCGTCCTTGATATGGTGCCGTCCAGGCTTCTTATCTCGATCCTCAGGCCATATTCCTCGCCCTTATCCGAAAGCCCGAGCGCTTCCTTGAGGCCGGATGCGTTGTAAAAGTAGAGGCCTTCTATCTTATACGTGGATAGTATACCGGGGCCACCCTCTGATAACCCTAAGCTGGTCGCGTTACGGGAATTCGAAGGGTCCGTATACCAGTCCGGGGATCCCGGGGTTTTCAATAGCTCGTCGCCCACCTGGACTGCGAGCGGGCGCAGCTCGTCGGCATAGCCCGCCGTATACCTGGCAGATATGGCATTGGTCGCGGTGAAGAAGATACAAATGAACAGGATGGCCATGACCGTATATGCTGCGGCAAAATCGACCGAGAATGCACCTTCGTCCATTCCGATCCTCCTATGACAATGCCACCGTTCCAAACGTGGGCTCATAATCGATACGGTGGCCAGCGGGTACGCTCATCATAAAACCTTGAAACTTCAGGCTGGTGGGCGCGATGACCGGCGCCTCGTATTCAACGCTATTGACGAGGACGCATATGCTGCGGCCATCCCCGGAAGGATATACCAGATATGGGCTACCGCAAATACGTTCCTGTAGGTCGATCCTTTTTGTAACGGCCCCATCGCTTCGGGAGGCATCGGCTATGCATTCGCTCACGTGTGCCGCTATCCCGTATGCTGTCTCTGAGCGGGCATCCGCCGAGGCCGTATTGCTGAAGCTATTGAAGCCTATGAAAACGGCCGTAAAGATCAGCAGAGATACGCCGAGTAATAGCACGTATTCCGTTGTCACCGCTATACCCTGGTCATTGCCCGTCCTTTTTAACTTCGACAACCGCATAAGTAACATAAATGTCCGACACCTCCTTGTTCGTGGCTTTTATCGCCCCGTCCTCGTATCCCACGCTGAAGCCACATTTCTCCAGCTGCCCTATCCAGGCCTCGCGGTCTCCGCTGGATATTCGTAAGGTGGCAGTGGCAGAATGCAAATGCCATACCATAGGGCTCACGGATGAGCACCTTACATAAAGCGTGACCGGGCCGCTATGTGTTACGAACGAATCGGCCGATACTGAGACGACCGATATGTACAGGGCTTGTTTACCCTTGCCAATATCTATAGTGTGTATCGAAGGGCTTAGCTCACCTGTGGTCAGGCCGGTATCGTTCGATATCACGCCGCCGCCTTCGAAGGTCACCGTCCTGAAGGGCGATCGTAGCCGGACGCTCCCCAATTGAACAAAGGCAAGCTGCGTATCGTTCTCGTAAATGCCGATAGAGCGGAAATCATCGTGCGCATCCCTGACTATCAAGTCATAGCTCTGCGGGACGCTCATCTCATGGGCGGTAAAGAACGTATTGTTCGTTTCAACGGCCATAGAGACGATGTCTGCGTAAGAACCGAGCGATGCCACCGAGCCCGTGAACTCCATCTGCTTTTCAGCGGCCGATAAAGTCCCCATACCGCCGGTCAGCAGCCCTATGGCCGCTAAGGAAACAACGGCTACCAGTACCGTATAGCCCATCAGCTCCGAGACTGCGTTATCGTCCAGTCGTTTCACAGCCCGTAAGCCCCCAGCAAATTAAATCCTGGAAAAATGACCAGCTCGTAGGCGATGTAAGTAAGCATTAGCAGTATCGCCCCATCCTTGAAGCCCCCGAACACTGTTGCGTCTCGCATCTCGCCGATGGTCAGGCCGGTGCATATGGCGACCGACACGGACAGCACATAATATGGCATGACCGCATCGCGGGTAATAAGCTCGTCGACTCCAGAGGCCAGCCGCAACTCATTTGACATGTGCATAAAAGAGGTGAGGCAGAGCATGGTAACGGCCAGGAAAATGATGGCCGTAAAATAGATGACGAAGACGGACGACGATATGCCTGCCTGCCTTTCCTTCCTCAGCGACAGGGACAGCCTTCCCTCTCCGGCAACGACCTTTAGTATGCTCTCCAGGTTCGAGCTGGTGGTCAGCGCCTCTTTTATGACCGATACCGAGCGGTCGATGTAGCGGTTGTTCACCCTGGCGGCCATTGCTTCCAGCGAGGACGCTATGTCGTATCCCTCATCCTCGATCTCAGAGAGCATCCGGCTTACCTCGTCCGATATGACGCCATACTCGTGCCTGGATACTCGCTTGAGCGCCTTGACGATCGAGCCGCTGGCCTTTACCTGCTCGGAGATGTCGTAAAAGAACTCGGGGGCCCTTGTCTCGACTTCCGAGTCGTATTTCGATACGATCCCATGGGCATAGGCGACGGGAATGAGCGTTATCAGCGCCGCTATAAAAATCGCTGTATCGAGGCTGAATGAAAGTGTCAGGAGAATTAAGGCCATGCCGGCCCCGATTACAAGCGAAGTTGCGGCAACAGTGGCCAGCCCCGACGACTTTACCAGCGATCGCACGTCGGTTTGCTCGCCGACCGAAATATTAAGCTTCATCGGCATATACATCTCACACCTCCGGGTTTGAAGCCCGCATCAGCCGTATCACCACGAAGCTGCCCAGCGGCACGACCGCCAGGGCGTCCAGCCACACGAACGAATCGTTCGATAGCCAGCCGGCCATGTTAAAGACCAGGTTTATGAGCGACACGAAGATGGAGGCGATGCCCACGATGGATAGATATACGGACGATATTCCCTGGATGCTGTCGTTGTATTTCTTCACGTCCATCCGCTTGCGCTCGGTGAAGGCCTGGTATTTGCCCTCTAGATAATCATTCAGGCTTCCGCCACTGCCATATACTTCGGCGATGCCGATGAGAAGCTCCTGCCAGGCAGCGGAAGGCGATGTCGATTGGGCCTTCCTGATCGCCGAGACGATGTCCAGTCCATCCTCCTCGACTAACGATAAGATATAGGTCGCCTCGAGCGCGATGTCTTCGCCGTACACGCTGCCCAGGTTGGAGATGTTCTCGAACATCTTTCTCAATGGCACGTTGGACTCGGCCATGGTCAGCATGAAGCCGATGGCATGCACGAGACTGGCATCGATGAGCGCGCCACGGTATGCCTTCATCGATCTTAACGAATAGGCGCGGGCATAATAGGTAACTCCTGTAGCTGTCGCCGCCAGAATTAATAATACGGCCATGTTAACCGGATTAAAATAAGCCTCCGATATTGCCAGATAAACTGAGCCGCCCAGCAACACGATAATAAAAGCCGCTATGGATAACAAGACCGTCACGTACATCCAGCTATCGAACCGGTCGAGCCTGCATTTCTCATAGTCGTAGCGGCAGCCGCTCTCGCGGATCGCTATCATATCAGTGTATCTTTTCAATGGCACGTTAATCATAGGCATAATCATCCAGCAGTATGTCCCCGCTAAAGGCCGGGCGCTCTTTCATGAACTTCAACAAGCCTTTTCTGTCCCGATGGAAGGCTTCAACGATCTTTTTAATGCGCGCCTCGTCGACGACGTTGTTCTCGCCCATCCACCGCAATATGGCAGACCTGGCGCTAAGCTCCTCCACGAGCCTTTGGTCATTCCAGCCCCGCTCCGCCTTTATCTTGTCCAGCACCAAGGAAGGGCCGTCGGCCATTGTAATGGCGTCCTGTGCAGGCTCCCATTCGAATAGCGTATTGATCCTCAGGGTACCGTCCTCGTTCACGCCAGAGGTCTCGCTGATCGACCGGCATCTTCGTACTTTGATCTCGACGGGACCGGACTGTATGCTGACCATCGCCAGGTTAACGCATAACGAAAGGCTGGCCGCCGTGTGGGGCGGGATGTTGAATGGAGCGTTCATGACCCGGTTGAAAAAGTTCGGGGCGGAATCGGCGTGGAATGTCATGAGTACGGTGTGGCCGGAATTGATGCCGTGAATGGCGGCTTTTGCGCCCTCGGGCGTCCTTACTTCTCCCACGATGACGTATTCGGGCCGCTGGCGAAAAGCCGTGACCAGCAGGTCGAATTCCGTGATCGGCGCTTCGCCGGTCTCACGGACGATCAGGGGAGTCCAGTTCTGCGAGGCCAGGCGAACCTCCCGGGTGTCTTCTATGGTCACGATCTTGTGCTGGTCGGTGATGAAGCCGCTGACGGCATTCAGGGCGGCCGTCTTTCCGGAGGCAGTCCCCCCGATGAAGGCCATGCTGCACCTGTTTTCCATCGCCATCCACAGGAAGGCCAGCGATTCGGGCGTGAACGTGCGCTGCCTTAAAAGCTCTGCCGCCCTTCGAGTGCGGTTCGCGACTCGGATGGAAAAGGTCGTACCGTTAGAGCTTACTTCTTTGTAAATAGTGCCGTTGAGCCTGGAACCGTCCGGCAGGGCGACGTCCTGGATGGGGTGGGCGGCGCTGATGGACTTGCCGCCTTTCTGCACGAGGTAGAGGATAAAATCGTCCAGCTCCTCCTCGCTCTCGAACGTGATGTTGGTCGGGATGGACTCGAATTCGGACAGGTAAACGTAAACGGGGCTATCATAGCCGTTGCAGCTCACGTCTTCGACATTCTCGTCCTTTAGGAGAGCGTCTATCTTTTTATAGCCCCAGAAGTCTCTCTCCACATAGTAGCGCATCTTGTCCTTTAGGCCTGCGCTGAAACCCTTTTCGCGGCATAGGCGCTCGAATTTTTGCCGGATGCGCTCTCTGCCGCCCATCTTTTTCATAGCCGCCAGCTCCTGGCGGGGCTTTTTATGCAGCTCGCGAATGACACCATCATAAGCTTTTAGCTCGTCCGCGGTCAGCGATGGCTCCATTACATCGTACCTGTACTTGCCGGATGCGCTATCCCATAGCACCTGTACGCCGCAGCTATCGTTGATCCTATAGTTCTTTACGACCTCAACGCCCCTGATATTGCGTACCATCCCTACCGGAGGCACGGGAACCGGTATCTTTTCCACCTCAGCAGGGGGCTTTTCAATGCCCAGCTTGAGCTTTTTATGGGGGCCGTCATCGTCCACGCTTAGCAATACTTCCTTTGCCAGGCCGCTCACATGCATCACCAATACTTATTTACTAATTATTGTAATTAAGTTATGCGCATATTATTTATAATTTGTTGTAATAAAAGCGTTTAAGGAGTGTTCGCATGGACCAGGGCATCGAGGCTATCATGGAAAAGGGCATACGTGGCGTATTTCCAGGCATCAGGAAGGTCATCGTATCCACTGATGATGAATGTAGTCTCGGCGATGCGGCGCTTACCGGCCTGATCAAAAGGATGAAAGAGCTCAAGGCCGATGACGTATTGCTCCAATGCGATGATGGAATGCTGCTTGTCGTAAAATATGATTATGGGGACATGTTCGCTGCCGTATACTATGAGAACGGGGTATCGCCGGCAGACCTCTCCCGGCTCATCCAGCTAATGTTCGCCCGGCAAAGGAACACGAGGTCAACAGACCGGGCTTTTATGCCGGCAGCGGACGTTGAGCGGCTCATCAATAGATGGGAGAAAAGGATCGGGCTGGTCTTCGGGGTAGAATTTTCGCAGGATATCATCGAAAAAGAGCTTGCAGGAAAGGATAAGAACGCGATGATGCCCGCAGACATGGAAAGCATGAGGTCGTCCATCTCTTCGGCGCTCGGCGATTGCCTCCAACTGGACAAAGTTAATAAATAAAGCCCGACGGTAAAACTTATAGTATCCCAGAGCCTTTAACATTATCAAATCCCAGGTGAACATTCTTGATATTACCCGATGTGCAAGCCGGCAATCCCGACGTCAGGATCAGCCTAACCAAAGTAGGCATCACCGAAGTCAAAAAAATGGTGGAGATCGCCCGCAAATCCAAGCGGCCCATCATCCTTATACCTACGTTCGACATCTTCGTCGACCTGCCGTCAACCCGGAAAGGCGCTAACCTCTCACGGAACCTGGAAGTCATCGATAAGACGCTGGAGGACGCCATCAAGCAGCCCATTTATGCGATCGAAGATCTTTGTGTCGACATCTCGAGGGAATTGCTGGTCAAGCACGATTACGCCTCCCGGGCCGAAGTGAGCATGCATGGCGAGTACATGATGAAACGCCGCTCGCCGGTAACGGACATGGAATGCCAGGAAGTCTATGACATTTATGCGGATGCCGTGGCCATGCGGGACGGCCTCATCAGCAAGGGCATAGGCGCCCGCGTGACGGCCATGACCGCCTGTCCCTGTGCCCAGGACATCATGAAAGCCGAGGCCGAGCAGAAGCTGCGCAAGATCGGCGTCGACCAGGACATGATCGAGGAGTTTCTCGTCGAAATGCCCATGCCGACCCATAACCAGCGGGGCGTCGGCACCATCAACATCGAGTTCGCCGACCACAGGAACGGCGAGCGTAAGCGCATTTCTCTCGACTCTATCATCGACATCATCGAGCAGTCCATGAGCTGCCCGCAGTTCGAGCTCCTTAAGAGAGAGGATGAGGCCTATGTCGTCCGTAATGCCCACAAGAATCCCAAGTTCGTCGAGGACTGCGTGCGCACTATGGCCAAGAACCTGGTCACGAGGTTCCCGGACCTGAACGATGACACGATCATCACCATCAAACAGGTGAACGAGGAGAGCATTCACCGGCACAACGCCTTCGCCGAGCGTATTGCCACCTTCGGGCAACTGAAGAAAGAGGTTAACAATAAGGTGACAATAACGGCACCGAAGGCCAAAAAGGCTCAGGCCGTCGCACAAAAAGCCGGAAATAAAAAAGCAAAAGCATAAGCTCAGTTCTCTAAAAGTTCTCATCGTTTAATTTTAAATAGTCACAATAAAAATTAGATTATAGTAAGTTGATGTGTCTATGGCGAAACCAATCAAATTAGGCTTAGTATTGGAAGGTGAAGATGCTGATAGATTTAGCGATTACCTTGAGCATCCGCCCGAGCTTCCGCCAAAAGGAAAAGAGCTAATGAAAAGAGTAAAAAAGACGGCAAAATCAAAAGGCCTTGTCTAAATCCATAAACTATTTTTAATACTTTTACGGTTCTTCTCCATATGTTGGATGATAGTTTTTATTTGTGAAAAATTTTTAGCCCTGGCTTTTAGACATAGTTTTTTATCCTGTGATACGTTGTCGGAATCCGTTTTTATAACACAGAGACACAGAGACTTTTTTAAATGGAGTTCTCAGAGCACTCAGAGTCCTTGTTCGGTTTCAGAGGGCACAGAGGATATAGAGCCACCGAGGAACAAATGGTCGAGACACAACGGTATACTATTTTCAAGTATCACGATCGTATTTACCGTTTATACATCGAGCGAATTTCGAGATATCTTTTATTTTCTTTCTGCCTCAACATCCTCTGTGTCTCCAGTACCAATTAACCACTCTGTGAACTCTGAGAACTCACATCTAAAAAGGACTCCGAGGCTCTGTGTTATAAAAACGAATTCCACCCGCACCACAGGCAAAATCGGACAAGTAATAAATGAAATATTTTTTTAAATTGATAGATAAAAACAATTAATTCTTCATCCAACAATTGGATAAGAACCCTATTTTTAATACTTTTGCAATTAAATTAATTGCATTGAATGGTTGGTATCATGAGGATAGCATCCAGTAGCTATATGACTATTATCGGCATTATCATTGCATCATTTACAATAAAATATTCCGGGAAAATCTGGTATTTGATATGAAAGATTATTTTTAATTCCCAGTCTAAACGCACTATTTGAGATCGCTGGGAACCCGAATAATGAATTACTTTGTGAAACTACAGGAGTAGCCCCCAGTGTATTGAATTTAAACGGCTTTCCAGATCCCATGATCGAGTTAACGAAGTAATTAATGGTGCTGAGATCATTGGGAGTTAACGAATTATAATCTGTAGGTGATTGTACGACCGGATTCGGCGTCGGTGTCGGCGTGACTGATGGAGTGGGTGTTGGCGTAGACGTAAATTTGAGAATGTTCGGGCCGTCGAACATCGTCGGCACCAGGTTTGCCTGCGCTAACGCTAACAAGGCTACTACAATCGTCGCTACTGAAATATTGATCACTAAAGCTACCCTCAACTTACCCATGTTATACCCTCTTACTAATTTTATCTATAAATAAATATATAATTGTAATTGCTATATAAACGCTCTGTATATATCTTCCAACTGAAAGAGTAGTTATTTATCTAGGCATCACCACCCAGCTTAATTTATTCTATACTTTTGCTATCTCTTGTTCAGTTGGAAGATGTGCACACAGCGTTTATATATTATACATTTATTATAATTACATTGTAATAAAAATACCGATGGCAGAGTAAGGGTTCATGTTAAATCATAAACCATCTTGTGCCTTAAACATCGCATCAAGAAAATAGAGGGTATTAGTATGACCGGGAGCAGAAAGACAATAAATCCTAAACAATGGACTGGCAAAATAATAATACTGGCTTTGATGGTCAGCATATCGCTATTAGTCGCCATGTCAGGTAATGCAAAAATATCGAACGTACCTTTGAACATTGATAATACTTTAAACGCTAATTTATTCACGCTAAATAATGGTGATACCATAATATTCGATCATCTAATGCTCAATGGCTACCCTATATTACAAGATTTAGCCGGTGAAAATACTTCGATAACACCAACAGTTGCTTCTACCCAGAACGATCAAAATATTAACAGCAATACTCCACATAACATTCCAAGTGCAGCCCCATCCATCACAAATGATCAGGGCAGCTCTCAAAGCATAAGCGATAATAATAATGCAGCTACTGGCACTGCTTGTAATGAAAACCAAAATGCAGTTAAAGCAAATGCATCAGATGGAAGCTATAAAATGCTTGATCACTTGAACCCTGAATTTGTAAAATATCAGGAGGATACGGCAAATGGAACAACATATGGTGGATCGATTCCTGCGCCTATTGATATTGGGGCCATGAATAAGGGAAAAGAAGTCCAATCTTCATGCTCAAAGAACAATTCAACTGGTGTAATTATTGGAGGAACAGGTTATGTGCCAGTGCCAAACGACCCTATCGCTTTAACAAAGGGGGAGCAAATTTCAGATTCCGATAATTACAAACCGAATTCTTGTAGCAAGAATGCGGTAGGAGTTCTAGTGCCATTTCCAAATGATCCAAGTGTAAAAAATAAAGGGGAACAAGTAAATTTCTCCATAACATAATTCATTAGAACACAAAAACCAAATTTATTTATACATTAATGAAATTTTTAACAAGCATTTTTAATAAATCTTTGTTATGCTAAGCGATTTTAATTCAGTTGGATGGTATATACAGAGTATTTATATAATTTTACATATATAATATGTTATAGCTGTAAGCGCTCAACATAAAACGTATTGGAACTCTCCTCAAGGTTTAACTAAAACGAATACGTGCCACAAACACCACAAGTCAAGTGCAACGAGGGTATATGGTATGATAAGAAATAAGAAGATAGGTAATGGGAAGATATGGATATACGGATTTTTAGTCCTAGCATTGGTCGTATGTGTATCGTTGGTGGTCGCAGTGTCAGGCTATGCTACCACATCGAATGGACAATTAAGTAATGATCCATTGAACGCTAACTTAAGCGGATCGAATGATGAAAATTTACAGACCGATCACAATGTACTCTCTAATAATGCCGAATTTACAACCACAACCGATGTGCAGGCACCCGTCCAGGATGACCAAAACACTGGCACCAATGTTCAGTGTAATACTCAAAATCCACAAACTATCGTATGCAGTCCAAGTAACACTAAATGCCCGGCCACTGGCAACGATTCAACCTCGTGTTCGCCGAGCCCATCGCCCATAGCGACGCCTACGTCGACTCCATCGCCCACTATTACGCCAGTCGACGATAATACGTACATACCGACCGACTCTGAGGGATTATGGCCATACTTAACTCCAGCACAGCAGGCGGAATGCAGGGAATTTGACAAGCATAACATGTTCCCGTCGATGATAGGGCATAACCGGGTAGCAGATTACGTTGTATGGAAAAAAGAAAATATGGCCAGTGATATGTTCCGGGATATGTACGGGCTGCCCCTTGATGGAAATACGGCAAGATACTATGCGAAGATGGTAGATAATAAAGAGATAAACGATGCCGGAGCATGGACTGCAGTTAAGAATGCCATGATAAAAGACAAGGAGAGCATGGAAACATGCTACTACAATGGCGAGCCCATTAACATGCGCAATAACAACATTTTTTAACTCAATAAGTTTAGATGCGTGGGGTGTTATATCCCACACACTCTTCGTTTTATTCATTTCACATGGATTAATTCTCAGTCAGTTTGATGATGTGTTCACTAGGTATATAAACCCTTAATTAGTAATAATTATTTTATTATCGTTAAAATAATTTAGGTAATTAAGGAGTTATACATGCGATTCCGGGTCGGCTTATTGATTACCATCTTCATATTTTCATCGTTGTTCTTTAGTATCCCCGCCCATTGTGTTTATTACCGACACAATTTAAGTGGTGGGTACTATTCATTAACGGAACATACTCTAAATGCAACAATTAATTCCAGCGGCGGATATTTTATTTTAACATCGCCTCCCCCTATCGAAAAATTTAACTCCAGTGGCTCGGACAGCCCGGTTTCATTCTGGGATTTACCATTATGGATAAAAATATCATATATATCTGGTGCTGTACTTGCCGCATTAGCATCGATTGTACTCGTACCATCTGTCATCAAAAGGGTCAAGGACATATTTAATAATGATAATCGCCTGAATATTTTTGAATATATAAAAAACGATCCGGGTTGCTCTATATCTGATATCGAGAAGGATTTAGCATTGAATAGAGGCACAATAAACTATCATCTTACTAAATTAGAATCTAAAAGCTTAATAACGATTAAAAAGCTAGGTAGTGTCTCCCTGCTATATCCTAAATCTTTCAACGATAATGGCATGGAGAACATAATTAAAGCTCTTTTAAAGAACGAAATAAATAAAAAGCTCCTTTTATATATCATGGATAATCCTCGTATTACGAACCAGGAGCTTTCGGTTAAATTCAATCTGGATAAGAGCACCGTACATTGGCATCTGGAAAAATTCCGAAAAAAGGGTTTGATCGAGTTTGAAAGGGATGGCAAATATAAAAGGTGCTTCATAAAATCCGAGATAATGGCTGTTATGATCAAGATCGATGTGGGTTGATTATATTGTCATATGTCCGATTTAATGCTAAGCAATTGATGCTCATCATCTTATTTTCAATATTCCTCAGTACTTTTGCCCATGCCCAATCCTATATGATAAATTCAAGCGGAGGATATACTGCCATTCTTGGCGATATAGCCGCCGCCGATCCTAATAACCCGACACCAGATCCGAATACTGTATGGAATCAAATATCGTTCTGGGAGTTGCCTTTATGGATACAAATCACATATATACTAACTTCTATACTAGCTCTTGCCGGATTGATCAAGGCGTTTCCGATAATCTTAGGCGTGCTGAAGAATATTTTAAACAACAAGAACCGGCAAACGATCTATGAATACATAGAGAAGAATCAGGGTTGTAATGTTGCCGATATCTCAAATGATCATGGGATGAACCGGGGTACGGTGAATTATCACATATCAAAATTGATATCCAAAGATGCGGTTGTTAGTAAAAAGACAGGAAAGCTTTCGCAATTATTCACCAAATCTTATAAGCCCAATAATTTGGAAAATCTTATAAAAATACACCTTAAGAATGATACGAGTAAAAACCTGCTTTTGTACATCATGGACAGCCCCGGCGTTACTAATCTGGATCTATCTTCTAAATTCAACCTTGACAAGGGCACGATACACTGGCATCTTGAGAAATATTACCAGGATGGCCTGGTCGATTTTAAGATAGATGGTAAATTCAAAAGGTGCTTTTTAAAACCTGAAGTTAAGAATGCCTTGAGCAGGATTTTACAAGGTAATACTTGCAAAGCAATTACGAAACAAAACGCTCTAAAAGAATAAGAAATTGGACGGGGACTTGTTTTATTAAAGCCCGTAGTCCTGTATGACGTCCCACCCGCTCTCCACGTAGAAGACGGGCTTGTCGAAGAGCTTTTGGTGTAAGGACAGGTATTTTTCCAGTACCTCTAAGACCTCGTCCCGGGGGATGAAGTACTTCATGTCCTCCATGCGTTCGGTGATCCGGTCGACCTCCTCGAAAACGGGGTTGAGGTCGTTCACGATGACGAACTCGTTGTCCAGCATGGCTTCCATCGATTCGCAGAGGCTGTCCGTCTTTTGCATGAGCTTGTACTGGAGGTGGTTATACTCTTCGAGGTTCTTCAGGAACTCTTCCACGTCCGGCACTTCTCCGCACTTGACCATGTCCGCTCCGGCATCCAAGTAATCGCCTGATATGTCATCGTGTGTCAGGTCAATGTCAGGAAAATCAACCTTTATGCGCCTCTCGCTAATCATGATATCAGAATTAAACAAATAAATTAAAGTATAAAGCTTTTCTCGTTTATCCAGTAACTTATTGACTAAACTGGACTTAAATTAGAAATAATTTCGATTATTAAATCTTATTAAGCGCTTGTTTGCCAAGCCAACGGCTTATTAACCACAGAGTACACGGAGGTACCACCAAGGACACTGAGTGATATTAACCACGGAGGTCACGGAGGACACGGAGGTTTTTTAGATGCTGAAGGGGGGCTTCGCTTCGCTTCGCTCCCTCGCTGACCCCTGATAAATCTACATTGCCTCTGATGAGGCAATCGAATAATTATTTTTGGTATAATTCTTATGATTTTAGTTATTAAATTGAAATATCTAGCTATAAAATAATAATTGGGGTCTCTCAGGGGCGAAGCCCCTTGAGATTTAAAGGTCCTCCGTGTCCTACTGGTTATAATAATCGCCGTGTTTAGCACCGTGGTTAATAAAAGGTCGCCGTGGTGCCTCGGCGCTCGATGTGAATGTGGTTATATGAGTAATCCAGTAGCGTCTTCGACGATCCCGGCCCCGGTGCCGAGCTTTTTCATGTTGATCTTGACGTCACCCATCCGGAAGTCGAACTTCTTGACGTTGACCATGTGCTCGTTGTAGTTGAAGGCGCCGCCATACCGGAAGTTAAAGCTGTGGTTGGCATAGGCTTTTACGGCAACATTCAACGAGTAGTCCTCGCCCTGGCTCGTGAACTTCCAGTTCACCTTACGGGAATCGTGCTGAACTTCTATGTTATAGACCCAGAAAAGCCTGTCGTGCTGGGCTGAGTAAAAGATACCCTTGTTGCGCAGAGGATAATTCAGGTCCGGGCTGCCGAAGTAGGGCTTGAAGAACACGAAGAATGAGCCGTCCGGGAAGATCAGCCTGCCCCAATGCCAGGGTATCAGCGGGGTCGATAGAATGACCTTTTGCAAATAGCACCTGCCTTTATACTCTTTACCGTTCAGGGTGCCGTCGAAATTATAGTAAAGGTTGTAAACCTGGTAGTTCAGGCCCATCTTGAGCTCGTTCAGCACTTCCTCATCATAGCCGAAGGAAGGCTTTTGCAAATTAAGATCGCACTTGATGGCGTCGCTATCGATCTTTACCTTATAGAGCGGGACCGTGCCCGAGATGTCAATGCTCAGGCCATCGCCTTCGGACTTTATGGACTGGCCGGTGAAGGTCGTCAGCGCCTCCACCGCGGGCGCTACGAGCTTCTTTTTACCGTCGAAGCACCACGCGAAGGCCCCCATCTTCAGGACGCCGTCGCCAGGGTTATCGTTGCCGATCTCCACGTTATCGATGACCGACTTTCGAGAGTTACGCCTTCCGAAGCATGAAATAAGCTGCATCGGCTTTTTCGAGTCCATTGAAGTGAAGATGGCGAACCAATACTCCTTACCGTACGGTATAAGGTTTTCCTGCTTGTAAAAGATCTCGTCCAGGCAGGGCGAGGGTTCCGATGCCTTATAAATGCTAGTCTTGAAGTTGCCATTCGAATAAACGGATATATGCGGCAGCGTATAGCGGGACATGTCCCAGTACTGCGCCATCCTCTCGTAGACGTATCCCTCATAGTCGCCCGTCGCATCGAGGATGTTCCGGCCGATGTGCTTACCCTTATTCAGGATCCTGTGATTGAAGGAAGGTAACCCTACAGCCCGTCGGATGCCGCTAAGAAACCTCATTTCTTTCACTCTACTACCTCTTATCGTTTTATCATAATTAGCACCAGGGCATTAATAATAGTTACTGATGGCTCAAAGTATGCCTGATAATATCGGAATTACCAGCGCCTGGTACAACGCCGCTATGGCCAGCAGCACTATAACGATGAGGAGCAGCTTAAGGTTATCGATGACGGACTTTTTATACTGCCGGAGCAGGTTCCTGAACCCCCGGTCCGATGCGGCCAGTGCCACCGATAGCTGCCGGACGCAGGCGAAAATGGCGATGGTGTACGCTTCTCCTTCAAGGAATATTGCGATGTACTGGGGCAATAAGCTCCTTAGCGTCATCACTCCATCCAGCGGCGCCACATATGTCACGCCCCAGATGAAAAACCTGGCCGCCCCGATAATAGGAGCCCAGATGGGCAGCACGATGGAGGGGATGGTGATCATGAGCAGGGTGTTCCCGAAAAAGCTTGAGATAAATGACAAGACCGCGGCTTCCAGGGCGCCCGCCGTGCTCGTGGCCGCCGGCGCGCCGGACTGGCCGGCGATGGTGTCAGCGCCAATGAACTCGATCATGGAGAGGTGAAGGCCGGGGCTTATGAGGGCGATGGTCGCCCCGATGATGAGGACGCAAAAGAACAGCGCGTTCAGGATGGCCAGGAGTTTCCAGTCTTTTTTTATGATGCCTAAGGCGTCTATAAACGGGTTCACAGCGCTTCTCCGCTCATTATCATAGCTTTCACTTATATTTTACCCCTTTGGTATTAGCTGTCCTGCACCTTGAACCTCAGGAGGCCGGCGATGCCGCCCAGCTTTTCCAGCCTTTGCCCGGGCTCGAACTCCGTTGAAAAGATGACGACCCTTCCCCGTGAGTGTTCGACACTTTTCATCAAGTGCTCGACTCCCCTCATGCCCTTTTCCCGGAAGTTGCGCAGCGTCTCGTCGGCAATGAGCAATATTTCGACCGCGCCGAACTCGACCGCCCTTTTCGTCTGCTCATACCCATAGGTGGCCTTGCCGTCGGTCGAGATCTCCACCATGAGACGCTCGATGAGCTTTGCCTCCCTGGATATGCGCATTTCATCGGCGATGCGCTCGATGGCGCCCCGCCGGAGGACTTCCTGGAATCCGGAGGCGCCGATGGAGGATATGTCCTCGACTATTACTTTTTCCGCAACCTCCCTGGCATTGTTTTTCAGGAACTTCACGAAGTCGTCCTTGATGAATCCGGGGCCGGCGATGACAAAGGTCTTCACCTTATCGGCATGCTTGAGCTGCGCCGCCACCTCCCCGAAGAACTCGCCCCGGGCGTCGGTGCCCTCGCGCTTGCCCGAGGACGATTGCCGCACCCGAGAGACCTCTTCTACGCCATACTGGCGCAGGTAACCGATCGCCGCTTCGCCTTCCTCGATGGTGACGATCTCGATCTCCGGGAGCCTGGCCGCCTCGATGGCGTCCCTGATGCGCTCTATCTGGTCCCCCTTCCAGTGCTTGACGATCGATAGCTCGGAGTACGGCTCGATGTTGAGCGTGTGGTACATTCCCGCGTCCAGCTCGGAAATGATGACGCCCTTGATGCGAAGCCGGTTCGAGAACTTGTGGAACTCGACCGACTCGACCCGGACGCCGAGCCTCACAGGTCTCTTGTCCATTTTTTCGGGCCGGAGCTTATCCGACGCGCTGTCGAGGACGCGGAACGTCAAAGAAAAAACAAGGTCGCCGGGCTCGATGATGTACTTGAGGTGCCACAGGTCGTCCAGCGACTCGGGCGTAAGTGAAATTTCCCCGTGGTCCCCCCTGAGCTCTTCCTTATTGACCTTCATTGAACGATCCTCGATTCGCCCGCGGGCAGGAACGGCGCGACCTTATCGGGCGACGCCGCCTGGCGGATGACCTTCGCGTCATCCCCGCCGGCATGGTCCAGGAAATGGCGATAGACTTTCTTGGCGATGTCGCCCTGGTTGAACTCGCCCGGCTCGACGAGGACGTTATATTTTGCCCTCGCCTTCACGGCGGCGACAGGGCCGCCGATGACGTAGCAGCCGGTCTCGTCGAACCGGATGCCGACGGCGGCCTTTACTTCCACATTCTTCACGTAGTTTCTCTCGCCACGGATAATAAATGCTCCCTTGCCGACGTACTCGCCAGACTCGGGCGTTTTAGAGACCTGCTCGGGGCGGGCCCAGAAGCAGTCCCCGGAGAACTGTCCCGCCTTCCATACCGATGAGTAGGATACGGCGAACTGGGCGACCTCCGTGATGGCCTCTTCCGTGATCTCTCTCCCCTCGGTCTTGACCACGGTGATGGGAGCGCCGAAGGCCTGTGCATGGAAGAAGATGTCCTTTTTGTCCATGTATTTCTTGACGATCTCCTCGTTCTGGTCGGCGTCCCGGCCGCCGATGACCAGGAAGCCGTCTGCCGTGTAGAACCAGCGGAACCTTTCGTACCATTTAGGCTTGCGTAGATGGACTTTCCCCGACGTTTTCCTTTGCGAGGGCCTTTCGGCCTGGGGTAGCTCCTTCGCCATGGCCTTCTTCGTCACTTCGATGGCCCTCAGCGCCCCGTCCTTCTTGGACTGGACCTTCTTGACCTTTTCATAATAGACCTGGGCGTTCTGCGGCACAGTAAGGTCCACGTTGATGTTCACCGACACCTCCGGGAATTTTACGTTGACCGTATTGGCCGCCGGTTCCAGCGACTGTATCATGGAAGCTGCAGCGTTGCCCGCTTTTTTCGCGTCCTTTAGTGTCCTGCGGATGTCGTCCCATGATAATCCCTTGTTTCGGGCGCCCTTGATGACGTTGACGATCTGGTCGACCGCCGCATACTCGGCGTACATGACCTCGCCCTTGCGGGCGTTCTCCTTCTCTTCCTTCTCGAACTTTGCGATGGCCTCTTCCTGCTGTTTGAGCCTTCTTTCCAGTACTCCGGACTTTTCAGCCTTCTTTTCGGCAACGATCGCCTTGACCTCGGCCACGACGTGCTTGCTGAAGTACTCGTCCAGCGCCTTGTTGAATGACTCGAAGTAGATCTTCTGGTTGTTTGTATAGCGCTTCAGCTCGAAGGGAAGGACGTCCGCCTCTTTTCCGTCCACGAGGACGATGTTGGGCTTTAAGTTTCCCTCCCGGAGGGGCTTGAAAAGCTCGTTGAGCCCGTTGAGGACGATCTGGATCTCGCTGTCTACGAGCGACTTTGCAGGCTTGTTTTTGTCTATTCCCGCGATGGCCAGCGCCTCTTCGGCATATATGCCGCCGATGCTGGTCTCCGTAGCCAGCGTCCGCACCAGGTCCCGGTCGGAAGCGGCGAATAGTTGCTTCAGCGCCTCGAACGTCACATTCAACGGGCTCAACTGCTGGGTCGGGAACTCGTACTGCTCGCCCCGTAATACGTCCCGGTCCTTCATCTTCATGGACCGCAGGGGCATCATAATGCGCCGTTCCGAGTCAAGCAGGATGACGTTGCCCGAGTTGAACAGCTCGACCACAAGTATGTTCTTGACACCGGCACGGGTGAACTCTATCTCCACGATGCGGTCGAAATTATGCTGGGCTATCTTTGTCACACGGCCGCCCGCCATGTACTTCCGGAGTATCATGGGGAATGACGGCGGCAGCTTGGGCGACTCGCGGGGGTGCTCCGTCAGGTGGAGCCTTTTGCCCGCCTCCATGATCAGGTCGTACTTACCCGTCTTGAATTCCTGTAGCTTTAGCCTGATCTCGTCGGCGGTATGCTGATACGCTTTTTCCAGCTTCGAGTCCAGCAGGAATTGGAGTTCCCGGACGACGGCATACACGTCGACGCTCGACATTTCCTCTTTCATAAAATGAACGTGCCTCTAGTGAATTTTATCATAAGTCCGAGTGTAAAAAAGCCCGTGCTCGGTTATAAAGCTTAGCATGGGGCATAGCCAAAACCGCGGATCTAGTGCGCCAGTTTTTGCTTTTCTTTTAGGATCCGCTTAATGCTTGCCAGCAGCTCTGACCGCCCGAAAGGCTTGGTTATGTAGTCGTCCACCCTGACCACGTGCAGGCCGATGAGCTTGTCGATGCGCTGGTCTTTGGCGGTGAGCATGATGACCGGTATGTCTTTGGTCTTCTGGTCGCTCCTTATCCTCGAGAACACTTCCCAGCCGTCCATTCTCGGCATGATGATGTCCAGGAGAACGAGGTCTGGCATCTCCTTACCCATCTTTTCGAGCGCTTCCTGCCCTCCGTTCGCCGTCACCACCTGGTACCCGTCGCTCTCCAGGATCAGCTTAACGACCTCGACGAGGTCGGGCTCGTCATCGATAACCATTATCTTCATCATTTATGCTCGCTAACAATTATTTTATTGTTAACATAAATAGTTTAGGAAATAAAAGAGATTTATTAAAAAAGGCAACTGGCGCTTTTGAACGAAACTTAAGACAAGGAAAAATTTTACGATTTGATATAAAATTTTCGTACATAAGCCTTTAGCCGGGTTTTGGTATGGTGCGAATGGAGATAGTTTTTAAGCACCAAGGCCCGCGGTGAGCAGGCTTTCGTGCCTAAAAACCATTGGGCAAGCGCTTTTTCAATAAGTGCCGATATATTGGACGCTCAGTCCCTCACACATACGAGCATGGTGAGGACGACAAGTGCGCCCATCGTCGCGAAAGCCGCTATATTGGTTAAAGACAGGTCACTCCCGAACATTTTCATGTTTACTATGATTCCCGCAACGGTGACGGCCAGGCCCAGGGCGACGCCCATGACCTGTGTCATGTTGACGCTAACGGTATTCATAGCTTTCACTTCCTTTTTGCTGGCCCCCATAAATTCCGGGCATAAGCCAGAATCTTTGTACGTAGAGATTGTTTTCATTTTTATTACACTATATGATAAGCCCTGTTTGCATATATACCTTTGCTTATGCCGATTTCAATAAAAAACGGCATGCATTGGCGTTGCGATTTTCGAAATAAAAACAATTAATCAGTCCGATTCATATGGCGCTCATTTAAAACAAACGGCCCTGATTTTAGACGCTTTTAAGCAATTTAGCCAAATTTTCGCTTTTAGCCCGAAGGCCGAAACACATATGCCCGTTAAATAACGAGCCGAATGCTGTCTAACATGTAACTTAGGGCTGAAGATTATTATAAAAAGCAATATAAGGTAATTACGGGTATCGGGCTATTTTAAGGCCCGATGAAGGTTTTATTCCCGTATATCCTTTTTTTTTTCGTTTATATTGTGATAATGGTGGCCTCGGACTTTTGCTTGGATATGGTTATCTCAGCAGTGTTCTGTCCTACTACGGCGTGCCATATTTCGATGCTGGAATTGGGGTCCGCCTGTTTGATCTTCTCCAGCGTACCTTCCTCTAGCCTCCCCATGTTCGCCGAGTGAACGATCAGCTTGATGGTATGCTCCGGGTGCTTCTTGAATTCATTCATTTTGAATAGCACTGTTTTTCTCATTCGAGTCACCTCCTTTATCGACTTTATCGACATTGAAAGTTTAATATTAGATTGATCGTCCGTTCGCATAGCTCATAATGTATGCGGCTTTCGGACATTCAGGATATTCTTTCAAATGCCACACCTACTAGTTATAGTTTGCCTTCGATAATATCTACTTTTTTAGCTAGGTGGCGGATGGAGGTTAGTAACTCATATTTTATTTTCTTATTAGGGAGCTGAGGAGCGAGTTATACTTGGTCTTTTATGTGTGGTACTTGGTCTTTTTCTTGGCGGGTCGACGCCCAGCCTGATGGCCGACTGATGCCCAAAACGCCTCGACGACCGCCCTCTTCTTTTAGCCAAATATTGTTTGAGCCTCACTAACCCCTATGGTTGGCGTTTTTATTCGTTTGCCTCATCAGAGGCAATCTAGCTTTGGGGCTCAGGGAGGGTGCGCCGCGCGCAAAGCGCTCGAGTAAATAGCGAAGTGAAGTCCCCCTTTAGCCTTAATAATAAAAAAAG
>Ga0209039_10001230_pt1 | contig 24415 bp, 19 predicted proteins | sample BogFormECP12_OM1_FD_188238 | JGI IMG/M metagenome (GOLD analysis project Ga0209039, IMG submission 188238) | Bog forest soil microbial communities from Calvert Island, British Columbia, Canada - ECP12_OM1 (SPAdes) (version 2) | ecosystem: Environmental > Aquatic > Freshwater > Wetlands > Bog ... | reverse complement strand
GTCCAGGAAGCCGCCTTCAAACTCCTCATTCAACCACAGACTAAACGCTTCAAACTCCTCATCGCGGCCGAGGAAGTCGCGCACCATCTGCCGGCCGGGCTTGGAGCCGCCCTGTTCGAGCACGGTTTTGCGATAGCGGTGGCCAGCGTCGCAGCCGAGAAGGTCGACGGGGTCGAACTGGGCGAAGAAGTCCAGGGCGATAACCTTGTCGAAGGCGTAGGTGTAGTAGTTGGACGAGTAACCGGTGAGATGGCCGAAGCTCGAGTACATGCGGTTGCCTTCGAGCCAGGTCCATGGCTGCAGGCTCTCATAGAGCCGCTTTGTCAAGCTGTCGAGGTCCAGCGCTGCGGGGTCCTGGTCGTGCAGGTCGAGCGAGAGCGTGGTGTAGTAGAGCTGCGAACGAATCCAGTCGGCGCGTCCGAAGGCTCCTGCCAGCTTCATTTTTTTGATGGTTTCGGAGGGCAGCGTCTCGCCCGTCTGGTAGTGCTTGGCGAAGGTCTGGAGCAGCTTTTCGTCGCGGAAGAACTCTTCCAGCATCTGCGAGGGAACCTCGATGAAATCTCCCTCGGTGGCAAAGCCGGAGATCCCGGCCCACTCGGTCTGGCCGCCCAGGATGGCGTGCATCAGGTGGCCGAATTCGTGGAAAAAGGTGACCACGTCGGAGTATTGCAGCAGGCCCGGGTCGCCCTCCTCACCACCGGGAAAGTTGCAGATGAGCGCGGCTTCGGGCAGAACGCGGCCGCGGACGCCGGTGACTACCGGGGCGGCGGAGAACCACTTATCCTTGCCTTCGCGGGGGTGCATGTCGAGATAGAAGCGGCCCACGGCCTGGCCGTCGTCGAAAACCTCGAAGACCGAAACATCCGGATGCCACGCCGGAGCCTCGACGCGGCGGAACTCGATCTTGAACAGCCTGGCCGCTGTCTGGAGCACACCCGCCTCGACCTGCGCATAGGGAAAGTAAGGGCGCACGGACTGCGAGTCGAAGTCGAAGGCCGAGCGGCGGAACTGCTCATACCACCAGGCGCGGCTGGTGATGTCGATGGCCGTGAGACCGGGTTGGCGCCGCCGGGCGAAGTCGAGAATCAGTTCGTGCTCGCGGCGTGCGCCCTCCAGGCTGGCCCCGTTGAGTTTGGCCAGAAACGCGCGCACGTTGGCCGCCGAGCCCATCATCTGGTCGGCGGTCGCCAGATCGGCCCAACTGCGGAAGCCAAGGATGGCGGCGATCTCCTGGCGCGTGGCGAGGAGTTGCTCTAGAATCGTTTTGTTGGCCGGATAGGCGCGTGTGTTGTAGGCCAGAAACATGCGTTCGCGGAGCGCCGCGCTGGCGGCAAAGGTCATCACCGGCTGCATGTCGGGCGGGTCGGTGGATAGTGTGACGCGGCCCTCGGCATTCGGCCCCGCTTCCTGAACCGGATGGCGGGCGAGGTAGTCCCCGGGTAGGCCGTCCAGCTCGGCCGGAGTGGCCTCGACGGTCTTTCCGCCCTCCTGGATATTGCGGCTGAACTCGAGCGAGAGCCGGGTGGCCTTTTCGTGCAGGGCCTGCAGGCGGTCGCGGGTGGCCTGGTCCTTGTCTACGCCGGCCAGGCGGTAGCTGAGCAGAGTGCGCTGGACGAAATGCTTCGTGGCCGGAGTTGCCGATGGACTGGAGCTTTCGAGGTCGATGGCTGCAAGGGCCTCGTAGACCTGGCGGTTCAGGCTCAGCGCGCTGCCTGCCATGGCTACCCGCTGCGCTTCGAGCTGGGCCTGATCGCGAACCGCCTTGTCGGCGGCTACGGAGTTGAGGATGCCGGCCTGCGCGCCGGCCAGGCTGAGCTGCTCGATGGCCGCGTCAAAGAGGCGCAGGGAGTTTTCCGGCGTGCGCGGGCCCTCGACCGCCAGCAGGGCGGCCAGTGTGGTCTTGTGCGCCGCCAGCCGGGCTCCCACCCAGGCGGCCAGAGCCTCGGCGGACGCAGCTCCGCCTGCCTCCCAGGCGTGAAGGTCGCCGGTTGCGGCGGCTGCGGCGGGGTTTTCAGCAGGCATAATGGGCAAATCCCTCCCAACTTCAAGGGTGCCACAGCGGTCCGGGTTTGGGGGGCTGGCCGGTAAGAACGGCGGCACAATCACTCTTCTGTTGCATTCTGAGCGCAACCCCTTTAAGATGCGTCAATTGACGGCTATGACTCCCGCTGCCTTCAGTACGACCGTTTCCACTGCCGCCCCGGCAGCCCCCAGGCTGCGCCTGGACAAGCTGTGCGTGGCCATTCAGGCCGGTTCGGCGGCGGAGATGATGGAGCGGGCCGAGGCGGCGCTGAAGGACTCTAAGTTTCTTGAATTCAGGCTGGATTCGCTGGCCAAGCCGGCGGCGGCGCTTCCCAGGCTGAAGGAGTTTCTGGCCCAGCATCGCGATGTAACCGCCATCGCCACCTGCCGGCGCAAGCAGTTTGGCGGCAACTTCAAGGGTTCGCTTAAGGCCGAGTTGGAGGTGCTGGCCGAGGCGGCCGAGGCCGGCTGCCAGATTGTGGATCTTGAGGTCGAGTCGGCGGAGCAGGCCAAGCCTACGCAACTGGGCAAATTCCGGTTGGGGTTGGGGGCGGCGGGCGCGGCGCTGGTGGTCAGTTCGCACGACTTTGCCAAGACCAGGGGACTGGAACGGGCGGCGGCGCGGATTGAATCCTTTGCGCCTGATTTTGTGAAGGTGGTTTCGACGGCGCGGTCCCTGGCCGACAATCTTGCCGTGCTGCGGCTGATCGAGGACCGCTCGCTGACGGCGCATGTGGTGAGCATCGCCATGGGCGAGGAGGGACTGGTGAGCCGCGTGCTCAGCCCGAGGGCCGGGGCGGCGTTTACATTTGCTTCCTTCTCTGAAGGCGCTGAGACCGCTCCGGGGCAGGTGACGGCGCGAACGATGCTCGACCTCTACCGCGTGGAGCAGCTGGACCAGGCGACGCGCATCTTTGGCGTGGCCGGCAACCCCATCGCCCACTCGCTCTCGCCGCTCATGCACAATACCGCCTTCCGCCGCGAGAACGTGAACGCGGTGCTGCTGCCGCTGAAGGTGCGTAAGCTGGCCGACCTGCTGACCCTGGCGCGCGATCTGCCGCTGGCCGGCGCGGCCGTGACCATGCCTTTCAAACAAGAAGTGCTGCCCTACCTGGCCAACATGGACCCGCTGACGGCCCGCATCGGAGCCTGCAATACGCTGCGCGCCGGAGCCGACGGCAAGCTCTACGGCTTCAATACGGACGTGGCAGGAGTGATCCGCCCGCTGGAAAAACGCCTCAAGCTCAAGGGCGCAAGGATCGCCGTCATCGGCGCAGGCGGAGCGGCGCGGGCCGCCGTCTTCGGCCTCGTGGACCAGGGCGCTGAAGTTTTCGTCGTCAACGTTATCCACGAACAGGCTGTGGCGCTGGCCCGGAAGGCAAAAGCCAAGGTGCTGAAGCATGAACAGTTCGCCAAGAACAGCTTCGATGTGCTCATCAATGCCACCCCCTGCGGCATGGCCGGCATCAAGCAGACTCTGCCCATCGCGGAGAACGAACTGAACGCCGGACTGGTCATGGATATGGTCTATAACCCGCTGGAAACGCCGCTCCTCAAGCTGGCCAAGGAGCGCGGCATTCCGGTGATTAGCGGCATGGAAATGTTTGTCCAGCAGGGCGCGCGCCAGTTCGAGATATGGACTGAGAAGCCCGCCCCCGAGGCGGAGATGCAGCGCGTGGTGGAGCTGGAACTGCGCCGACGCGGGTGAGGCGGAGACTGTCCGAAGTTTGCGGTTACTATCCTCTCGGACGCGAGGACGGGACACGGTTAGCCCCAGGCGAAATATAACCTAATGCCAATCACGAATCGCACGGCAGGCTGTCAGCTTATCTCTCCTGCCGATTTCTCCTTGAGTTTGTTGACTACCCGCTCCAGTTCTTCAACGATCCGATTCCCGCCAGCCGATTTGAACACTTCCAGCAGTTCATCGAAGTACCAGATCTGTTCCTGCCGGCCACGTTTGAATCGCGCCCAAATCAGTGGCCCGATCTCCCGGTAGTCTTCGAGGATCGCTCTTGCGTTGTAAAGCTTATCGGCCGCCGAGATGAGTTGTACGTCAGCCGCTTCTCCTCTAAGCCTCTGGACATAAGCTTGTTTGCGCTCCAACCAGGGCTGCTTGTTGTTGGGGTCGTCCGCAAGACTGTCTGACAGCCCTTCTACCATGCGCGCCACATTCGGGCCGAAATTGTGCTCGATGTCCTTGAGCCGCACCACTCCTCCGTGATCTTCGGCAACGTCATGAAGAAGGGCGGCGATCACCATCTCTTCAGTGACCGGGAACCCGGTGTGCCCAGTCTCACCCATAACCAGGGATGCAACTCCCAGGAGATGCGCCATGTATGGAATATCGGTTCCCTTGCGTCGCTCGATGTGGATGACACGCGCATAGTCGATTGCGCTCGCAAATCTGCCGCTCAGGTGGAGTTGCTCGGTCTCATTGCTATTTGGTTCTTTATTCCCTGCTGCCATCGCGCCTCGATGTGAATATTTCGTTTGAACTGAATCGCCGGGGCCACCCGGTCTTGGCAGTTGGGCTCTGCCTACCTGGCCTTCTTCTTCCCCGGCTTGGCGGACTTGGGCTGGGATTCGGGCAGGTGGCTGACGGGGATGGGCCCCAGGTCGGAGCCGATGCGCCTGGCGCGCGTGTCTTCCATCTCATAAGTGATGGTGCGCGGAGAGACGGGCCGCGTGACGCCGGAGGCCGGATCAGTGGTCATGTTGGGGCCGTTGGCGATCTGAAAACTGAACCTGGGCGCGCCGCCGGCCGATGCAGGCGTGACCAGCACCGGCAGATAGCCCTGGATGGGATGCAGCCGGAAGGCCGTCTCGTAGCGATGATGGCGGAGACTCCAGGTAAAGACGCGCACCTGGTCGAAATCGAAGGGCAGGCCGGATTGGGGCGGGCTGAGTACGGTCACGTACTGCGGAACCTCGTGGTCGGCCGTGGGGGCATGGGAGTCGAGAACCTTGTTGAACACGTAGGCGCCCACGTACCGCTGGCCCTCGGCATAGGCGGCAATCTCGTTCGGTACATCCACATCCATGCGGCCTGCGAGCATCCAGCCGGCGTGGCCCTGGCCGTCGCGGACCAGCCACCAGTCCTCCATGACGACAGGCGGAGCCGCGGGCGGCTTGGGAACCGGCGCCGTGGTTGGCCGAGCCGGTTTTTTTATTGCCTGGGAGAGCTTCGGCGCGGCTGGCGCGAGAGGCGCTCCGATGCCGGGCGTTGATGTTTTGGGAACCGAGGCGCGGACCAGAAGCTGGACTTTGGCGCTGTTGGCCAGAAGATAAAAGTGCTCCGCCTCCCGGCCGGGCAGGATGTGCAGATAAAGGTCGTCGCGGAGGACGCCGGTGGCAACCACCGGATCGTCCTTGTGCTGGCTGGCAAGTTGGTTAAAGGCCTGGAAGGCCTTGGCATCAATCACAGCCCGCTCTTCAATCCAGCCGATCTCGTTCTTTTCTGTTTTCACCTTGAGGAAACGGCGGTCGTGCGCGAGCACTTCGAGCGGCTGGCCGTTGACCACCTCGGCCACGCGATTGGAGACGGCGGCCACACGGTCATGGAGGTACATCTGGCGGGCGGAGACGTAGACCGTGTCGTGCTGTTCCTGGCGAAATCGGCTGCATCCGGAAGCGAACGCAAGAAAACACAGCATGAGCAGCGAAAGGACGGAGGGGCCGAAGCGCCTGACAGAAGGGACGAATGGGATTGGAGATTGCGTGAGCACAGCCACTCGCGGTCCTCTTGAGGATAGCACTGAACGGCAGTGATCAGTGGTCAGTGGTCAGAGGGCAGGGAATAAGAAATAGAGGTCAATGCCGGACTGCCTGGCCGAATCCGCATGCCGCTGAACACTGACAACTGTTTTTCTTACGGCGCCGCCGCGATGGCGATGGCTCCGACGGGGTCGGTTCCAGTGGGGTCGGTGAGCACGGAGGTAAGTGTGCCCGAACTCATGGTGTAGGCCTCGAGATCGGGGCTCCCGGCAAAGTCCACCGCCAGCAGGAAACTGCCGGTTGAGTCTTCCGCCAGGCTTAGATGGCCGCTTGCTCCGGCCTTAGCGGTGCCGATCGAGGTCAGCGATGTGGCTGAGACCGAAAAGCCGGCGATGTTGCCGGTCGAGCTGCTTCTGACCGATCCGTTGGCGACATAGACGTAGTTGCCATCCGATGTAGGCAGGATGGCAGAGGGTCCGGTTCCTCCAACGGCGTACGGGGAGCCGGCGCTGGTGAGTTCGGTGACTCCATTGCCTGCGATGGCGAAGACGCGCAGCCCGCCGGATTGGGTGCTGGAGGGGAGGGCGTCGGACTCGCCTACATAGAGCAGCCGGTTGCTGGGGTCCACGGCAACTGCAATATCGCCGCCGGAGTATTTCACATTGAAATGACTGACGGTTCCGAAGGGAGAGGCATTGCCTGGGTTAAATGGAACCACCGCCGTTCCGCTTGAGCCCATGCCGACGAAAACATAACAGCTAGTGCAGGAGCTGGAGTCATTGGGGGAGATGGCCAACTGCGTCGGGGTGGAAGCGGGCAGAGCGATAGATTGCTCACTCTCGCCGGCGGTGGCAAGCAAGCCGCTGCTGGAATTGATGGCAATGGCGTTGAGCTGGGCCACGCCGGAAACAGTCTCGACCAGCCAGGAGTTAGTGGCGTCAACCTGCATGGTATAGGCCGGATCAGTGCTGATGGCTGTGCCGTTGTTTCCCAGGGTTAGCGAGCCGTCCGATCCGATGGCATAGAGGTAGATGCCGGTGGCCGTGCTTACATACAGGAACAGGCCGTTGGGGGCCACGGCGATGGCCTGCGGCTGGGGGGAGGGCAGGGTTACGGCGCCGATCGGAGTCAGTTGGCCGGAGGAGATGCTCATGGCAACCACCTGGTCCGTCGTCTGGTTCAGCACGTAGAAGACTCCGCTTGTGCCGGCCTTGGAGTTGCAATTGCCTGTGGGTGATGTCGTTACGTCGACGCAAACAGCAGTGGTCTCGGTAACACTGCCCGAAACGCCGCTAACTGTAACCTGGTAAGCTCCGGTGGTCGTCGAGGACGTTGTGTCAGCCGTCAGCGTGGAGGTTTGCGCCGTCGTGCCGCTGATCGTAACTGAAGTTGGATTAAGGTTGCACGTCGGAAGATTGGTAGCGCCCGAAGGCGACGTGGTAATCGCGCAAGAAAGTGTAACCGTCCCAGTAAACGAATTCGATGGCGTCACGGAAATGGTCGAGGTGTTGCCGGTGGTCGCGCCCGGGTTTACGGTAATGGCGCCGCTGTTGGTAAGTGTGAAGCTGGTGCTGCCGCCGCCGCCCGGCGCCTGCCAGAAATCTCCGCAACCCGTCAGAAAACAAACCAGGGTTGGCGCCGCCGCCAGCAACAGCAACCGTGCCCACATTCCCATCTTCATTGCCGCTCCTTCATTGGCGCTCACCGGGCTAAGCCGCTCCCGAGGTTCCCATCTAAAGGGTAACGCTTCCAAGGGCGTTGTGTCTGTTCGCTGCGGTGGGCGCACGCGGGCGTTCAGAGGCCTAAATGTAGAGACGCGCGCGCCGGGAATTCGCTCATTGCGGACTGCGTGTTCGGCTATATACACAGGCTTGAGTGATGAAAAGTCAGGTGAGCCCCCGGCGCCTCAGTTGGGACGGCCGCCGGATGTGGAGCGGCGGTGGAAGCGCTCGTCCACGGCCTGCCGGCCCTGAAAGCCTTGCTCGACGGTGTGCCAGTGCTCAATGGCCGGCTCGCCCATGCGCCAGCAGAGCAGCACCACCTGGTCGTCGAGGCGGCAGGGAAAATCGAGCAGCCCGGCTTCAAGGTCTTTAACCTGCACGCCAATGGAGTCGATCTCGGCGATGCTCTCGCGGACGCGCTGCAGGTGGCTCTCCATTTCCGCGCGGAGCTTGATCACCTTGCCCACATCCACCCTCATGCCGCCGGAGAGGTAGACGCGCCGGGCCATCTCGGTGAGACCGGATTCAACCTCCTCCGCGGACTGCTTGCCTTCAATGGCGCGCTTGAGCAGCGATTCCAGCACCGGGAGCAGAGACTGCGCTTCTTCGAGTGTGAAGGTCTTCATGGGGCGGTGCCCTCGGATATAGGATACGACGAAACAGCCTCTAGCTTCTAGCCAAAAGCCCGGAGCACCTTGAAGAGGGCAGTTGTGTGTTGCGAACAAAGCACGCGCCGCCACTAAAAAGCTAGAAGCTAGAGGCTAGCAGCTAGAAGCTGTCGTTTCCAGCATCCGGTTCAGCGCAACTTTCGCCCAGTGCTTGACGCTGGCACGGACCTGGATGCGGTTGACCACGCGGCCTTCAACCAGGTTTTCCAGAGCCCAGGCCAGATGCTGCGGACTGATGCGGTACATGGTGGTGCAGAGGCAGCCGGTGTCGTCGAGAGTAATCACCCGTTTGCCCTCGGCGGCAAAGCGGCGGGCCATGCGGTTGACCAGGTGAATTTCAGTGCCGACGGCGAACATTGTGCCGGCAGGAGCCTGTTCGACGCGGGCAATGAGCTGCTCCGTCGAGCCGAGCGCGTCGGCCTTTTGGCAGACCTCCCAGCGGCACTCGGGGTGAACAATGACCTGGATGCCGGGGTACTTGGCGCGGACCTGATCGACGTGGCCGGGCAGGAAGCGCAGATGGACCGCGCAGTGGCCCTTCCAGAGAATGACGCGGCTGGAGGCCAGCTTTTCTTTCGTTTGGCCGCCCTGAATCGCCCACGGATCCCAGACCGCCATCTCATCCAGCGGAATGCCCATGGCAAACCCGGTGTTGCGGCCCAGGTGCTGATCGGGGAGGAAAAGAATTCGCTTACTTCGCGCAAAGGCCCACTCGAAGGCGGCGCGGGCGTTCGATGAGGTGCAGACCAGCCCGCCGTGCTCGCCGCAGAAGGCCTTGATGGCTGCGGTGGAGTTCATGTACGTCAGCGGAATCGTCTCGTTCGCGAGGCCCAGGCGCTCAAGCGCTTCCCAGCAGGCTTCCACCTGGGAGATTTCCGCCATGTCGGCCATGGAGCAGCCGGCGTTGAGGTCGGGCAGAATGACCTGCTGGCCCGCGTGGCCGAGCACGTCGGCGCTTTCGGCCATGAAGTGCACGCCGCAGAAGACGATGTACTTCGCGCCGGCTTCGGAGGCGATTCTGGAGAGTTTGTAGCTGTCTCCGGTAAAGTCGGCGAAGCGGATCACCTCGTCGCGCTGGTAGTGGTGGCCGAGCAGGATGGTGGTCGAGCCCAGCCGGGCGCGCGCGGCGGCGATGCGCGCATCCATCGTGTGGTCGGGGAGGGCCAGGTAGTTTTCGAGGCTACAGGTGCTTTCAGTCGCCGCGGCGACCGCCGTTGGATCGTCGAGAACCAGGTTCACCGTATTCCGCCTTCAGTCCAGCTCGCCCTCGATATTTCTGGCGGGGCAGCGGACGGGGATGTTGAAAGCTAACGCAGCTTGCAGTGGATGCGCTGACCTGCCTGAGGTTACCGGCGATGCCGCCAGACTCTTCAGGCCGCCCTCACCCACGGGGTTGTTGCAAGCCTTTCACAATTTGGATGCGGGCCCGAGCCGGCGGATTCGAGGGAAAACCGCTCCGGCAAAAGCCGCTCCCACTGCCTATCAGTGTAACAAAAACTTAACAGTGGACTCAAATGAAGGGGAACTATGCACTTGACTCCCTTCCAGTTAGGCTTCTCGGAGCGGGAAATTGATTGACCTGAATGTGCGGATGTTTTTCCCAACCCATTCCCATTGAAACCCCACTCCCTTCTTTCGGTTTGCCGGATGGGGAACGGCAAGACACCAAACCAGGGTTCCATCTGACAGCTTATACGCCTGTACATCATCGCAGAGGTGCGGGCCTGTGCAGCCCGGCATATGGCGGTTCCACATCGTTTTGCCGGTGACGATGACTTTCAACGGGCGAATCTTCTCGATGAGTGACATAAAATGAGGCCCAGCCTCTTGCCACTGCTTATCGGTAGGCCGACTCTTCGCCCCCAAGCCAACCGTGCCTTGCACGAAAATGGTGTAGGCGTATTCATCCCACGCTCTCTCCAGTTCATCGCGGGAAGGGATCTTCTTTCCGCAAAGTGCCCGGCCCATTGCCATGTAGTATCCCGGCTTGTCGAAATGGTCGATCCCCCAGTAGCGAAGGTTTTCTGTCGGATGTGATGGCGATGGGTTGACTACTTTTCCGTCTTTGTCGCGCCAGCTATACGCACTCTCGCTGAGGATCAATACTCTTGTTGTGTCGTACTTCCTACCAAATCTAGGTTCAAAGTATGCTCCAGCCACGCCTCAACCTCCTCCGACCGCGCAGATTAGATTAAGTGAATAAGTTAAGGGAGTCAAATCTATAGTTCCCAAATGAAGCGGGTTTGGCACGGGGCCGTCGGGCAGCGCGCCGGACCGCAGCGGCACCCCGGCGCCGCGCCTGTTTGTTCGCGCATTGGTTGCGCAGGTATCATTGCTCTCGATGGGAACTCCGCCGCCAATTGAAGTCGCCAACCTGGGCATGTGGGATTCGCTGATCCTGATGGTGCTGGCGCTGGTGGTCTTCGGGCCGCGGCGGCTGCCGCAGATCGGCCGCCAGATCGGCAAGCTGATGTACGAGTTCCGCAAGGCCTCCAACGACTTCAAATTCCAGATGGAAGAGGAGTTGCGCTTGGCCGAGGACTCCGACCGCCGCAAGAAGGAAGAGGAACGGCTGCGCGCGCTGGCGCCGCAGGCACAGGCGCCCGCAGAGACCATAGGCGCGCCCTCTGTGGCATCCGCTGCCGAAAACCCCTACCCGGATGAGGTCATTTACCCTCCCGTGATCGCAGCCGCTCCCGAAGCTCCCGCCGAAGAGCCCTATCCCCGCATTCAGCCGCCCGCGACCGGCGAGCCGGTTCCGGCGGCGCTCCCGGGCAGCCGGGCGGCGCAGGTCGAGGTCCAGCCCGAGGCGGCGGAAGAGAAAACTCCCGAGGCCGGCCCTGAAGCTGGTTTCAATGCCAATCCGGGGGCCAATGCAGCGACTGGCCCAACTGCCGGCGCTGTTCCGGAAGAAGCGCGCGCCGGACAAACCAGCCCGGTGACGGAGCAGGCCCTCCATGGTTGATCCCGCGGAGGCCATCGGCAAGGCGCGGGCTGCCGTGACCCAGCGCGCGGAACTCCCCGGCATGAGCCTGATGGAGCACCTGGAGGAGTTGCGCAAACGCATCGTCCGCTCGGCCATTTTTCTGGGCCTGGGCTTCATTGCGGCCTGGTTTTTTCATGACCGCTTCGTCGGTTTTATCCAGGCGCCGCTCAACCACATCGGCAAGTCGCTGGTCTTCACACACCCCATGGACCCCTTGAACCTGGACCTGCAGGTTTCGCTGGTCGGCGGAGCGATTCTGGCCTCGCCCTTCATCCTCTACCAGGTCTGGTTGTTCATCGCGCCGGGGCTCTACCAGAAAGAAAAGCGGTTTGTGGTTCCCTTCATGGCCGCCACGGTGGGACTGTTTCTGGCCGGCGCGGCCTTCGGCTACTTCTGGGTTCTGCCCGGCGCGCTGAAGATTCTGATCGTGAATTTCGGCCACAATTTCACCTCCATGGTCACCATCGAGGAGTACACCGGTTTCTTTCTGTCCATCATCCTCGGCCTGGGCATCAGCTTTGAGTTGCCGATACTCATCTTCTTCCTGGCCATGTTCGGCATTGTCAGCCCGCGCTTCCTGTGGAAGAACATGCGCTATGCGGTTCTGGCGGTCTTCATCGTGGCGGCCATCATCTGCCCCAGCCCCGACCCCTGGACCATGTGCATCTACGCCATTCCCATGCTGGCGCTTTATCTGGTGGGTATCGGCGTGGCCTGGTGGGTACACCCTTCGCGCCGCTCCTCGCGGCCAGCCAAGGAGACCGCAAAATGAGTTTTCACTTGTCCTGGAAGAGGGTTGTGGTGGGGCTGGTTCTGCTGGCTCCTTTGGCCGCTCCCCTGGCTAATGATGCGCAACCCCACTTCAACGGCGCTAAGGCTTTGGAGTACGCCCGCCAGTTTGTGGCCATCGGCCCGCGCTGGCCCACCAGCCAGGGGCACGCTCAGGCCGAAGCCTTCCTGCGCAGCCAGTTCCTGCACGACCAACTCGAAGAGGATGCGTTCATCGCCGACACGCCCATCGGTTCGGTCGCCATGCGCAACTTCATCGTGCGCTTCCCCGGCAAGAAAGACGGCGTGATCGTGCTGGCCACGCATTACGAGACCAACTACCCGCTGCGCAACATCAATTACGTCGGCGCCAACGACGGCGGCTCGACGACCGGACTGCTGCTGGCCATCGCCGACCAGTTGCGCTTGGAGACAGCCGGCGGCAAGAAGCTCGACGGCTACTCGGTCTGGCTGCTCTTCGACGACGGCGAAGAAGCGATTCAAAGCTGGACTGACTCCGATTCGACCTACGGCACCAAGCATTTAGCCGCCAAATGGGCGCGCGACGGCACGCTGGGAAAGATCAAAGCTTTCATTCTGGCCGACATGATCGGCGACAAAGACCTCGACATTCAGCGCGATACCAACTCCACGGACTGGCTGGTGGCCGTGGTCCGCCAGGCGGCCAAGAAGTTCGGCTATCAGCGCTATTTTTTCCACAAGGAAGAACCAATTCAGGACGACCACCTGCCGTTTGTCGAGCGCGGCGTGCCTTCCATCGACATCATCGACCTGGACTACGGACCCAACAACAGCTACCACCACACCGACAAAGACACCATGGACAAGATTAGCGCCCACAGCCTCACCATCGACGGGGACGTGTTTCTGGAGACGATCCGGCTGATTGGGCAAAGGTGAGGAAGGCTGATAGCGATTGCTATAGAATGTGAAGCAATGAAGAACTATCGTTCCTCGATTCCGAAAGCAGCACAAGAGAGGGTAGTCGCCACATACGTGACGGGTCCGCAGAAATATAAGTCGGAATACATAATGAACGAAGAGATCGTCGGAGTTCGTTTCTTTGAAAAGAACGGCGAATTAATGTCTGAAACCCCGCTCAAGAATGGCTTGACGCACGGAACGCAGTACTTTTTCGATAGTGGAAGACTGGATTTTTCCGAGCACTTTAACAACGGCCTTGCGAACGGTACCGCCAAACAATGGTCTGAGGACGGCGAACTTATCGGCACCTATACGATGAGGCATGGCACAGGCCTTGACCTTTGGCGCTGCAAACGCCATTGGGGACATGGGCCTGTACAGCTCTCCGAAGCCCGCTATTTCAAGGACGGAATGTTCCATGGGTTTGAGTGGTGGCTGAATGATGATCGGAAGAGCGTGCATCACGAATCCCATTTCTGGATGGATCAAAAGCATGGCATCGAGCGAATTTGGAATAGCGAAGGTCGCTTGAAGCGAGGCTATCCGAAGTACTGGGTCAAGGACATGCAAGTTGCGAAGCGCGAATACTTAAAGGAGTGTGCAAAAGACGCGAGTCTTCCCCGCTTCAGCGCGAAGGACAATCTGCCTGGTAGGAAATTTCCAGAAGAGGTCGCTATGCACTGCAAGTAAACAATGGGATTGCACACCGTATTTCTTTTAGCATTCAAACTATGATTGCGGGCGTTTCGTGGGTCTGGTGGATGGGGTTTCATGCGGTGGTGGCTCGCCGCCCGCTGGATCGAAGTGCCTATCACGCTCTTTCTGGCGGTGATGGGAGCGACTCTGGCGCTCTGCGCGGTGGTTCCCTGTCTCACCATGCTTCGAAAACAACCTGCCCCTCACCGCCCTTGCGATTGAAGATCGAGTGCTTCATGAAGTTCTCGTCGTCGCGGTGCGGGTAGTCGTTGCGGAAGTGTGCGCCGCGGCTCTCGGTGCGGGCCAGCGCCGAAACCAGGATGGCGTGGGCCACGCGGCTCATGGCCTGCGCTTCGGCTAGTCGGCGGCCTCCCTTCCCTTGCCCGGCCAACTGCGCCAGACCGGCTGCGCAGGCCTGCTGCGCGGCCAGACCCTGCCGTAGCGTGGATTCCTGGCGGAGCAGGCCGGCGTACGCCCACATGGATGCTTGCAGGTTGGCGATGAGCTCTTCGACGAGGGCCTCTTCGCTGGCGGATAAGGGTTTGGGGTTCGCGGCGGGCGCGTCGGCGGCCACCAGCGGCAGGCTGTCGGCCAGCATGGATTGGGCGGCGCGCGCTCCGAAGACAAGGCCTTCGAGCAGGGAGTTGGAGGCCAGGCGGTTGGCGCCGTGGACTCCGGTGCAGGCGGCCTCGCCTGCGGCGTAGAGACCCTGCAAACTGGTGCGGCCGTTCAAATCCGTCCGGATGCCGCCCATCAGATAATGCGCCGCCGGGCGGACGGGGATCAGGTCGCGGGCCAGCTCCAGGCCGTACTGGGCCAGGAATGCGCTGATGCCGGGGAAACGCTCGCGAATGTTCAGGTTACTGAGGTGGCGCATGTCCAGATGGACGACCCGTGAGCCGGCAGACGGCGAGCCGGAAGCCGAGTCCGGAGCTGCGCCCATGCCTTCGCGGGCGATGGCGCGGGCTACCACATCGCGGGGGGCCAGCTCCAGCAGCGGGTGATAGCGCTCCATGAAGCGCTCGCCGCGGTCGTTGCGCAGGTAGGCGCCCTCGCCGCGCAGGGCCTCGGAGATGAGGAAGCGCGGGACGCCGGGGAGCGAGAGAGCTGTGGGATGAAACTGGTAGAACTCCATGTCGGCCAGCTCGGCTTCCGCATGCGCGGCCAGGGCGATGCCGTCGCCGGTGGCTACGGCGGGGTTGGTGGTGTCGGAGTAGACCTGGCCCGCGCCGCCGGCGGCGATGAGCACGGAGCGGGTGTTGATTCGATGAGGCTCAGGATCGTCCGCGAGGGGACCTGCGGGGGCCAGGTCGGCGGCAATGACGCGGCCATCGGCGACGACCAGCCCAGTGACCATGGTCCACTCGGCGAAGCGGACGCGCTTGTGGACGCGGGCGAATGCGGCCAGGGAACGGCTGATTTCGGCGCCGGTGGCGTCGCCGTTGGCGTGCAGGATGCGGGGCAAAGAATGAGCGCCTTCGCGGGTGCGGAGGAACTCGCCGGCCTCGCGGTCGAAGCTCGCGCCCCACTCGATCAGCTCGGCTACGCGGAGCGGGCCCTCGGATACGAGCGCCTCGGCCGCGGGGCGGTAAACGATTCCATCGCCGGCGTTTACGGTGTCTTCGAGATGGAGCGCGACGTCCTCGTCGCCCTCCATGGCGACGGCGATTCCGCCCTGGGCGTAGTGGGTGTTGGACTCGGCCACGGACTCCTTGGTGACTACCAGGACCTCGTCGTGGCGGGCCAGCTCCACCGCTGCGCGCAGCCCGGCTACGCCCGCCCCCATCACCAGAAAATCCACCTGAGACGGCCTTGTCATAAACTATGAGGCTATCATCGCGGGGTCAGAGAACAGGGACAAGGGAGCCGTGACACAGTGTAAGCTGTGTAGCAGATTACTCTGAGATCGGCTGATGGGTGACTGTCATCGTGCCGGTTGCACCAGGTCCAGCTCACACTGCCAGGACGATGGCCCGTCAGGGTGAACAGGCCTTGAAGTCCAAAACCCCGCCGAGATCCTGCGCGGAAGAGACTATTCGGAGGTTCGACTCGAATGCAGATATACCAGCATCTACCGCCAGAAGCCGTGCAAATTGTTCTGGTTCTGTTCCTGTCGTTCCTCATAGGGCTGGAGCGGGAAGAGCGCAAGGCGGCAGGAGGGCCTTACTCATTCGGAGGAGTTCGCACCTTTCCGCTGATTGGCCTGATCGGCTATTCCGCCGCTATGATTTCAGGCCCGCAAATGCTGCCTCTGGCGATCGGCTTTCTGGTCGTCGCCGGGTTTCTGCTGGTGTCTTACTGGCATAAGATTTCCACGGCCGAGGCCGCCGGAGTCACCACCGAAATGTCCGGCCTGGCGACGTTTCTGGTGGGTGCGCTCGTCTGTTACGACCACCTATGGATTGCCACCACGCTGGGCGTAGCCAGCCTGCTGCTGCTCGATCTGAAGGCCGCTCTTGAGAAGCTCGCCGCGCGCATCGCTCCCAACGAGATTCTCACCTTCGCCAAGTTTCTGTTTTTGAGCGGAGTGATTCTGCCCATCCTGCCGAATCAGGAATTCAGCCAATTCCACATCAATCCTTTCAAGACCTGGCTTGTTGTGGTCGCGATCAGCGCCATCTCGTACGCCAGTTATGTCTTGCAGAAGCTGACCAAGGGACAGGGCGGGGTGGTGCTGGCGGCGTTGCTGGGCGGCGCTTATTCCTCGACAGTCACCACGGTCGTGATGGCGCGGCGGGCCAAGCTCGAGCAGCGTCCGCATCTCTTTGCCGGCGGCATCCTGATGGCGTGCGGCGTGATGTACGTGCGGCTGGTCATCCTTCTGGCGCTCTTCAACCGGCAACTTATGGCTCTGCTATACATCCCGTTTCTCGCAGTGGCCGCCCTGGCGGTCGGCGGCGGCTGGCTCTGGACACGCCGGCCGGACAAGAATACTCAGGAAGTCAAGCGTGAATTTGAACCCAAGAATCCGCTGGACCTGGTCACGGCGTTTCTCTTTGCCGCGCTGTTTCTGGTCATGCTGATAGCTACACAGTTAGCGGTCACTTATCTGGGCAGAACGGGAGTGAATACGCTGGCCGCGATCATGGGAGTCAGCGACGTGGACCCGTTCATCATGGGCCTGACGCAGGCTGCCGGCAAGCTGACGCCTTTTCCAGTCGCTGCGGCCGCGGTAGCCATCGCCGCATCCAGCAACAACGTCGTGAAAGGGATTTATGCTTTCTGTCTGGCCGACCGCAAGACCGGCGTGCAAAGCCTGGTGTTCCTGACGGCTCTGGCTGCGATAGGTCTCGTTCCCTTGTTTTGGCTGGGATGAGGAACGGGTCCCTCCCTACGGAGTTGAGGGAGCCGAATGGCGGCTTGCCATCGACGGCCCACCGCCGATGAGTGCATTTAAGATAGAAGTACCGTGCAGACGATACGAGTAGAGACACTTTCGGCAAGATACGACGTGATGGCGGGCAGAGGGCTGATCCAGACGCTGGCGCCGCGCATCGAGCGGGTTGTGGGCGGGTTGCTCCACCGCGGCGGGCTGGCGCGCCGGGTTTTTGTGCTGACCTCGGCGCCGATCTGGGCGCTGTGGGGGCAATCGATGCAGCAGTCCTTTTCGGACGCCCCTGTGGTGCTCTTCCTGCCTCCCGGCGAAGAACACAAAACACTCAGAAGCGCGGAGCGCCTGCTGCGGGAGATGATCCAGGCGGGCGGGGATCGCGGAAGCCTGCTGATTGCCTTCGGCGGCGGAATTGTGGGCGATGTGGGCGGGTTTCTGGCCGCGATTTTCATGCGCGGCATCCCCTGTATTCAGGTGCCGACGACCCTTCTGGCGCAGGTGGACTCGTCCGTGGGCGGCAAGACGGGCGTGAACCTGCCCGAGGGCAAAAACCTGGTGGGCAGCTTTCACCAGCCGCTGGCGGTCTTTGCCGACATCGGCGTGCTGGGCACGCTGCCGGACCGCGAGTTGCGCGCCGGGCTGATGGAGAGCGTGAAGGCGGGCATCATCCGCGACCGGGCGCTGGTGCGCTTTATGGAAGAGCACGCGGACGAGGTGCTGGGGCGCGACCCCAAAGCCCTGGAAAAAGTGATTGCGGCGTCGATCCGGGTGAAGGCCGGGGTAGTGAACCGGGACGAGCGCGAGAGCGGGCTGCGCATGATCCTGAATTTTGGCCACACTGTGGGCCACGCGCTCGAGCAGGCCACCGGCTACAAGACTCTGCTGCACGGCGAGGCGGTCGGGTGGGGCATGGTGGCGGCGCTGTATCTGGCGCGGCAGCGGGGAACGATTTCGCGGGCGCAATTCGAGCGGCTGGAGAGGTTGATTCATCTCTGTGGGCCGCTGCCGCCGCTGAAGCTGCGCGCGGCAAAGGTGGCGGCGGCCACAGGCGTCGATAAAAAGAACGTGGGCGGCGTGAGGCGGTTTGTCCTGCCGCTGGGGATTGGCGACGTGGGCGTGGTGGAGGACGTGACAGCCGCGGAGTTGGAGGCGGCGGTTGGATACATGCTGGCGCGGAGTGCGGAGCGGCACGTTTAGATGACCACCACCGGAGCCAAGCCTGCGGGTGCGCAGGATGAGGCCAGCGCGGCCCAGGCCGTGCGCCAGATGTTCGACGCGATTGCTCCGCGTTACGACCTGCTGAACCACCTGCTCTCGGCCAATGTGGACCGGCTGTGGCGGCGGCGGACGGCGCGGCGCTTCCAGGCGATTCTCGCCGATCCCGATGCAGCCATCCTCGACATCTGCTGCGGCACGGGCGAGATGACGATGGCTCTGCTGAAGCATCGGCCAATGGGTTCGCGGCCCGTCCAGGCGGCGGATTTTGCGCGGGCGATGTTGAGCCGCGCCGCGCAGAGGTTTAAAGCGCGGAAGGCGGCTGGAGCGCCACATGCCGTGGCGCTGGAGGCGGACGCGCTGCATCTGCCGCTGCCGCCCGGATCGCTGGATTTGATCGTGACGGCCTTCGGCTTCCGCAATCTGGCGAATTACGAGGCTGGGCTGCGCGAGTTCCATCGCGTGCTGAAGCCGGGCGGACAGTTGGGAATTCTGGAGTTCAGCGAGCCGGGAGGGCTGGTGGGCAAAGCCTATGCGGTGTATTTCCGGCGCGTGCTGCCGGCGATTGGGCGGCTCGTGTGCGGCAAGGCCGGGGCGTACAGCTACTTGCCGGTTTCGGTGGGGAGTTTTCCGCCGCCTGCCAAGATGCTGGAGCTGATGCGCGGGGCTGGGTATGAAGATTGCGCCTGGCAGCCGTATACGTTTGGGATTGCCGGGTTGTACACGGGCGCGCGGCCGCTTGTAGTCTAAGAACGCGATGACCACAGATGTCTCCAGTCTGGCCGGTTTTTCCGCTGAGAAGCGGCGCGTGGCGCTGCACTCGATGGTGGCCGCGGCGGCGATGACGGTGCTCAAGCTGGCGGCAGGGCTGCTGTCGGGGTCGCTGGGCGTGCTGTCGGACGCGGCGCACTCGGGGCTGGACCTGGTGGCCGTGACGCTGACCTACTTTTCCGTGCGGGTGAGCGACAAGCCGGCCGACGAAGACCACACTTACGGCCACGGCAAGATCGAGAACCTCTCCGCCTTTGGCGAGGCGGGGCTGATGGCCGTCTCCTGCGCGTGGATTATCTGGGAAGCGATGGCGCGGATCTTCCACCACACGGTGGAACTGCGCTACTCAGTGTGGCCGGTGCTGGTGCTGCTGACTTCGATCGGGGTGGACTACTGGCGGTCGCGGCGGCTGCGGGCGGTGGCGGAGCGGACGGGGTCGCCGGCGCTGGCGACGGATGCGTTTCATTTTGCTTCGGACATCTGGTCGACGCTGGCGGTGCTGTGCGGGCTCGGCGCCAGCTGGGTGGGAACGCGGTTCGGGATCGGCTGGCTGCAGTACGCGGACCCGTTTGCGGCGGTAGTGGTTTCGTTGATGATTCTGCGCATGACGCTGCACCTGGGCCGCGAGACGGTGGGCGTGCTGATGGACCAGGTTCCGGTGGAGACGCGGCGGCGGCTGGTGCGGGAGGTGGAGCGGGTGGAAGGCGTGCTGGCGGTGGAGCAGGCGCGGGTCCGGCGCGCCGGAGCCGGCTACTTTGCCGACCTGACGCTGGCGCTGCCGCGAGGGTTTACCTTCGAGCACACCGGGGAGCTGGTGCGGGAGGCCACCGAGGCCGCGCACCGCGCGCTGCCGGAGGCGGACGTGGTGATCCACACAGTGCCGCGCGAGGACAGGACGGAAAGCGTCTTCGACCGGGTGCGGGCGGTAGCCGCGCGCAACAACGTGAGCGTGCACGAGCTGAGCGTGCAGTCGCACCATGGGCGGCTGCGCGTGGAGCAGCATCTGGAACTGGACGAGAAAATGCCGCTCAACGCGGCGCACGAGTTCGTGTGCGCGCTGGAGGCAGAGATTTTGCGCGAGGCGCCGGAGATCGACTCGGTGCTGACGCACATTGAAAGCGAGCCGGCCACCATCGAGCAGCCGGAGGAGAAGGTCGTCGAGGATCGCAAGATCGAGGCCGCCCTGCGGGCAGCGGCCAGCCAGTTCAAGGAGATTGTGGATGTGCATGAAATTATCGTGGGCCGCGCCAGCGAGCACATTCATCTCTCCTGCCATTGCACATTGCCCGACAAACTGACGATGCGGCGCGTACACGAGGTGATCACCGGGCTTGAGGATCGTTTCAAGCTGGAGTGTCCGGAGGTCTACCGGGTGACGATTCACCCCGAGCCGGCGACTGATAATCTGCGATAAGACGCGAGAATGTGGAGAAACAAAGATGATTGCGCACAGCGAATGGAAGGGCGGAAAGATTTTCGAGGGGATTTCGGAGAGCGGGCATTCGGTGTTCTTCGACGCGGACCCCGCGCACGAGCAGGGGCCGAGTCCCATGGAGGCGGTGCTGATGGCGCTGTGCGGATGCACCAGCGTGGACGTGGTTAAGATTCTCGAAAAAAAGCGGCAGCCGCTGCTTGGGCTGCGGGTGACGGCCACGGCGACGCAGGCCCAGACTCCGCCGCAGGTGTTTACGCGCATCAAACTGACCTACGCGGTGAGCGGGCGTTTGAGCCGCAAGGCCGTGGAGGACGCGGTGGCGCTGTCGAAGGACAAATACTGCTCGGTGGGGCAGATGCTGGTGAAGGCGGCGGAGATTGAGCACGAGATTGTGTTTGAGGACGGTGAGCCCGAGGAATGAAGAAGGTTCATTTAGTGAATTTTTTCCAGGTGGCGTCGCTGGTGATGCTGCTGGTGGCGGTGGCGCTGCTGGCGGCCATCACCACCATGCACTTTGCCATTCACGGGGCGGAGGTGCAGGTGCCGGCACTGAAGGGAATGACGGTGGCCGACGCGCGCAGCCAGACGGCGGGGCTGGGGCTGAACCTGGACGTGGACAACCGCTACTACTCGGCAGACGTGGCCGCGGGACACATTCTGTCGCAGTCGCCGGCGGAGGGAACGGTGGTGCGGCGCGAGTGGCGGGTGCGGGTGGCCGAGAGCCTGGGGCCGCAGAAGGTGGAAGTGCCGGACACGGTGGGCAAAGACGAGCGGGTGGCGGCGCTGGAGTTGCGGCGCGTGGGGCTGGAGGTGGGCGTGACCGCGCGGCTGCCCTCGGGCAAGGTGGCGGAGGGAACGGTGCTGGCGCAGGACCCGCCGGCCCACGCGCAGGGGATTGAGCGGCCCACCATCAACCTGCTGGTGGCCGCGCCGGGCGACGACGCGCCTGACGGCTTTGTGATGCCCGGCCTCGTGGGCCTGCCGGTGGTGAGCGCGCAGGTTGAGCTGGCCAAGGTGGGAATCAAGACGGCGACGCCCACGTTTGTGGATGTGCCGGTGGGCTCGGTGGGCAGCGGAGACGCGCCGCCGCGGCCGCCGGTGGCGCCGGGTTCGGTGACGGCGCAACAGCCCTTAGCCGGCAGCCGCGTGGATCAAAGCACGATGGTAAAGCTGACAGTGGCGAAGTAGCGCAACAGTTTTCAGTTGTCAGTTGCCAGCGGTCGGTTCATCGGAGAGTCAGCTCGTTTGTAGGCTGCATCTAAATAGAAACGCATGACGCCGGATACAAAAGAACAAAACGGAGAAGTCAGCCGGGCTGTGCCCGCGGCCGGGGATTTCTCGCACGCCTGGCGGGCGCTGCGGCACAGGAACTTCCGCCTCTTCTTTGGCGGGCAGACCATCTCGCTCATCGGCACGTGGATGACGCGCATCGCCACGTCGTGGCTGGTGTACCGGCTGACAAAATCGCCGCTGCTGCTGGGCACGGTGGGGTTTGCGGGGCAAATTCCCACCTTTCTGCTGGCTCCGCTGGCGGGCGTCGTTGTGGACCGCATCGACCGCCGCACCCTGCTGGTTTGGACGCAGAGCCTGGCCATGGCGCAGTCGCTGGCGCTGGCCTGGCTCACGCTCTCCCATCGCATCACCATCCCCGAAATTCTGGTCCTGAGCGTGATGCAGGGCGTCATCAACGCATTCGACATGCCGGGCCGGCAGTCGTTCATGGTGAAGATGGTGGAGGATAAGGCCGACCTCTCCAACGCCATCGCCATCAACTCGTCGATGGTGAACGTGGCGCGGCTGATCGGCCCCTCGCTGGCGGGGATGCTGATTGCCGTCAGCAATGAAGGCTGGTGTTTCCTGACGGATGGCGTGAGCTACATTGCGGTGATCGCATCGCTCCTGATGATGCGCCTTCCGGCGGCCAACGAGCAGCGCGCGGCAACGACTATGGTGGCGCAACTGCGCGAGGGCTGGTCGTATGTTGCGCACTTCGCGCCCATCCGCACCATATTGATCTTGTTTGCGCTGATCAGCCTCATGGGCTGGCCCTTCATGGTGCTGATGCCGGTCTTTGCCGCGCAGGTGCTGCATGGCGGCCCGCATACGCTGGGCTTCCTGATGGGCGCTGTGGGCGTGGGCTCGCTGACCTGCGCGGTGACCATGGTGATGCGCCGCTCGGTGCGCGGACTCACCAAGATGATTCCCATCGCGGCGTCGGCATTTGGCGTGGGGCTGATCTGCTTTGGACTCTCCAGGGCACTGTGGCTCTCCATGGCCATGATGCTGGTGACGGGCTTCGGCATGATGCAGGGAATGGTGGCCAGCAACACCATTCTCCAGACCCTGGTGGATGAGAAGATGCGCGGGCGGGTGATGAGCTACTACACCATGGCGTTTGTGGGCATGGCGCCTTTTGGCAGCCTGCTCGCCGGGGCGCTGGCGCACGCCATTGGAGCGCAGCGCACGGTGATGGTGAGCGGCGTTGCCTGCATTGCGGGCTCGCTCTGGTTCTGGACGCGGCTGAAAGGGATTCGCAGGCAGATGCGGCCGATTTATGAGCGGCTGGGGATTATGCCGCTGCCCAATATCGCGGACGATGAAGCCGCGGAAGGATAGGGCAAGTCAGCGGGCCGGCGGTTTGACGAACGGGTTGGCGCTGCTTCTTACGCGGTTCTCTCGACAAGCGCAATGAAGAAGCCGTCGGTGTGGAAGGCGCCGGGGAGCAGGCGGAGCGCGCCTTCAGTCGTGAAGCAGCGGTGGAGGCGCTCTGCGCCGGAGGGTGTGAGGATGCCTTCGCGGAGCAGAGCTTCGATGCGGGCTTCGAGCGAAATCGGGCGGGCGTTCGGGATTGCGGCCAGCACCGCGGCGACGACCTGCTCGTTCTCTTCGGGTTCCAAAGAGCAGGTGGAGTAGACGACGCGGCCGCCGGGGCGAACGGCGCGCAGGGCGGATTGAAGGATGGCGCGCTGGCGTTCGGCCTGCCGCGGCAGATCTTCGGGACGCAGGCGGTGGCGAATTTCCGGATTGCGGCCCAGCGTGCCGGTGCCGCTGCAAGGGACGTCGGCCAGAGCCAGGTCGAAGGCTTGATCTTCCGTCAGCGCGGTTGCGTCGGCCAGGCGGCATTCGATGCGCTCACCCAGTCCGCCCAGGCGCGTGCGCAACTGCTCAAGTCTTGGCGGGCTCGTTTCGCAGGCCAGGATGCGGGCCTGCGGGTTGCGCTCGGCGAGGATGAGGGTTTTGCCGCCGGGTGCGGCGCAAGCGTCGAGAATTGAGCGGGCGGGGATTGCGCTTCCATGCTCGACGAGAGAATCGCTGGCAAGCGCAGCCAGCTCGGCCACCAGTTGCGAGCCCTCGTCCTGAAGGCGCACGCGGCCCTCATGAAAGGCCGGGGTGGCCGTTATGTCTCCGGGGATCACCGCGCGCGCGGCGGTGAGCAGTTCGCCGGGTTCGAGCCGGATGCCGGCCTGAGTGAGTTCGGCTTCGACGGCGGGGCTCTCAATGCGAACGGTGAGGGCGGGCTGGCTTTGGCCGTGGCGGCAGATGGCGCGCGTTGATTCAAGACCGTAAAAGTTGGCCCAGCGCTCGACCATCCAGGTTGGATGTGCTTCGGCGAGCGCCAGTTCTCCGGCGCTCTCCTCCAAAAAGTCAAAGCGCGGAGCGCTGGCCAGTTTGCGCAGGACGGCGTTGACCATGCCGGAGGCGTAGCGGTGCCCAGCCTGCTTGGCCAGTTCCACGCTCTCGTCGATGGCGGCGCGGGCGGGGATGCGGTCGAGATGGAGCAACTGGAAGGCGCCGAGGCGGAGGGCGATGAGAATTTCGGGGTCGAGCCTGGCGTTGGGGCGCGTCATCAGGGCTTGCAGTTGGTGGTCGAGGCGAATTTGCCAGCGCAGAACTCCCAGCACCAGGGCTGTGGCCAGATTGCGGTCGGGAGCCGGGAGAGCGTTGACGGATTTGCGGCGAAGCAGATCGTCGGAGTGGGACTGGCCGCGTTCGACGGCCATGAGGAGGTCGAAGGCGGTTTTGCGGGCTGGGGAGATGGTGGGCACGCATTCAACCCAGCCGCGCGCTGGCTGCGAGCGGATTTCCATGGAGGAATTCGGCGGCCGTGAGACGCTTTCTGCCTTCGAGCTGGAGTTCGAG
>Ga0209039_10001228_pt1 | contig 24443 bp, 20 predicted proteins | sample BogFormECP12_OM1_FD_188238 | JGI IMG/M metagenome (GOLD analysis project Ga0209039, IMG submission 188238) | Bog forest soil microbial communities from Calvert Island, British Columbia, Canada - ECP12_OM1 (SPAdes) (version 2) | ecosystem: Environmental > Aquatic > Freshwater > Wetlands > Bog ... | reverse complement strand
AACTACCACGAACACGGGTATAAACTTGTCGGTGCCTAATGGCCACGTTAAAGCCCTTGATAGCCCTTAAAATAGATCAAATGACTTAGTATTTACGAAAAAATTAGAATTTTTTATTCACCGAGAGTTCGCTCAAAATCGAAAGCAACGGAAAACTGGGGAACTGAAATCTCGATCTTGACTTCCTGTCCAACCTCAACATTTTCGTACGGCATAAAGAATTTCAATTCAACGTTGACGGGGATGGTGCCGGCGTCGCGGATGTTTTCCATCGTGTACTTGTTATCCTCCCAGGAGATCTCGATGGCCAGCATCTGTTCACGGGTCAAAGGCTCACCATTAATTTTTATCTCCAACAGGTCGACCGGATCTCCCGGTGCTTCACCAATTGGGATCGTGGTGATCATGTTTATCATTTTTAGTTCAACGCCGCCCTCGACCTTCTTGAGAGCATCCTGGGGAACCATTCGCTTGAGAATGTATTTTGGTACGTACGACATTGTATAATCAACTCTAGTTTCAACACTTTTTTACCATCACGTTCCACGCGATGGTAGTGTAATTACAAATCAGTCGGAGATTATTAAAAAATATCGCGCAAAACGAAAATTTCCGTTTTCGCTGTCTTGAACGATCATGATTTAATTGGGCCCCCCATCGCTTTGATTTTTACCAAGCCAGGTTTTCTTTTACATGTAAAATGGCGATCGTGATGGTCAAGAACCAAGGACACTGGCCAAGGCACTCGCATCGCGTTCATGATTACTCGAGCCTTGAAAACATGATTGCACAAGCGATGGATGTTCTTTCAGTAGAGGGCGTTGCATATCCAGATGGCTACAAGGACAAGTTCATTGCCAAATATAAAAAACACGGAGTCAGTTACCCCCGCATTTTGCAACGAATCGGTAATCCTAACATTCGCAAGCATTTTCGATACCTGGAGATCTTGCAAAATCCAGGAGATTTCCTTGATTACGGCTGCGGAACGGGGGACGACATCCGGGCATTGATCCAAGATGGCTACCCGCGGGACAAGATCACGGGTCACGACATTAACACCAGCAGCATCGATCTTGGCTTCGATTTATATCTCGACAAGGAAGCGATGGCCGATCGCTTCGTCGTGTCGAGAAAATTCTTGTTCGTACCTTGCTCGTTCGACATCGTGTATTCTGGAAGCGTCATTCATGCACTTGGCGACAGGAGAGAGATTGCAAAGTACCTCACGAATGCCTGGACGGTCGTGCGACCTGGTGGCACGTTCTTTGGTTCGACGCTTGGGAAAGACGAGATGCACCAAGGAAATCCAAGGCATGGCTTGCCCTTGCTCTTCCAGCAAGAATTTCACGACATGCTTTCAGCGGCAGGATTCGTCCAGATCGAGATCGTCTCAGCGGAACAAGAACACGACGACCACTTGCGGTTATGGTTTTTTGCCGTGAAGGGCTGAGTTATCGTTTCCCGTATTTTGCTGGACGCTTCTCGAAAAACGCGTACGCACCTTCTTTTGAATCTTTTGCTTGGGTTGCAATGTTCTGGTTACGGTCTTCCAGGGCAAGAGCTGCTTCCAGCGAAGGCGCGTCAGCGTTGTACACTAGCGCCTCCTTTGTAAGTCTCAAGCCTAACGGTGATTTTTCCATGAGTGAGTTTGCGATAGCCATTGCCTCATCCATAACCTTCTCGTCGTCGACCAGCTTTGCAAGGAAACCACATTGTTCCATTTCGTCTGCCAAAACATCCCGTCCAGTCATGATTATATCGGTTGCCCGGGACATGCCGATAAGCCTTGGGAGAAAATATGAGACACCGCAATCAGCACCCCCGGCCCCAATTTTGATGAAAGCATTGATAAACTTTGTAGACCTGCCCGCGATGCGAATATCCGATGCGCAACAAATAGCGAAGCCCCAGCCAACAGCTGCGCCTCGAATGGCAGCTATTATCGGCTGTGGGATGGCGCGTGCCTTGCGAATCGTGTTTGTGAGTTCCTTCTGAAATTGAAAAAACTTCTTTGAAATATCAGGAAACCGCAACCAATCCGGAGCGGTTTCAGGAATGGTTTTTTGATCAAGGCTAGCAGCCTCCTTCAAATCAAGTCCCGCGGAGAATATCGGCGTTCCATCAGGCCTATCGGCACCAATCAAGATTACTACCCGTGTGTCGAAGGCTCGGCTCAAGTAATCCATCGCTGCATTGAAGTCCTGAATCATCTGGATGTTTATGGCGTTTAATTTGTCGGGTCGATTCAGCGTGATGATAGCTATCCCGTCAGCACGCTCCTCGAATAAAAGTGTTTCAAACTCCAATTTTTTCACGGCATTTCGTTTATTATGTGATCTTCATAATGCCGGAATTAAAACACTAATTCATCGTCGGTGGGATGCCATGAAGTGATATTTTCAGTATCTTTTTATGAACCAAGCGCGGCATTACCATCATGATATTGCAAATCGATCTCGCGGGAGAGGTGCTGCGATTTTTGCTCTGGTTCGCTGCAATGGTCGGCTTCGTGGGAATACATTACATCATTTACGCGCTGTTGACGGATCAAGGTAAAAAGATTCCTGTGCCCGATGCAGCCCTCGAATACACGCGCAAGCCAGATTGCTTGCCATCGGATGGATATTTCATCGACCTTCATGGCCACACCCTCGCGAGCGATGGCTGGATGACACCCGAGCAACTGGTCAAGTGGCACATCGCGAATAGCTTTAACGCTTTCGTGCTCACGGATCATAATACGAGCAAGAATAACAAGGAAATCCTGGCACTGCAATCGAAATATCCCCAGATTCTCATCATCCCTGGATTCGAGTGGACGAGCGAGCGACTTCATCTCAATTTCATCGGCATCGAGGATTATCCTCATCACGTGCCGAGCGTGCCGACCGATGAAGAAATCCAGCAAGCTATCATGAACGCCAAGGCACTCGGCGCCGTCGTGCTCGTCGATCACGTCACGTGGACCATGGATCAACCTCGCCTTCGATCGGGCGAGCTTATCCATCCGACGCGGGAACAATTGCTTGACTGGGGCGCCGATGGGTTCGAAATCAATAACGAGATGTATTGGCACGACCCAACAACTGCAAGAATGCTCGATGACTTGCACCACGAGTGGAAGGGGCGCAAATTATTCTCCGGCACAGGCACGGACATCCATAACCCATTCAAGGAATGGGCGACAGGCTGGACTGAGCTCTTGCGCGATCCTAGCGAGCAAGACACGATGTCGATCGAAACCGTGAAAAGGATTCTTCTTGATGGAAGAACCAAGGTTTGGCAGCACCAGGACTATCACAAGCCATACGAGGCCAAGTTCTGGCCTGGAGAACAACACCCCCGTGCTAAGTTCCTGTTCGTGCCTTTCATTGGCACGGTTCAAGGCGCCGTTGCCGTTGGCGCAGCAAAACCCAAGAAAGTAATCGGGAGCTATATTATTTGGCTGGTGTTGGCGTACATTCCCATACGGTTGCTGTTCTGGCTTTTCTTGCTCGTATAGCATTTTCGACCTTTTGAAAATGATTTTTCTTGTTCATGAAGCTTTTTTGCATTATTCGCTACCGAGGCAAAATTTTTTGTGTCCCGGCCATTCTCATAAAGATGCAATTTGCGGTCGCCCGTAAAAAAAACATTACGGGACTGCCGGTGGTGGAGCCATCTTGTCGTATGCACGGCACGTGAAAACAGCCTTATTCTTCGGGATTTGTTTCATAATTGGTCTTCCGATGACCAGCATGCTGATCGGCATACAAAGCCACCCGGCACGACAATTGTTCCATAACATTGGAACTCGCCTTCCAAGCTCGTCATTGACTATACGAGTTGGCTTGATCGACAATTTTACGGATTTTAAATTGGCTGAATCGCTGAGAATCGATCCAAGTTTCAATATCATGGACCTGACAGCCCAGAAGTTTCTCCAAGAACTTGGAAATGGCAGCCTTGCCATCGACGTGCTCGTGCTCGCAAATCTCTCCTATTCATCGAGCTTTATCACGGGCATCAAGACATATCTTGACAACAACGACGGTCGGGTTTTCCTGGCACTGGGTTCCGATAACGTGACCCAGGGTAACCTGCTCAACAGCCTTGATTTGCTCAAGAACTCATCCCTTGGAACGGCTGTGGTTGGAGTGCCCAAGAAAGCACCCGTTCCAGAAGCAATCTGGTCCACCGTGAATGAAACAAATCCCCTTGTCACCGATATCGACTGGAAAGCGGTGCCGAATGTCCAGGTTTACTCGAATAGCACCGCCTGGAATGTGAGTGCCATTAACGTGCTGCAGGCAACCAGCCAGACAGCAGAGCCCTTGCTCTTCGAGGCAAGACAATACACGGGCCGGCTTATCGTCATCACGCCGTGGATCTCCTCGGACAACCTTGATTTCGAGCTGTGCTTGTATTTCAACTATTTCAATTATCACGTCGTGGAATACCTGGCGCACCAAACAGCGTTGTCGTATCTCGATTGGCCCTATTCACCCGTGCCGCACGCGGCGCAAGATATCTGGATCTACACGTGGTTCGTGGTCATTATCGTCGTTGGCGTTGGCGGGTTCGTGATCGTGCGCCGGTACTCCAAGCATGCTGGTGGAAGGGCTGCGACTCTCCGGCACGTGCTTGAATTTGGAAGGGGCGCCAAGGAGGCTGAGGCAGGAAGCGAGGCGCAAGCACTCGTGAATCCCGAAAGTGAAACGCGCGTTTCCGAGAATCTTGAAAGTAATACACAACTGCTTGAAAAACCCGAAAGTGGAGCTTCCCCGGAGCAAGAATACGTCCAGGCTACCGAAGGTGGCTCGTCCGAAGAGGCAAATGAGGACGTAATCAAGTCTGAATGGGATCGGATCGGCATCCACCGGCAGATAGCGCAATTTTTCTGGAACATGATCCTCAACTTCTTTATCGCCATCCCGATCATGCTCCTGGCATTGTGGATTTACCCGAATTTCGTGCAGCCATATCCGATGGTCACTGGATGGCAATCAATCACCGGCGCCTTTTTTAGCTGGATTGGAACCATTGCAGACATGGGCATGACCGTGGCGGCTGGCAAATATTTTGCGCAATATCGTGTTCACGATCCACAAAAAGCGGTTCACTATTTGCAGATGTTGGTCTGGTGGAATATCATGACAAGCTTGATCAAGACCAGCATCATCGTCGTTGCCGGGATATTCTTGTTCAGGTCAGGTAATCTCGCTTATCTGGGATGGATTTGCATCCTGATCGCCCTCCAGCAGTTCCCGAACTGCCAAGGCATCCTTGGCACCACGCTCGACGCTATGCAGCGATGGGATTACAAGGTCTTGTGCGACACCGTGGGTGGAAACCTCCTCAATACCTTCATCAACTATGGCATGATCTTGCTCTGTCGCTTCATATTTGCAGGCATACCCGTGTATGGCGCAGCTTTCGGGACCGTCGTCGGACTCTACATTGGTGGTATCGTGACCTCTTGGACATCCTTCCTCTACTACTTCTTGGCCTTCAAGAAACTTGGGTTTCACGTGGGAACCTTGTTTCGAGCCAATTTCACCGGTGCCGAAATGAAAGAGGCATTTAATTACGGCTATAAAATCGCAGTAGGAAACGTGATCGTGCCTCTGGTTGGTGTCCTTGAAACGTACATGATTGCAACATTCGTGTTGAATTCGAGCGCCGAGCTCGGCTTCTGGTCAATTATGTCCTCGGTAACCGGCTTTATCGGGATCGACCTGGGGTTCTTCAACAACCTGCGGCCCGCCATCTCGGAAGCACACGGGAATGGAAAGATGCAACTCGTGAAGTATTATATAACCGAAGGTTTGCACTATATCAACTTTTTCATGCTCGTCTTGTTCACGGTCATCCTGGCAATCGGAGCCCCTCTCCTCGTGGGTTTCGCGGGCTCGTTCTGGGCTCCGGCAGGGCAATACGTGGTTCCCTTGGCCTTGAGCCAGGTCGTCACCGTGTATTCTGCGATCGGCGATAACATCCTCCAGGCCACCGGAAACACCAAAACTAACATGATCGTGTGGTTCATCGAACAGGTGACGCGAGCGGTTTTGCTGGTCATCATCATGCCCATCTTCCACCCGCTGTGGGCCATCTTGCTCGCTTCCGTGCCGGCAGCTTTGGTCAAGGAGGCCGTCATGTTCACGATCATCAAGAAAAAGATTGTCAATTTCGACTGGGCCCTCGTCCACAATTTCATCGCCCCTGGCGTTTCAGCATTCATATTATATTTCTATGCTGTTTTTCTAGTGAACTTCTTCGGCTTCCTCCCTAGCTTGATCCCATTCTTCGCCACGACGACTGGAGAGATCGTCTCAAGTATCTTGATCTTCCTCGCCGCGGTGTTCGGTGGCCTCTTCCTGTACCTGTTCCTTATGGGGCTGTTCGGCGGCTGGGATGACAATACCTTGGGCCAGTTCCAGCGCGGTCTCGCGGTAGTGAGGTTTGTCAGTGCGTTTTTTGTCAGCTTTTACAAGGTGACCGCACTCGGCCATCGCTTGTGCCCGTGGAAGAACCGGTTCGGCGTGAAAGTCTTCGACGATGCGACCGCCGAGGCGAAGCAACTCACGTCGGAAAAGAAAAGGCTCGTAATGTAATTGAGGCCTATCACCCTTGCAATGTGGTTATAATATCTGGCATACACAAGCATTTTAATGTTAAATTTGATCAATTAGTCATACACACTTCAATTGCATGGTGACGAAACAACGACGACTTTTAAATGCAAGAACTGCGATTTCGTTAGCAGCGACGAGGATGCACGCTTCTGTCCTTCGTGTGGCGAGCAACTTGAAGAAACCAAGGATACTGGAGCAGTAACGGGTTCGCATACCCCTTGTCCAAATTGTGGTTCAACAAACAATGCAGTAGGTTCTAAGTTTTGCCTTGATTGTGGAACGCCTCTTGAAGCTAAGGCAAGTCAAGTTTCCAAGAACGTAGCTTGTCCTGCATGTGGTTTTGACAAGAACACGAGCGATGCAAGGTTCTGCCATCAATGTGGTGCTGCTCTCGGCAAAGGCGCAACAATTGCTGCAAGTGTCCCGAAACAAACAAATGTTGCTGCCCCCCTTGAAAAGCACGTGGTGAACGGCCCGAAATTGAAGGAGATGCCGATCGCACGATTGTTTGATAAAACAACCAAGGATGGAATCAGCGGCAAAATCTTGCTCGCGACGGACGGCATTCGTTTCGTGTCCAGCCAGAAAGGACAGTTTTCGTTTCACGTGACGGAAATCGCCAGCGCGAAGGTGGGTGAAAAAACCAATTTGCTCGAAATTCACCTGAAAAATGGCGAGACCAAGATCTTCAGATTTGCCGGCGCCAAGAGTTGGGTCCCACCCATCAGTAGCATGCTTTCAAAACAAGCGTGACTTTCCTATTTTTAAAAAAATGTTTTTTTATTATTTTTAATACACGTGCGGGAAACGTGGCAATTTTTGATTCAAATTGTATTCAAAGAAAAAACAAAAGTAAGGTAGTACACGGTAATCTTATTTTTGCACCGTGGACGGTAAAACGCTCAACGGCCCTTGTATCGATCCCCGAGGATAAGCTGGGTCGCGAACGCAGCCACCAGGGCACCAACACCGCCAAGCAATCCACCGATGACCAAAGCCAAGATCACGAGCACTTCACCTGGCAGACCGGTTGCGGCGCCGATCAAGCCGGTAAACGTGACGAAAGAGCTTGCAATCGTGTAATCCAGGAAATAGATGCCCCATGCCACGACAACGCCACCAAATCCGGCGATGAAACTCTTGGTACCTTGCTTCGCGAGAAATCCGCAAGCAGCGCCTGCGACGAGCATGAGATACCACGCGCCCGTGAGATCGAGCAAGAACCCGAGGGCGATACCAACCAAGAAACCGGCGACGATGTTTTCCGAATAAAGTACATTCATGCCGATTTTCTTGGTAATTTTTTTCACGTCCATGATTCTCGCCTCAACTGAATATTACCTCGGAGTATATTTCGCTCTTTGGATACGCATTCATAGTGCGCGGGAACAAGATTGGATGATACTCGTTGTTTCGCCATAGATTGAAGTTATCATCGTAATGGGAACTCGCTGGATTTCCAGATTGGCCTCCCATGACCGTCAAGTACCCGCTATGCAAGGAACCATTCGCAAGGCTTGCGAAGTCAACGATCATTCGCATGGAAGGTCCTTCCTGCACATCGGGGCCTGCAGCCACGTTGATCGTTCGACCGCTGCCCGAGCATGGATACGCGGGATAATTAAACGCGGGAATAACGCCCATCAAGTATTCGATATCAAGATGGTGCATGTTGCTCCATTCCCAGTTCACGAAATCGCCGAGATTGGTTTGCAATTGCACCATGGTCTGGTTCAAAGCTTCGAGCATGACGATCGTGGCGTTCTGGGTTTTTCCAGTCAATACATTGTTGAACCAGTGGGAATTTTGCCCGTAACGCGTGAGATTTTCCACGAAATCGGGAAATGAAGATAACCAATAGTTATCATTACCAGTCGCGATGCCAGCAGCCTTGAATTCATCGCCGATCGTAGCATTGATGTAGTTATTTAACCATGTATCGAAGATAGACGGGGCGATCAGGTTCTTGTCCATTACCCATCGCTCGCTGCTCTCGTTCCATTCGAGCAAGGCGGTGATCGATTTGTTCAGCAACGCAGTGACCCCCGTGGCGGGAACGCCTTTCGGATGTTGCAAGAAGAATGCAGCCAGCAGGAACGGGACGAACGCCTCGGCCCCGACATCGTAATAATCCGTCTGGAATTGTTTCATCTTGTCAATCGTTATCGTCGTGCCGTGCAGCGCATGTGATACTGATTCGTTTTCCAGCAACTCGTTGATTCGCCGTGCACGATACGATGTCTCGAACGCGTAATGAAGATAATACGTCGTGTATTGGGTCGTGTTAACGCCGCGCTGGTTGGCCGATGCCAGGAACATTTGTTTCGGATTGATCTTGTGGGGGATCCAGTCGAACGGGATATACCCGGTCCATTCATCGTCACCATTACTTCCATTCATAACGAATTCGCCGGTCTTGATCGTGCCCGTTGCATTCCTGACGGGATAATTGGCTTTCGGATACATTGCTATGTTGCCATCCACGTCAGCGAACACGAAATTCTGGCCAGGAGCGTTGTACACGCGCATGGCGTTCAAGTAATCATTGATGTTTTGCGCACTATTCAATCGGAAAAATCCCTTGAGAATCCCATAATCTGCAGCAAAGCCGGTCCATTTTATCGCGATGTTCGTTAACCCGGAAAACTCGGAACCGAATATGCTGGAATCCGTGATGACCGGGCATTGAAAATCATCTTGCGGGTTGAGATCATGCCGCGTGAACTTTACCACGAGCGGGATGTCAGGCTGGCCCTTGACCTTGATGATCTCCGTCGTGGACTCCACATCTCGCCACTGGGTTTTGTTGAAGAGGTACTTAGTACCGTCCGCGTTGAATTTCTCGGCGTAGAAATCATTCTGGTCATAAGCCGTGACCGTGCATCCCCATGCGATTCTCGCCGTGTGGCCGATCTCCGCGACAGGCGTGCCTGGAAAAGAGACCCCGTAGATACAATTTGCGGGATTTGACACGTTTGCGAACTGGAATTCCCACCAGATCGGGGGAATCATGAGCGGCAAGTGCGGATCGTTGCAAAGGATAGGATACCCGGAATATGAAAGTGTTCCATTCACAACCCAGTTATTCGAACATGCTTGCACGATTTCGTCCCTCGGGCCAAGTTTATTCGCATCCTGGAAGAGCCCCAGCAACGATTCCAGATCGTTAATGCCTGTGGAAGTGAATGCCGGGCCAGCAGGTTCAATGGATTTAGCATCGCTATCCGGTAGTAAGGCCATCGCATTTGCATGGCCACCTGACGTGTCGTTGACAAAATCGGGAATCACGACCTTTTCAAACGTGTAGGGCGTGGCAGGCCGAAGCTCGTTGGCCGCTGCAAGGCCCATCTGGTTCTTGATCAAGGTCATAAGTATATCCGATGGCTCGAAGCCCAGGGAATAAGTCATGTATTTAATTAAACTCATTACATCGTAAACTGTCCATGGTTCCGGCGTCATGCCCAGGTACACGTACTCGAAAGGCAAATGTAATGGCGAGACTTCGCTGATATATTTGTTCACGCCATTGCAATAGGCTTGGAGCGCGGCGGTGATGAGTTGCAGTTCAGGATCCGACGCGTTATCCTGCACGATCTTGTCCCAGAGTTGCTTTCCACTCCGTGCAAATCCCATCACGCGCATGAACTTGTCGCTTTCGATAAAATTGGGCGTTGGCATGATCTCCGCCATCCTTCCAGCTATCAAATGCCGTTGCATGTCCATCGAAAAGAGGCGGTCAGTCGCCTGCAAATATCCCATGATGAACGATAAATCATTATATGTTTTTGCGAAGATGTGCGGGATACCAAGCGCATCACGATAGACAGTTCCGCTGCAGCCACTTCCGCTTACCGTTTTCATGGTAGGGTATTCCGCAAAGGTGCCATTCCAGATGCCTCCAACAGGATTTAATAAGCCGCCTAGTGCCGGTAAATCACCGAGGGGAAGTACCATGAACACGATCAGCAGAACCGCGCCGATGGCAGAACCGCTAAATTTCAACTTCAAGCTTCGCTTCGCACGCATCCTTCTCATCTCATGTACCATAGAATTTGGTGCTAGAAATCCATTGATCACGGATAAAAAAAAGCTAGCCAACAACGATCGTATTCGGAAACATCTCACTGCGTTTACATACAAGATTCCTACAGACCAAGTCACTGCAAGGCCAATTACTTTCCATTAAATACCGTGTTATATTCCATGGTACTAGCCTGTACATCGTCGGTATCGCCACTCCTTTGTGTTGCTGGTAATTCAAAGCAATGCTCCGCGAGGTCTTTCAACCTGTTGGTAAATCGCATCATGGGCGCTCCATCCACGATGTCGTGGTCACAGCATAACGTCACGCACAAGATTTCCCGCGGGACAATAGACCCGTTCACGATGACGGGCCGAGTGGTGAGAGTGCCGATTGCAAGCGTCGATGTCATGGGTGTTATCGGGAGCAAATATGCCATTCCGGAACCGAACATGCCGACCGATGTCACGCCAATCGTGCCCGAAAAAAACTTCTTTACCTTGGGATCCTTCCTCGTGATTTTCCAGAACATTCTCCTAAACAAGTCCGGCGCCTTGGTGAAAAATAACCGATCTATCTTGGGCACAATATCCTCATACGTGGCTTGTTTTGCATGATAAATTTCGTCTTGAATCTCGCCGAGGGATTTTCGATTTGCTGCCCGTAAGATATAATGGACAGGAATGAGTTGCCCTCTAACTTCCTTTTCGACGATGACGGCAGCATCCACCTCATCGAACAATACAAGCGTTTTCTTTCCCTTACGATATGCGTGCATGATCTTCTGTTCATCAACTGCTTTTGCAAAGCAGCGTACCATGTAACTCGTGATCGTCGGGGCAGGCATGCCAGATGCCTTGAGCGCCCCCATCACGTTTCGGGCTTCCGTGATATCTATTTCGAGCATCATGTAAATCGTGTTTTTTCTCCGGCCCTCGTTCACGATATCAAGAACGGCGTTGCGGATACGCGAAAATTGGAGGGTCTCGCTCGTTGCATCAAACATTTCCATCGACTATGTAGAGTTGACAACTGTAATGACTAAGTAGAGTCAGCAAGTCTTGCTTTATAAATTTAATTAAATCGGTTAGAAGGACCGACACCATCAATTCTTCGATGTAATTGTGCCAAACGCTCACAATGCATGTCTTTGATCTACCAAAAAGCCAGGTATTGTGCAGATCATAGCAAAGATACGGGAAAGGAATTATGTAAAGCCTACCGTGCCCAGATCCGTTTCCTAGACGCCATTCAAGTTCTACAAGAGAAACAATATTTCATAATCTTCGAGAGGAATAATAGATCATGTCCATCCCGATCTATAACGTTGCCGATCATGGGGCAACGGGAAATGGCGAGTCGCTTGATAGCCCTGCCATTCAAGCTGCCATCGATGCTTGCTCCGCCAGTGGCGGTGGCACCGTGCTCATTCCACGCGGGAATTATATTTGCGGGACCATTCACCTGCTGAACAACATAACTCTCGAGATCTCCGGCGGTGCTTGCCTACATTATAGCCCGCGTGAGGAGGATTTCGACGAGCCAGAAGAGTTATCATTCAACCCGAACGCGGATATCGAAACATCATATTTCCGGTTTGCCTTGATCCATGCTGAGGGCGTGGAAGCCATCGCGATCCAAGGAAAGGGAAAGATCGATGGCAAGCCGTATCACCGTGCTGGCCCGAAACCGATTGCCTTGAAATCGTGCAATCACATCACCATCAAGGACATCACGATTGAGGATGCGCCGAATTACAACATCAGTATGATCGATTGCGAGCAAATCACTATCGATGGCGTGTTCATCCATGGTGGCTTGGCAGATGGCATCGATTTCGATAACTGTCGTTACGGGATGGTCACCAACTGTTACATCGATGCATACGATGATGCGATATGCTTGAAAACGAGCCCAGCACTTGGCGTGTTGAGCACGACCGAGGACATCGCGGTCACGAATTGCACCATCGGGACCTCATGTTTCGCCTTGAAGATCGGGACGGAGACGAGCGGCGATTGTCACAACATCGCGTTTTCCAACTGCACGCTGTTCGCTCGCCGTGGTCATGGGGGATTCCTGGGAGGCATCGCCTTGGAAGCCGTCGACGGTTCACACGTTGACAACGTCGTGATTTCAAACATCACGATGCACGGGGCTCGGTGCCCAATCTTTCTCCGCGTTGGTAATCGCGGCCGGGGCCAACCCATACCAACTCCGGGATCGATGGAAAACGTTGCCATCACGAACATCGTCGCCCGGGATGCCATATTGCCCTGCATCATTGCCGGCATTCCAGACAAGGTGATCGAACACTTGCATATCTCGAACGTGATTATCGATTTCGCGGATGCCGGACCTGATGCATTAGCAAAAGCAGACTTGAAAGTGCCGGAGTGCATTCCCGATTATCCCGAGCCGGGCCAATTCAAGCCACTCCCTGCATGGGGTATATATTGTCGCCATGCGAAGGATATCACGTTATCGGGTCTACAATTACGACAAGAGATCTTTGATCCCCGCGCGGGAATCGTTTTGGATGATATTCACGATTTGGTTCTCGATGCAAGGTTAGCCTGGAAGGTAACGAACGATCAGGATGACTTGGAAAAGAACCAGGCCGCTGCATGGTTTCACCAGTCGAGTAATATCAAAATTCGTGAATGCGAGGCCATTGCGGTTCCTGCGCGCTTCAAGATCACCGGCGATGCAAGTCTAAACGTGCAATTCTTGCCTGGCGTGGTGCAGGAAAAAGAAACAAGCATCATTGCCGATGCCAACATTGAAGAAAAGGAAATCATTGTCATGTAATCTATCAAGGGAAGATTTTCGACCCGCGATGATACGTCGCGAGAACCTTGATCATTTCGATGGACGATGGCGGTACTAATAATGGATTGTTATCGAGAATGACGAAATCTGCCAGCTTTCCTTCCTCGATACTACCTTTCACATTTTCTTGACGAATGGCATACGCCGCGTTCCACGTGAACATGCGCAACGCTTCCTCGGGCGTGATCGTTTCCTCTGGCACGAGATCGTGCCGCGTTACGCAAGCTTGTAATGCCTCAATCACGTTGGCAGATTCCACAGGTGCATCGGATGCTCCAGCGAGCACGGCTCCGGCATCGATAATGGATTTGAATGCGTACGTTTGCTTCACTCGCTCCGGTCCCAATCGCTTTTCTAGCCACGTGTACTCGCTGTTGATGAACGCAGGTTGCGTCGCTACGATGATGCCCAGGCTCGCGATGTCATCGACCGTGTCACGGGAAAGCGTGGACGCATGCTCGATCCTGTGCCGGCGCTCCCTTGCTTCACCCGGTGGCAATTCCTTGTACATGTCAACGACAACGCGATTGGCTTTGTCGCCGATGGCATGAACGATTGCCTGATATCCAAGCTCGCCGGCTTCCTTGACCAGGTCGAGCAACGTTTCCTTATCCCGCACCATGAACCCGCATTCACTCGTTGGAGAATCCGCATACGGTTCAAACATTGCCGCGGTGCGCGCCCCGAAACTACCATCAGAATATAGCTTGATTCCGCCCACGACGAAACGACCACCTTCACCGGCGACTTTCTGCAGCTGGTTTCCAGCCCGTTTCAATTGCTTCGGCTTGTCGGTCACGATATAAAACACGATATCCTGGTCGATGATGTTTTCCTTGATCAACATTTCCATCATAGGAATCTCCACTGCACCGGCTTGTCCAGCGATCCCTTCTGCTCCGAGCTGGAACACGCCTCCAACGGTAGTGATGCCGAATGACGCGAGTTCCCGTGAAAATCGTCGTCCTGCTTCCTTAAGCCGGTCCATGCCTGGCATCGAGACGCGCTCGAGTGGATAACCGGTCGCTGTTTCCGTGAAGACCCCGGTTGGCTCGCCGTTCGCGTCGACGCGGATTTCGCCCGTGCGGGTCTGGAGACCATTCACGGTCGTTGCATCGATGTTCATGGATTCCAATGCCTTGGAATTGACGCCGCAAATGTGACCATCATGGCGGACAACAACGGCAGGCCTGTTCGGGCAGGCAGTATCCAGCTCTACGCGAGTAGGGAAGACCCTTTCCTCGGGATCAGTAAATAGATCTTCCATGAGGTCCACGCCAAGAATCCACTCGTCACTAGGTCGTTGCTCGTCCTCGACTTGCAACGCACGAGCCAGCGCGGCGTAACTTCTCACGCCTGACAAGTCGAGCTGCGTCCGGAAATAAATGTACAAGCCAGGATGCATGTGCACGTCCACGAACCCGGGCACGATGCATGCACCATTCAAGTCTTCCTCGATAATTGCAATGGGACTGGAATCCCCCCGTTCTTGCAACTTGGTCTGTACTTGATCCATCATCCCGACGGCAAGGATGGTATCACCGGCAATTGCCATCGCGTCCGCAATGGTCCCTTCGTTATCAAGGGTAAGAATCGTGCAATTCTTGAGCAGTATTATTGGAGAATTTGACATTTGCAATACCTTAATGCAATTTTATTTCAACGGGAGCATCGATCGTGTATTTTTCCAATGCGCTGGTATCGAGATCCACTCCGAAACCAGGGCCTCGTGGCAATTTCGCTGTACCTTTTTTATACTCTATCGGCGTCGTGATGAGATCCTCCTCGAACATGTATTGACCGGTCAATTCAGGATCGTGACCAAGATCATTGTATCTCGCGGCAGCCAAGTGCAATTGCATGGCAGAGGCGATGCCAAGTGTCTGGTTATGGATCACGGCGCCCATGGATCGTTGCTTGGCGATGTCGAGTACTTCCAATGCCTTGGTCACGCCGCCTGGACGTTCGGAATTCAAGCCTAGGACTTGAACTGCCCCGAGCTCTGCGAGCACGAGAAAATCCCGCAGCGAGAAAAAACCCTCGTGCGCCATCAATGGCACGTTCACGTGTTTTTGAACCATTGCCATGCCAATATAATCTTCTGCTGCCACGGGTTGCTCCACGACGTCGACGTTAAATTGTTCAATCGCGGAGATGGCTTCAATGGCATCATTTGGCGTGTAAGCTTGGTTGTAATCAACCCGAAACCGGATATCAGGACCCACATAATCGCGGAGTTGTCCCATGATGGCCGCATCCTCGAAAATCCCCCGCCCTAGCTTGACCCGGATTGTTCGATACCCGGTTTTCACGAACATCTCCGCAAGCGCAACCATCGTTTCAACATCAACAAGCGGGACGAGGGCGGCAAGCGGGATAGCATCGATAGACGGGTTGCCCATGAAATTACAAGCTGGAACATCCTTGATCCGTCCCATCAAGTCATAGCACGCCATGTCGAGCAATCCTTTCGCTACCTCGTTACGAGCGACATTAGCATCCATTCGCTGATTAACAATTTTGATGTCAAAAGGATTTGCACCTAAAATATATGTGTGCAATGATCTTTGGATGATACTGGTTATTTGAGCTGGCGAAACGCCAGTTTCTGGCAACCAGACAAACGATTCACCAAGTCCCACGTACCCGTCACTTGTTACAAGCCGGCAAATCACGAAATCGCCCCCGGTCCACGCCTCCTCGGTCTTGATCGCCATTCCAAGACCGCCTTCACCAGATTCCATCGTTTGCTGTGCGATTGGCGTGAACGGGATAAAAACCGGAAAGAGCTCGATGCTCTCAATGGTTGAGGCCACGGACTCTAGTCTGTTTTTTCCTTCAAATTCGTTTTCGTTGTCCACGTGAAAACGAGAAAAACCAAAAAATTATCCCCCGAATCGCGTCGCTGGCGAAATCCATGAAATGGAATTTACAAGTACCGCCCTTTCAAGAAATTATAGGCGATCCCCATGACGAGGCGCATCAATGGAAGCGGCGAGACAAACCAGATAACGAAAATGGTAGCGAGAACAATGTCCGTTACCAGCGGGATCCAGAACCATCGAACCATTGTCCCGGGCTTGATCTTGCCCTTGCGACGTTCGTACACCTTGAAACTCGCGAGCACGCAGACCATCGCCAAGCTGCACCCGCAGGCAAATCGTGCCATCCAAGCCACGCTATACTGGGATTCATAACGCCACACGGTCGTGCCGGTATTCAAATCTATCACTGAGACTTCGGCACTATCATCCGTGACGAATACCGTGTCCTTGGTAACATATCGGGCTTGGTACGGTTGAACGAGCGAGCCCGTGACTTGGCGGAGGATCGTACCTGTCGTGCGATTGATCTCTATCACCCTGTGGTTAAACGCATCGGTGATAAGCATGCGGCTTGGATCGAACTGGTCCACCTCACCATCGCGAGGCCAGAGGAGGCCCAAGCTCGCGGGAGATGTCCACGTGATTTGTTTTGTCGTGTAATTGATTTCAACGACGCGATTGTTCATGGAATCCGAGGTAAGGATGGAGCTGTTCGTGAGATAATGCGCGTTGTGCGGATGGTAGAGCAGCTGATTGTTGCCCGGGAAACCGAAATACCACGTGATATCTCGCACGTCAGCTTTTGCTCGTTGGCGCGCGGCTGTAAAGTTGACCTCGAAGAGCATGTCGAAATTTCTCGGCGTGACCAGCATGTAAACAGTCCCGTTGTCCGTGCGAAAATCCACGTTGTTCAAGTGCGTCCATTCCAAGGTTTCCGGGTGGTTCACGATGCAATCTTTACCGAAGGTAGAGTTCAGCATGGTCCAGTTGAGATCGCCCAGATAATATCGCCATATCACTAATCCGGAGACGCCGATCTCGATGATCGAGCTATCCTTGCAATTCGCGACTATCAAGCTCCCGTCCGGGCGATAGACACCCATGTGCGGCTCGTCGAGTTGCACTTGCGGTAGGCCAATGCGCTTTGTGACCAATCCCGTGGAGTAATTCACGAACACGATGTCGTCCATGTTATGCGTGAACGATACGTTCGGGAGATTTGATAACCGGTTCTCGCAAATCATGACCGTTCCATCGGGGAGCATGGCGCCTCCCGTGACCATGACAGTCGGTAGGACAAAGATCCCGCCGAAGTATCCAAAATTCGTGAGAAATATTACGCCCATGAGGGTCAAGAACTTGATTTTACCATATCGCGTGCTATTGGTAATCAATTTTTTGAGCATTTTAACACCCATGATTCGTGAATTTCACCGGGAGAACCGGCGTGGTATTATTGATGGCTCAGATGAGCTGGGATCTTCATTGGGAGCTTACCCATCCATTTCGTTAAAAATGGTTGCATCAGGGTAAGATCACTCTGTAGGGAAAAGAAGTCACATCATAGCCTAATAAAAAAATAATATCTCCAAAATGAAGATATCGTTTTTTAGCGGCGTTTAATGGCTATTTTTCCATTCGATACTTTTTTTAAGGTGTGCTTGACATGTGTAAATGGAAAACGCGAGCGGTGGAGGATTTTAATGCGTGGGAGAGTGCAATGTGGTAACTGCGGGTTCGTGTTCGATATCAAGGATTCGGATTTCTTGTTCGACATATCATCACGCAAGAATAGCGAGATGCGATGCCCTAAATGCAAGAGCGATAACATCGAACCATATTTTGCCAAGAAATGATGCCCGTTTAAACAAATAATCTCGAAATATATTAACACGTTGATATATCATGAGTTTTTCGAGACACGAAAAACAAAATCAACGCTGCCAGTGAAACAATCGTCGATACTGTCCCCACGATGATAAATGCGGCCTCCGGGGATCGAAACATCCCGAGCGCGAAACCCGAGAAGATCGGGCTCACGAGACCGCCGAGCGCCAATCCGCTCTCGAACAGCCCTGCAGCCTGGCCTCGCCCGGCAGGAATGTGCAACATCTTCTGTAGCGTTGCGGAATACACGAGAGCAGAGAAGATACCAACGACCGCGAAAAAGATGCAATAAAGCGAAAAATCCCGCGTGGTGGTAAACAAGAAGCTGCTAGCGGAAAGGCAAAACGAGAGGATCACCGGGACGAATAATTTTTTGTTCTTTATCCGGTTTTGTAGCAAGAACATGACGGATCGGGCCGCCCCGAAGCAAAATAGGACGGAGCCGGTCTCGAAGCCCGTCCATCCATAATATTGAGGGCTTTTTGCAATGTCAGGAAAGACGCCAACGATGAACGCCCTGGCGAAATTGTAGGTGAAAATAGCGAGGGCAAGAATCAGGACAATGACGAACACCCGAGGTTCATTTTGTTGGTCACTCGATTGCACCGCAGGAATTGCGGCATGTGATAACTTGAGACTTTTTTTGGGAAAAAGAAACCACACGTTCGCGAGATTCACGCACGAGATTGCTGTCATTATGAGAAAGGAATACACGGGACCGATATCATCAAGAACGGGAGCAATAAAGGGGCCAATCATGTACCCAATCGACCACCCGAGGCAAAACTTGTTCACATTAGCTTGGTGCTCGGTTTCATTAGCCGAATTTTCCGAGATGAATGCTTCGATCGATGGCCAGTAGAAACCATTGAAAAAACCCACGAGTAATTCCCCGATAAACAGGATAGCAACGTTTCCCCACCCGATCACGAGCATTATCGACACGCCCAAGCAGCCCGTGGCCGTGATCCCGATGCATGCCCGGCGCGGCATCTTATCCCCGAGCCTGCCAAGAATCAATGCACAAGGCGTGTACGACATGTAAAATGCACTGCCAAGGATTCCCACGATCCAATCAGGCGCGCCTCTACTTTTCGCCGCAAGCGTGGATGCTACGATCATAGTCGATAACAAGAAATCTCCACAAAATGACAAGAAATACAATGGAAATAATCGTGGTTTCTGAACAGATGTCTCGACGGCGCTTATTTCATTCACGAGATAGACGATAGCCTCGCGCTTAAAAATATTACATGAAATCCACGCTCGTTGATTATCAAGCCAGGATCTTATCGTTTTCATTTTATTAAAACTCATGACAGAGAATTTTTTTGAAAAATAAGTCCAGGTTCAAGTATGCAAATGCACCGAAACAACAACCCATAATTTCTGTTCAAGAGAGTTGTAAGTTAACAAGAAACAGAATGGTGAAAAAACATGTTCGCTACCGATCCTATCTGCAAAAAAAATGTCGCTATTAACCACTGGACACCAAAATTCGCTGGTTGTGAATCTGGCACGGTGTATTTCTGCTCGGATAAATGCAAGTCAGCTTTTGAGGACGACGATGCATTGTACTATCAAACGTGTCATGCCTAAAAGAGATATATAATCACTTGAGTTTTTCAACCCAACCTTGATTTTTATTTTTATGGATTCCTTGCCACCTCGTTACCTGCACGTGAAAATACGTGGCTGTCAATGAATTTTAGAATGGGACACTCTGTACACTTCTCCCGGATTTCTGCCCGCCACGTGAAAAATCGATCCTGGCAATAATGGATGAATGCACGCTTGATTTCACCGATGGTATCTAGCTTATCGCCGAATCCTTTCAACGAGCCAAGAATCATGGTCCACATCAAGAATGCATAGCACATGAACGTGAGTGCAGTAAAACAATACTGCCCCTCCATCGTTTGCCATTGACACCCATGCAGGCCTAGATTCTGGCTCATGTCTCGGAATCCCGTCTCGATCGTCCAGCGAAGCGCGTACGTTGACAAGATTTTCTCCGCATCCCATGCTAGATTGCCCGTGATAAACACCCGGAACCGTTTCTTGCTCGTGCTCTCCTGCACCATCCCGTCGTCAATCACGCCCGATTCATCCTTGATACCGTTTGCATCAATGAACACGACACGATGCGTTCCAATACTTGCAAAGAACGCATCTCGGATAGCGACTTTATATTTCCTCTCTTTCTTGCTCTTTGGATTCACGATTTTAACTTCTGTGAATTCGCTTGCAGGAATCGTATCATACAAGTCCGCCAAGGACTGTCGCTGGTGTAAATATGTTGCACTCCAGTTCCGTTTTGGTCGTGACACGTAGTCCTTGCCATGCTTCTTCAAGATTTTGACATTTTGCTTGGTCATGAAAAAACTATCCATCAAAAACGTCGACGGTGCGTTGGGAAACGCGCAAAGTCGCGTGATGAGATCCCGGGCTATCTCATTTTTTTCCTTGAATTCCGATTCCTTGTTCCACTTTTGTAGCTCGTCCTTCTTGCGATAATACGTGAAAAACACCGGATATTCCTTGGCGGCATCGTAATAATGTGTCGCGATAAGTGACATCCCGATGATCGTGCCATTTGTCGTCGTGGAATAAAAAGATCCAACACCTTCGATGTTTTCGCTAACGTGTGGTATCACATGCTCGTCCAAGGACACATAGCCTTCTGGTCGCATTGCTATCCGTGCATTCTGCTGGAGATTGGTGATGAGGTCTTCATATAACGCTGGCATTTCGATGGCTAAACGATGGATATCCCGGTAGAAAGTGGATATGCTAGGCGCCGTCACGAGCTCATCCTGGATCTTATTCGGTGATGCCTTCTGTAACAAGATCTTGCCAATAATCAAGGCGCAGATGACTCGCCCTGGAACTTGGCGGGGATCATTTGTCCGGTTGATGAATTTCCTTAAGAAATCCCCGACAAGGTCATTATTTTCGACGAACTTCATGGCTTGGTGAAATGTTCCACGACCGCGCTTATATCCGTTCTCATGAATTTCACCGCCGTGGTACATGGTCGTGCTGGAACGTGAAACCTTTTTTATCGTTAAAACAAAGTTAACTTGAAAAACTCAAGATAATCAGAAAAAATCTTCTTGTTTTTTAAAAAATCCTTGTTTTTTATCAATAACTCGTGAACTCATTTATCAAATGAGCGATGATACCCCCTGTGACGAGCGTTTGGAAGCGGTGCTTTATCTAGCGTGTCTAGCACGGCTTTCTTAATTTGATCGCCAGGTGCTCTGATGGTTTGTCCCGTGATAAGCTTGTAGACCATGTGCCATTCTTCGATGCCTGGCACGTAACCCTCGGTCGCTTTCAATTGCATTGCGGTCGTCCACTCTTCCTCCACCTTCGGCCGCCTCGCTCGCGGTTTTGTTTGCCGGGGCTTGCTAGGCTTGGCGATCGTTTCGATGCTTGCCTCGGGCCCGGAAAGCTGCTCGTGCTTGGATTTTTTCGAGGCGGGTTTCTCGACGGGTTCCGCAGGCTTTTCTTCTTTGGCGAGCTTCTGCTCTTCCTTGAGCTTTTTAAGCGATGCAAGGTCTACCATTATTCGAACACCTCGAGAATCTTGGCAATCTTGTCAAATTCATCGTAAGAAAGCACCAGATCAAGCAATTTTTTGTCTTTTTTTGCACTTTCAACGATGAAATTGAAGAACTTCCCTATGGCTTTCTTGACTTCTGTCCCTTTGAACATGTAACCATCCGGGACGTTGAAGGATATCGTGATCTTGCCTTTCGGGTTGGGCATTATTATCAACAAAATTACTATAGTAATACTTTAGTATAGTAATGCCTCGACAAAAATAAATGTTTAGCAATTTTACTATAGTAGGCAAGAATATTGAACTCTGGTATCATCCACGTCTTACGAAACATGCAAAGTGACTCGGTACGCCGTGTTACCACGCTTTAAAGTAAAAGAAGGTAAGAGATTGAAATTTGAAAGCTAGTAAAGTGAGAACTACCACTATTTCCTGGGTTTTTTCTCGCTATCCTTGTTTGGTCGAGTACCGCATTGGCCCATAAATTGTAGTGGATCCACTTTCTTTTTTGCTGGTTTTACTGGTTTCGTGTCTGTCATGATTGGTTCAACGAATCCATGATTGGTGCTGCTTGATCATTTGACCGGGCATAGAAAAACCTTCCAGATCATTACCTGGATATATGTGAACGTCGTGAAAGGTTCTTTTCACGATCATCCGGACCGCATACGTGATATCGCACTAATTATATTTACCGAGTTTCTCAACAAGTGCCTTCGCAGCTGCCATGTCCCTGAATGCCATGTCTCGCGGCGCCCACGGCCACTCGCAACCCGCCGCGTACCAGTACTTGCCACCGGACTTTCCAGCCTCAATGTTGCTCGCAATGGCAGGGACAATGCGTTCCAATGGCATGTTGGCATCACCAAGTAACGTCGTGTTCGTGTTACCGCGCAAGCAAACCTTATCACCAACCTTCTCCTTCGCCATCGCGATGTCAACTTGCGTGTCGATGTCGATCACGCTCGCGCCCGTGCTCGCGATGAGCTCGAGCATATCATTGCCATCCTTGTCGACGATCGAGTTATCGCCGCAACAGTGATAAATGACGGGGACTTGCTTGCGAAGTTCAGTGAATAGGTCACGCGTGGCATCGAGGGTGGCCGCCTTGTATCGCCGGGGTCCAATCTGCGAGATGGCCGAGTCGCCTGCGCCGATAATATCTGCTCCCGCCTCGATCTGGAGCTTCGCGAATTCGAGCTGGACAGGGACGATGCGATCGAGCAATCGTTTGTAGATGGTAGGCCAATTCTTCTTGCCGAAAATTTTCACTGCCTCCACGAGCGAGAAAATGCTGGAGATTTCAGCAAAAGGAGCCTCGATCCAGCCAACCAGGCATTGATCAGGTGCGGCCTGCCGCAAGAGCTTGACAGCTTCGAGTCGTTGGACGATGCGAGGTGATTCGAGGAGATTCGGCGTTTCAATGCTATCGAATTCCTGCCAATCCAGCGAACCACCATCTGCTGCCACTGGCGTATGGCCGTCAAGATACACCTTAACCCCCCAAGCACTCGCCTCGCGAAACGCGTCGCTCATGACATGCACGTGGTGAATGCCGAAAAACTTGGTACACTTGATCTGTCCCTCGACCATGACTTCTGGCTTCTCGCAATAGACGCGAGAGTAATCGACATCGATGATCGTCGCCGCCAAGTGCATTATAATCGGGTTGAAAGGAATCTCGTCGGGAATGCCATCGATCGCCGCGAATGACAAGTCTCGAGCATTCATGATATGATTCTATCGCGGGCGGGATTAAATGCGTTTCACCGAGCGCAGCGTTTTTGTGCATTGAACCAGATGCTAAGTTCATGCACGTCGATGACGACCTCGTGCAATATGCACACGATCACATCAAGACCATCATCGAAAAGTTTGGCCCGCGTTACTCGTGCTCGCAAGCGGAACACGATGCAAACAAATACACGCAAAAAAGACTTGATCAATTTTGTGACGAAACGCATTTCGAGGAATTCAAGACGGAGCCCGAATTATATCCGCAAGGCCTTGTTAAGGTTGTGGGAATCCTTGCAACCATAGCCATGGTGTTCATTCCCTTCGGGTGGGGCTTACCCGTCCTGGCGCCGGTTCTTGTTATTTTCGGGTTATTCGTGTTTTACACGGAATTATTTATGATGAAGCGTTGGATCAGATTTTTATTTAAAATGGGCACCTCGTGCAACACGTGGGGCGTGGTCAAGCCATCGGGTGATGTCACGTTTCGTGTCGTCATCGAGGGCCACGTGGATTCCGCGAAGCAAATGCACATGGCCGAGAAGGACAAGATGTCGATCACGCCGTTAATCCTCGGTTTCGTGTACATGTTTTTCACGATTGCCATGGGCATCATTAAATTTCTCGGCGAGATCATCCCGGGGGATTTCATATCAACGCAAATGATAGCAGGACCTTTTCAATGGTCGAGCATCGATTGGGTGTATTTCCTCCCAACCGCCATCCTTTTCCCTAGCTTCTTGTACCTCATATATGGATTCACCGGGGACAAGGTCGTGCCCGGCGCCAGCGATAACTTGAGCGGTTGCGCAGTTGCGGCTGCGGTGGGTAAATATTTCAGCGAGCACCGGCTCAACCACGTCGAGATCATCGTTGGATCCATGGGTTCAGAGGAATGTGGCGACCGCGGGGCGAGAGATTTCGTGAATCGTCATGGAGATTTGCTGAAAAACGCATAT
>Ga0209039_10001227_pt1 | contig 24452 bp, 20 predicted proteins | sample BogFormECP12_OM1_FD_188238 | JGI IMG/M metagenome (GOLD analysis project Ga0209039, IMG submission 188238) | Bog forest soil microbial communities from Calvert Island, British Columbia, Canada - ECP12_OM1 (SPAdes) (version 2) | ecosystem: Environmental > Aquatic > Freshwater > Wetlands > Bog ... | reverse complement strand
CATCTGGAAATCCGGCTCCGACGCGAGCAGCCGGCTCAGGCTCTCGCGGAACAGCACGTGGTCGTCAAGCAGTAAGAGTCTTATGGGCGTCATGCCTCCCCGCTCTCTCGAAGCCCGTCTCGCCCGCGCCGGCCAACTCCAGTTCGATAAGGAAGGAACAGCCCGGCGCCGACGGGTCGTGCCGCAATTCCCCATGGAACGACCGCAGGAAGGCCCGCGACAGGTACAGCCCCAGCCCGGTGGATTCGGCGCCCTTCTGGAACGGTTGGAACAGTTTCTCGGGCGACGCAATTCCCGGCCCCGAATCGGTGACGCGAATGGTCGCCATGGCCCCCGTGGCAGCGGCCGAAATGTCGATCCGCTTGGGTTGCGCCGCCGCCAGGGCGCGCCGGCTGTTCTTGGTCAGGTTCAGCAGCACCTGCAACAGGCTGTGCGGGTCGGCCCACACCGCCGGCAGCCCCGCCGGGATGTCCCAACGCACCTCGATGTCGGCCTCCTGGCAATACGGCTCCAGCACGATCCGCAGATCTTTGAGCGTCTCGGCCAGGTCGATGCCGCCCACCTGCGGGTTTCTGGCCGTCTGCTTCAGCTCCAGCGACGCGATCCGGTTCAGCGTTTCCACCAGCGCGCCCAGAGCCTCGAAATCCCGGTTGTCCCGCAGCGTCCCGTTGCGCGCCAGGTTCTCGTAAATCACCCCGATGGCGCCGCACACGTTGCGCACCTCGTGCGACACCGCGCCCACCAGGATGCGCGATCCCGCCATGAGCTGCTCCAGCCCGGTTTCCTCGCGGTCCCGCAACTCGTCGGCGGCGTCCACCACCAGCGCCGCCAGCCGCGGACCCGCAGCCGTGTTGTAGGTGGAAAAGAACACGTTGGCCAGCAGCGCCTCGCCGTTCTCCCGCTCGCCGCGGCACTGCATCTCGGTGCGGAAGGTCTGCGCCGTCTGGTCGAGGAACGGCACGCGGCCCAGCGCCGGGATGTAGCGGCGGATGCTGCGCCCGGCGAGCTGTCCCGGGGGCACACCCAAAAGCCGGTGCGCCGCCTGGTTGGCGCGGCCGATCAGGCAGTCTCCCGTCATGGTGAAAATGGCCACCGGGCTGCTCTCGATCAGAAATTCCAGTTGTTCCTCGGCTTCGCGGCGCGCATCCACCTCCTTTTCCAGGCGCCGCAGGTTTTGCTGTTCCCGCCGCCGGCTGCGCGTCGCTTCGTAGGCAAACAGTCCCGTTCCCGCCAGCGAGGTGAACACCAGCAAGTCCTGTGGCAGCGATACCCCGGGGGAAAACGGAAGCGGCGAGAACACGTCCGCCAGCGCCATCGACAGCAGCGCGGTCGCGACCACGTGCCAGCGTTTCGCCACCGTGCCTACCAGCAGGATGGGAAACAGGTAGAGAAACCCGAACGCGATGGGCGCTTCCACCCGCCAGTCGACCAGCGCGACGATGCCGATGAGGAGTCCCGCCAGGAGAATGCGAAGCGGCCCCTGCGGCGTGCTGAAGTCCATGCCCGCGTCCTTGTTAAAGGATAGAGAAAAAAAGTGGTTTCTCCAAGTCCCGTGCCTGAAAGATAGGTTTGCCAGGTCTGAAAGATAGGTGGTGACGGACGAACAGCCAGATCGAAGATTAGAATTGGAGATATGCAGGAGTGTGCGCACTGGCACAGCGGTTTCCGCCGGCCACGACGCAATCCAATGAAGCGACTTCTTATGTGGGGCAGGATGGTATCCCGCGGCCGATTGGCAATCCGCCGTTGGGGGGCTTCGTCCATGGGCCGGCAGGCGGGTTGCCGGGGTACCCCCTCGGGGTCCGCCGCGGGCTGCCAGCTTGCCCCACACGGCTGTCTGGCGGCGGTTGCGGCTTTGGTTCTCATCCTCGCCGGCTGCGGCGCCAAGGGTGAGACCTCCGATCCCCGGGCCGAAGCCCCGCCGCCCGCGCAGGTGGAACAGGCCGCCCAAGCCGGCATCGTAAAGGTGGACAGCCCCGAGCAGTTTCCCCTGGTGACCGCCACCGCGCGCGACGCCGCCCCCGAGCTGAACGTCACCGGCGTGGTAGCCGCCGATGTGGCGCGCACCGTGCCGGTTATTTCGCTGGCTTCCGGGCGCGTCGTCGAGATCCACGCCCGCCTGGGCGACGAGGTCTCAAGGGCCAGTTGCTGCTGCGCGTGCAGAGCTCCGACATCTCCTCGGCTTTCTCCGACTACCGTCATGCCATGGCCGACGCCGCGCTTGCCAAGGCCCAGCTCGACCGCTCCAAGCTGCTCTTCGACCGCGGCGCCATCGCCCAGAAGGATCTCGAAATCGCCGTCGATGCCGAGGCCAAGGCCCGCGTCGACGTGGAGACCGCCGAACAGCGGATCGCCGTTCTGGGCGCGGACATCAACCATCCCGCCGCCCTGGTGGACATTTTCGCGCCTGTCGCCGGCGTCATCGTCGAGCAGAACGTCACCGCCGCCGCCGGCGTCAAGACCCTGGACAACTCTCCCAACCTCTTCACCATCGCCGATCTTTCCGAAGTCTGGATTCTGTGCGACGTCTACGAGAACGATCTGGCCGGCGTGCGCATCGGCGAATACGCCGACATCCGTCTGAACGCCTATCCCGAGCGCGTGTTCCGCGGGCGTATCGGCAACATCGGCCCCATCCTCGATCCCAACCTGCGCACCGCCAAAGTGCGCCTGCAAGTGCGCAATCCCGGGCTCATGCGCCTGGGCATGTTCGTCACCGCCACGTTTCACGGCGCCCAGAGCCAGAAGCGCGCGCTGGTCCCGGCCTCCGCCATCCTGCACCTGCACGACCGCGATTGGGTCTATGTGCCGGCCGGCGGCAAGGCGTTCCGCCGCGTGGAAGTGTCCGGCGGAAAGATGGTCCCGCCCAACTTGCAGGAGGTCCTTTCGGGCGTGGCGCCGGGCGATCGCGTGGTGTCCAACGCCCTGGTGCTCCAGAACACGTCGGAACAATAGCCGATGCTCCACCGCCTGGTCGATTACGCCCTCAACAACCGCTTCCTGGTCACGGCGGCGGCCCTGCTGCTGCTGATCTGGGGCGCCGTCTCCTTTCACAGCCTGCCGGTGGAAGCCTACCCCGACGTCGCCAACAACTACGTCCAGGTGATTACCCAGTGGCCCGGCCGCGCCGCCGAAGAGGTGGAACAGCAGGTCACCATCCCGCTCGAAATCGTCATGAACGGCATCCCGCACCTGGAGCACCTCCGCTCCACTTCGCTGTTCGGCCTCTCCAGCCTGATGCTCATCTTCGACGACGAATCCGCCAACGACTGGAACCGGCAGAAGGTCCTGGAACGCCTCTCGCAGGTCACCCTGCCCAATGGCCTCCAGCCGCAGATCGGCTCCGATTACAGCCCCGTCGGCCAGATCTATTGGTACACGCTCAAGAGCGCCAACCCGAGTTACGATCTGATGGAGCTGAAGTCGCTCGAAGACTGGACGCTCGAAAAGCAGTTCAAATCCATCCCTGACATCGTGGACGTGGTGAGCTTCGGCGGCATCACGCGCGAATACCAGGTGCGCATCGACCCCGGTAAGTTGGTGTCGTACGGCCTCAACATCGGCCAGGTGGAACAGCAACTGGCCAATAACAACGTCAACGCCGGCGGCAGTTTTGTGGAAGCGGGCTTGCAGCAGATCAACGTGCGCGCCGTGGGTCTGGCTCGCAACGTGCACGATATTGAGAACACCGTCGTCAGGACCGTCAATGGAACCCCCATTCGCGTTCGCAACATCGGCGCCGTGGCGCAAGGGTCCAGAATCCGCCTGGGGCAGATCGGCAAAGCCATCCACCGCGACGGCGGCAGGATCGTCGACGATGGCGACGTGGTGGAAGGCATCGTGCTTCTGCGCAAGGGCGCCGATTCCGACACCGTGCTGGACGCCATCCACCGCAAGGTCGACGAGCTGAACCACGGCATCCTGCCGCCGGGCGTCACGGTGGTTCCGTTCCTGGACCGCAGCGTGCTGCTGCGCCTCACCACGCACACCGTTCTGCACAACCTCACCGAAGGCATTATCCTGGTGGCGATCATCCTCTTTTTGTTTCTGGGCAACGCCCGCGCAGCGCTGATCGTGGCCGTCACCATTCCCTTCTCGCTGCTGTTCGCGGCCATTTGTCTCAAGCTCAACGGCATTCCCGCCAACCTGCTCTCGCTGGGCGCGCTGGATTTCGGCATGGTGGTGGAGGGCGCGGTGGTGATGGTGGAGAACATCGTGCGCTTCCTCGGGCGCCGCCACGAATCCGAGTCCGCCATCGGCCCCATCCGCGGCGCGGCGCACGAAGTGCAGCGCCCGGTGTTTTACTCCATCGGCATCATCATCACCGCCTACCTGCCCATCTTCACCCTGCAGCGCGTGGAAGGCCGCCTCTTCAAGCCCATGGCCTGGACCGTGACCTTCGCCCTGCTCGGTTCGCTGCTCTTCTCCATGCTGATCGCGCCCGTGCTCGCCAGCTTCCTCTTCGGCCGCAACGTGCGCGAATGGCACAACCCCGCCATGGAGCTCATCACCAGGGCCTACCGCTGGTCGCTCACCCAGGCCATCCGCCTGCGCTGGGCCACGCTCGCCGTCGCCGCCGCCGCGCTGGGCGGCTCGGTCTACCTCGTCGAGAGCGGCGTCATCGGCTCCGAATTCCTGCCGCACCTGGATGAAGGCGCCATTTGGGCGCGCGCCACGCTGGCGCCCAGCATCGGCCCCACCGAGGGAACCCGCGTGATGGACCAGGCGCGCGTGGTGTTCGCCTCGTTCCCCGAGGTCACCCAGGTGGTCAGCCAGGTGGGCCGCCCCGACGACGGCACCGACACCACCGGCTTCTTCAACACCGAGTATTTCGTCGACCTCAAACCCAAGAACGAATGGCGCCCGGTCTTCCACGAGAACAAGGAGGCCCTGGTGGCCGCCATGGACCGCGAGGTGGAGAAGATTCCCGGCGCGCTGTGGAACTTCTCGCAGCCCATCGCCGATAACATGGAGGAAGCCGTCAGCGGCGTCAAGGGCCAGCTCGCCATCAAGGTTTACGGCGACGATCTGAAGACTCTGGAAGCCAAGGGCGACGAGATTGTGAACGCGATGCGCACCGTTCGTGGCATCGCCGATCTCGGCCTGTTCCGCGTCATCGGCCAGCCCAACCTCGAGTTCCACATCGACCGCGACCGCGCCGCGCGATACGGTATCAACGTCGCCGACGTGCAGGATGCCATCGAAACCGCCGTCGGCGGCAAGGCCGTCAGCCAGGTTCTGCAGGGCGAGCAGCGCTACGACCTGGTAGTGCGCTACCAGGCCCCCTACCGCGATACCCGGCAGGCCATCGAGAACATACGCCTGCTGGCGCCCGCCGGCGAGCGCGTATCGCTGGCGCAACTGTGCGCCGTCCAGGTCCTCGACGGCGCTTCGGAGATCTACCGCGAAGGTAACTCCCGCTATGTGGCCATTAAGTACAGCGTGCCCGTCCGCGACCTGGGCAGCGCGGTGGAAGAGGCCATGCACAAGGTGGAGACGCAGGTGAAGTTACCCGTTGGTTACCACATTGACTGGGCCGGCGAGTATGAAAGCCAGAAGCGTTCCTCGAAGCGGTTGATGATCGTGCTGCCCATCACCATTCTGGTCATTTGCATGATCCTCTACACCATGTTCAAGTCGTTCAAATGGGTGGTTCTGATTCTGGCCAACGTGGCCATGGCGCCCATTGGCGGCCTGCTGGCGCTGCTGCTCACGCACACCCACATGAGCGTATCTTCGGGCGTCGGCTTCCTGGCGCTATTCGGCGTGGCCGTGCAGACCGGCGTCATCATGCTGGAGTACATCAACCAGCTCCGCGCCCGCGGCGAACCCATCCTCAGCGCCGCCATCGACGGCTCGGTGCAGCGTTTGCGCCCGATCATGATGACCATGCTGGTGGCCAGTCTGGGCCTGCTCCCCGCCGCGCTCTCCCGCGGCATCGGCTCCGATTCGCAGCGCCCGTTCGCGATTGTGATCGTGGGCGGGTTGGTGGCCGCGTTGGTATTGGGAGTGTTCCTGCTGCCGACGCTCTACGTCTGGGTAGCGCGGGATAGGGACCAGTTGCCCGTGGTGGAGGAGACGGCGGGATAGAGTACTCTTCGGAAAACCGGTAAGATGACAGTTGCCGCAACAGGCGGAGGAAGACGGAGTTGGCCAAAGAGCTAATAGGTGTAGTAGCCCGCTTCAATTCCGCGGCCGCGGAACTGCGAAAGGGCGAGTTCCCTCGTCCGCGAACCCATACCGAGTGGGAGCGAATGTTCAAGGCCCGCCATGCGCACGATCATGCGAAGCTCCTTGCCGTGGTCGTTCCGTTGATTGAAGCATTTGTGGCGGCGCCCCCAACGCGATCGCGCACTCGTTGCCGCAAAGCTTGGGCCCGATGCACTGCACATACTAAAGATCTTCGCCGCCTATATGCCAGTGCTGGCTGTCCGGCGGGAATCTCCGGTGCTGATTTCGCAGGGGCTCGTGGCTCTGGCGATCATTGGAGATAACGATGACGTTAGGGATCAGACCTTCAACCTTGCTGCGCTGTACCACTCGGCCATGAAGCTCGGAACGGATGCCCTGCAGGTGTTTCGGGACGTGGCTGCCCTTACGCCGTACGCCCCCCTCCGGGACGCGATGGGATGGTTTCCGTCGCGTCCACCCGAAGCCCGGGGCCTTTCTGCGTTCGGTCTTCGCGAGACACTCACGGACGGCGAGTTCGATCTGATTCAGGATTCCTGACCGGATCGCCGATAACCGCAGCCCGGGCCAACTGGGCTATCATCAACGAGTGTTGGGTCCCTGCCACTAACGACGGGCAGATTGCGCGCCGGCCCGACGGGCTCGGACACTCGGAACATGACACACGAATTCGATGGCAAGAAATATGAGAAAGCGTCCGCTCACCAGAAGGAATGGGGCAGGAAGTTGATTGCCGAACTCGATCTGCGAGGAAGCGAGCGGATTCTCGACCTCGGCTGCGGAGACGGCGCGCTCTCCGCACAACTCGCCGATCTGGTTCCCCGCGGCGAGGTGGTTGGCATCGACGCTTCCCGCGGCATGATCGAGGCCGCGCAGTCGAAGGGCCGGAAAAACCTGCGGTTTCTCCTGATGGACATCGACGATCTGAACTTCGTCGACGAGTTCGATGTGGTGTTCTCGAACGCGACCCTCCACTGGATCAAGGACCACCAGCGTCTGCTCCGGAATGCCGGCCGCGCCTTGCGTGAGGCTGGGAGGCTGCGGTTCAACTTCGCGGGCGAGGGAAACTGCTCGCACTTTTTCTCCGTCGTTCGGGAGGCCATGTCGCTGGGGGAATTTGCGGCCCATTTTGCCGGGTTCGACTGGCCGTGGCACATGCCCTCCGTCGAGGAGTACGCAGCTCTGATGGAGGCCAGCGGAATGCACGACGGCCGCGTCTGGGGAGAAAACGCCGACAGGTACTTTCCGGACGCGGGGGAGATGATCAAGTGGATCGACCAGCCCAGCCTGGTGCCGTTTCTCGCGCATCTCCCGGACATGGCAAAGCCGCGTTTCCGGGAGTATGTCATCGGGAGAATGATTGAGGAGACGCAACAGGACGACGGTAGGTGCTTTGAGACGTTCCGCCGGATCGACGTGTCCGCACGCCAGCGGCCGCGGCGGCGCGCGTGAACGGCAAGGCCGGCAACCGCGTTCCGGACGCTGCCCCGGACCCGGCTTGCGACTGCGGCACTGCCGCAGTATAATCTACCTATGCGGCGCCTGTTCCTGCTTCCGCGATATCAGCGTGACGTGGCAAGGCTGTTGGGCGCGAAAGAGCGGGACGAGATGGAGCGTTCCATCGCCGATGCCCCGGAGCGCCACCCGGTGATTGCGGGCGGCGGCGGGATGCGGAAGGCGCGGTGGGCGCTTCCGGGGCGCGGTAAGCGCGCTGGCGTGCGGGCGATCTACTACTTCGCCGCCCCTGACGCGGTGTACTTCGTCGCCGTATATGCCAAGAACGAAAAGGAGAATCTCAGTGACGCCGAAAAGAAAGCCCTTGCGAGAATCCTCCGGCCGGTCAAGCGGCAAGAAGACTAGGCTTGGCCGCGTGTTGATTCAGTCGGCCAAGCAGATCGCGCGGCACATGAAGGGAGAAATCGAGCTTCCAATGAAGGTCGTCCGTGTGGTGCCCGACGTGGACATTCGTGCCGTCCGGCTGGGGCAGCGCCTGACGCGCCAGCAATTCGCGGAGCGTTACGGACTGCAGGTGCGGGCCGTTCAGGAGTGGGAACAAGGGAGACGCAGACCGGAACCGGCGGTGCGCGCCTATATGCTGGTGATCAAGAACCAGCCCGCGGCGGTGCGGAAGGCCCTGGCTGCGGCGTAGCCGAGCCCACCGCGTCCCGAAAGGCCGCGAAGAGCCTGGCATCCGGCCCGTCCGTGCGCTCCTCGGGGTGCCACTGCACCGCCAGCACGAACCGCTTGCCGGGCAGTTCCAGCGCTTCCACCACGTTGTCCGGCGCCCTCGCGGTGACCGCAAGCCCGCTCGCTACCCGGTCGACGCACTGGTGATGGCGCGAGTTCACCACGTACTCATCCACCGCGAGGATCGACCTCAGCCGGCTGCCCGCCCCTATCCGGATGGCGTGAACCACCTGCCGGTCCGGGCGCCGGTGCCCCTCGATGTGCTGGATCAGCGTGCCGCCCAGGGCGGCGTTCGTCAATTGCAGCCCGCGGCAGATCGCGAGAACCGGGATGTCGCGCTCCAGCGCCTCGCTTAACAGGGCGGCCTCGCGGCGGTCCCGCTCGCGGTCCGGTTCCCTCGTCTCGGGTTGCGCCACGGCGCCGTAAAGTTCGGGGTCGATGTCGCGCCCTCCGGCGAGCAATAGGCCATCGAGACCCGCCAGCACGAGTGGGCTTTCGACCGGATCGAGATTCACGGCCTGAAGCGCCTTGCGGTAGGGATCGCGCTTGCCATCCGGCGTGTCGGTTCCAAATGACAGTGCGACTCTGGGCATGTGGGAACCCCGGTTCGAATCTCTAGGTTTGCTCATGGCCGAGGAATCTGGAGATCGTCGCAGATCTTGCGGGAGAGAAAGAAGTTCGCAGCCGTTCTTCTCCAGGTGTCGAATCGGATCGGTCCGCTTCATGCGGCGGGCAGGACCAGGGTTTCTCGAATAACTTCGGCGCCCTCCAGCGATTGGGCGGAAAGCGCGCGGTTCGCATCCAAGACCATGGCGACGGCCTCCTCCAGGTTTGCGCGAGCCTCTTCCAGAGTCTCCCCCTGTGTGTTGGCGCCGGGAAGCTCTTCGACGAATGCGATGTAGCCCTCGGGCACTTTCATGTATACTGCCGTCAATTCCATCCGGGCCATACGCTGAAATGATATCAAGAACGCGTCGCAAGCGGGCAATTCGGAAGCGCCGTTGGATGCCGTTCGGTATGCCCTACCGGCAGCGCCGCCGGGGTGCCGGTTTGGCCACCAGCCGGCAGCCCGGCCGGCCGCAATCGCAAGGGCCTTGCTCGAGGCGGTGCCGCGGACCGGGCTGCATCCGCTCGCTCAAATGCACGCCCTGTTGCGCCTCGCACTCGTATCCCAGCAGCGTCCCGTGGTCGTCCACCAGCACCGCCAGAACCGGAACGCCGAAGCGGTTCCATAGCTCGTCCCGCTCGCGCACGCTCAAAAACGGATTGGTCTGGCGGCGTTCGACGAACACCGCGCGGCGCGGCTGGGCGCCCGCGGCCGCGGCGCCTACCAGATCCTCGAACGATCCGTAGAGGGCGGGGCAGTGGCCGGTGGCCCCCGCGGCGGCGGTGGAGGCCAGCCCCGGATACAGCGGATGTCGTATCCGGGGCCGGAACCATAGGCTCATGCTTTGCAGGGATAGTGGCCGGGGCAGGCCGCGTCTCTCAGGTTTTTAAGGTGTTGCGTCTCCCTCGGGCTTGTTCCAGTGGGTGATTCCGGCGGCCAGGGCGAGTTGCGTCAGCCCCGCCACGTTGTTGACGCCCAGTTTCTTCATCATGGTTTTGCGGTAGCTCCGCACGGTCTGCAGGCCCAGGTCGAGCAGCGTGGCGATGTCCTTGCTCGTCTTGCCCTCCGCCACCAGCCGCAGCACCTGCAACTCCCGCGGGGACAGCAATTCCAGCGAACTCTTGTCGCGCGTCTCCAGGTCGCCGCGCTGGATGCGCGTCAGCAGGCGGTCGCTCACCTGCGAACTCAGATACGATCCGCCCCGCGCCACCGTGCGCAACGCTTCGATCAATTCGGCCGAGGACGCCCTCTTCAGCACGAACGCGCGCGCTCCGCTGCGAATCGCCGTGACCACGGAGTTCTCGTCGTCGTACATCGACAGCACCACCACCTTCACGCCGGGGCAGTGCCGCAGCAACTCGGTGGTGGCTTCGATGCCGTTCATCCCGGGCAATCCGATGTCCATCAGCACCATGTCCGGGTTGGTCTTCTGGCAGAGACGCACCGCATCGGCGCCGTTATCGGATTCCCCCACCACGCGAAATTCGCCGCCGCGCTCCAGGATGGTCTTCACCCCATCGCGCACCAGTTTGTGATCGTCCACCAGAACAATCGAGAAGCTCATAGGTTCCGGTCCGCCACTGCCCGCACGGCGCATCCGCTCCCCGGATTGCCGGTGATGGAAAGGCTCAGTCCAGCCTGGGCCGCATGGTGCTCCATGCTCAAGAGTCCCAGCCCCCGGCATCCCGCCGAAAGGTCTCCCGGATCGAACCCCCGTCCGTTGTCGCTAACCTCCAGTAAGGGCCCGTTTTTGGTGGACTTCACCGCGATGTCGATGGTGGAGCAACCGGCGTGTTGCACGGCGTTCTCCACGGCCTCTTGCAGGATCTGAAACATGGCCGTTGCGATCCTGGGATCGAACTTGAGCGAGGGGTCCACGTTGATTCGCATCACCCCCGTGAAGCGGCCCCGCAGGCGCGCCGCCAGGCGGTCCACCGCGCTGCGCAACCCGGCCCGCTCCACGGCGGAGGGATTCAGTTCGTAGGAATAGTCGCGGACCTGCTCCATTACCGTGCCCAGCAGCTTCTGAAGTTCGCCGATGTGGGAACACGCCTCGGGGGCCGATCTCTCCAGGTCCATCCGCAGCAGGTCGAGTTGCAGGCCGAACGCCGTCAGGTTCTGCCCCACCATGTCGTGCAGGAACTTGGAGACCATGTCGCGCTCGAATTCCTGCGCCTTGAGGGCGCTCAGCACGGCGAAGCGCAGCTCCTTTTCGGCCGTGGCCAGCGGGGTCAGTTCGCGCGCCAGGCCGCCGGCGAACCTGGCGCCCCCGGCCCGGAACGGGAACATGGTGATATACCAGGCGGCGTCGCCGCGGCGTTCGCGCAAGCGCAGCGTCTCGCCCGCCAGGATGCGGTCCAGGCGGCTGCGCCACAGCGCCGCGGCCGCCGGGTCAAGCACTTCCTCGAGCGGCCGGCCGCGGAGTTCCGCCGCCGGTCTGCCGAAAACCGACGAAGTGCCGCCGTAGGCGCGGTGAAACACCCGATCTTCGCCGGCGATCCAGTGGCACTCCGGACTCTGTTCGAGAAAGGCTTCCGCGAGCGACTCTGTCATCCCGGCAGTCATCGGACAACCAACCCCTCAGGCGCGTTCCCTCCAACGCGTCCTTCCGTTATGAACGTTTGCGCGCCACAACTCTGCGCACGGCCGCGGCCACGTCGCGGGCCACCAGTCCGTACTTGTCCAACAGTTCTTCCGTCTGCCCCGATTCGGCGTAGGTGTCGTGGATGCCCACGAATTCCATGGGACAGGGCGCGGTTTCGGCGGCTGCCTGGGCCACACGCACGCCCAGACCGCTGTCCACCAGGTGCTCCTCCGCCACCACGATGGCCCCGGTTTCCGCGGCCGCGCGCCGGATCGCATCGCGGTCCAGCGGCTTCACCGTGTGCATGTCCACCACTCGCGTGGAAATGCCTTCGCCCTCCAGCGCCTCCGCCGCCAGGATCGACTGCGCCACCAGCAGGCCGTTCGAAATCACGGTCGCGTCCGTTCCCGCCACCACTTCCACCGCCTTGCCGATCTCGAACTTTTGAGCGGCGTCGTAAATTATCGGGACCTTGGGCCGGCCGGTGCGGACGAACACCGGGCCCCGGTGCGCCACGGCCGCGCGGAACAGCGCCTTGCAGGAGGCTTCGTCCGCGGGCGAAATCACCGTGAATCCCACCAGCGCGCAGGCCAGCGCGGTTTCCTCGACGCTCATCTGTGACGGGCCGTCTTCTCCCAGCGAGATGCCGCTGTGCGTGCCCACCACCTTCACGTTCAACTTGGGGTACGCCACCAGGCAGCGAAGCTGCTCGAAGCCCTTGTTCATGGCGAACGCCGAGAAGCTGGAAATCACCGGAATCTTCCCGGCGTACGCCAGGCCGGCGGCGATGGCCGCCATGTTGGCCTCGGCAATGCCGCAGGAGACGAACCGCTCCGGGAACTCCTTGGCGAAATACGTGGTCATGGTGGACTTCGACAAGTCGGCGTCGCACACCACGATGTCTTTGTTCTCGCGGCCCAGTTCGACCAGCTCGCGCCCGAACGCTTCGCGCGTGGCGGGCCCCATCTTGACTTCGAATTTGGTTTTGGCGGGCATGTTATTGCAACTCCTGTAAGGCCAGCGCCACTTCGGCGGGCGTCGGCGCCACGCCGTGGAACTTGGGATTGTTCTCCATGAAGGAGACGCCCTTGCCTTTGATGGTATGGGCCACGATCGCCGTCGGCTTTCCCTTGGTCTCGGCGGCCTCCTCCAAGGCCCGCCGCACCGCGCGTGGATCGTTTCCGTCGATTTCCAGCGTGTGCCAGCCGAAAGCACGCCACTTCTCGGCCAGCGGCGCGACTTCCATGATGTCCTTGATGAAACCGTCGAGCTGAATCCCGTTGTAGTCCACGATGGCCACCACGTTGTCCAGCTTATGGAACGCCCCTGCCATGGCCGCTTCCCAGACCTGCCCTTCCTGGATTTCGCCGTCGCCCAGCATCACGAAGGTGCGCGATGCCCGGCCGTCCAGCCGCGCCGCGATTCCCATCCCCAGACCCAGCGACAGCCCTTCTCCCAGCGAACCCGTGGAAGCTTCCAGGCTGGGAATGAAGCGCACGTCGGGATGCCCCTGGTAGACCGATCCCAGCTTGCGCAGCGTGTTCAGCTTGTCGATCGGCGTATCGGCATACCCCGCCTCCGCCATGGCCGCGTAGAGCACCGGCGCGGCGTGCCCCTTGGACAGAATGAACCGGTCGCGATCCGGCCAATGCGGATTCTTGGGGTCGATCTTCATGTGGTTGAAGAAAAGCTCCACCACAATTTCAACGGCGGAGAGCGACCCTCCCGGATGCCCCGATTTGGCGGCTCCCGTCATCTCCACAATCTCGCGCCGGATTCGCTTGGCGATGACTTGCAGTTCCTCGATTGATCTGGACATGTAAACGGCTATTCTATCAATTTGCGGCCTGGCGCCGCGCGGCGTGAAAATGGGCGCCGAGCCGGCTCGTTACGGGACTGGCCGAATCCGCGCGCGCTTGTGGGGCAGGTTGTCAACCTGCGGCCGATTGTCAATCGGCCCGGCGAGCGAAGCTCGCCTGCGCGGGCGGCCGGCCGGCCCCAGCAGATCGGAACGTCCCGCGTAGTTCGATTGTGGCTTGCCGCTATACGGGGCAGGTTGCCAACCTGATTTGTGCGCCACCGCAGCGCCAACTGGCATCGGCCCTTACTCCCCCACGAAGAACACCGCCGTCACCGGCTCCAGCACCAGATGCACCGTGGTGCTCTCCGCCGCCGCCGCCGCCTCGGCCGCGCGCCGCTCGCCGGTCAGCGGGTCCCACGCTTCCAGCGTCTTCCTGCCGCGCACCACCACCTTCGTATCCACGGCCGTGTCGCGCGAATTGGCGAAGAAGTAGATGTCCTTGCCGTCCTTCACTTTGTGAATGTAAGTGAGCGCGCCGTCGTACTCCGGATACAGCTTCACCGGCCACGTGGGCGGCTCCTGGATATCCACGTCGCGCAGCGGGATGGCTTCCTTCAGCACCGTGTTCAGCAGCTTGATGTCGGGTTGCGGCAGGAAAAACGAGCGGCCGCCCGCCTGGTTGCGGTTCGCGAAGTAGTTCTTGTAATCGTCCACCACCGGCCGGATTTCGGCGGTCATGGGGTCGCCCGCCGGAAACCCGAAGACCTCGCCCACCATCGCCTGCACTTCACGGTCGCGGCGGAACTCGGCGGCTTTCGACGGCAGTTTGTGGGTGGCGATCACCGTCCCGCCGGCGCGGTAGAACTCCAGAATCTTCTTGGCCGCCTCCGCCGATATCGTATCGCCTCCGGGTACGATCAGCGCCTGGAACTCTTCGCGGTTCTCCTTGTTGTCGAGGATCAGCCGGCCCTTGTCGATGAGCGTGCGGCCCGCCAGGATTTCGGGGTGCACATACGTGTAGTCGATGCGCAGTCCGCGGAAGAGCATCTCGCCCAGGTCCATGTAATCCAGCTCGGGAGGAATGATGCCGCCTTCCAGCGGCCAGTAGAAACTCGGGCTGCTGCCCGGGCGGCTGCTGCGCGGCGGCGAGGCGAAGTAGTAGGCCGCTTGCGCCGCCGCGATGGGGTAGAGCATGGCCACGTCGGCAACATGCTTGCCGTGGCGCAGCAGGTAGCTCATGCGTCCCACGAAGTGGTCGAGTTGCGGACCGGCGCCGGCCGGGCGGTTGCCGATCTGCAGGTTGACGCCCATGGCGTACTGGTCCATGGCCGTCTTGAACGCCGTCTTGGGCGTGAACTGGCGGTAGGCCGCGTAGGTCTCCGCCATCACCAGCGGCTTGTCCCAATTGGATGCGGAGGACGTGACCACCTTGTAACTGACGTTGGAGCGGCCGGTGGCGTAAATGTCGTCCACGCCCGGAATCTGCTGGCGCGAGAATACCTTCATCAGGTCGCCCGAGATGCCGGTGGGGTTGCGTACCTCCTCCTGGTCCTGGTGTCCCGACATGTCGATGCCGTGGGCCGCGCACCAGGCGGCCACGCGGCCGATGTAGTTCTCGGCGTACAGTTCCGCGCGGAAGCCGAACAGGGCGTTGCGCGCGGCGGCGGTCTCCGGGCCGATGTCGTAGAACAGGGCCGGGTAATACTTCATCGGCGAGAAGCCGTACTTCTTCCGGAACGCCTCGTTGAAACCGGGCGTCCACATCCGGCCATTGGTCATGTGCATGCACGGCTCGTCGTAGAAGGTCATCTGGATGGGGTCGCCGAAAAACTCCTTCAGGTGCGAGTAATAAGCGTCGAAAGTAATGTTGATGAACTTATCCACCGCCCCGGCATCCAGGTAGTCCACGAATCCGCCCTTGTTGCCCTCCGGCCGGAATGTGGGGTCGAGATAGAACAGCATCGCCTTCCACTCGCCCTTGGGAATCTGGAAGCCAAACCTGCCGCCGGCGGGCTTGCCCGCGCTCGCGTCTACGCGCTCGTTGGTGGCGCGGTTCATCATCACCGCGCCCACATAGATGCCCGTGGCGATAGGGATATCGAGCGTCACGGCGGCCGGGCCGGTGACGTTCTTCTCCACCAGCTCCAGGCTCTTGGCGGCGCTCTCCGGGTACCTGGTGTAGAGCAGGCCGCCGGCCATGCCGCTGGGGAACTGTAACTCGTCGTAAAGGACGCGCAGCGGCAGGTGGTCCCGCTGTCCTTCCTCGATGGCCAGGCGGTACAGCCGGAAATACTCTTCGCTCAGGTATGCCACGCCCGTGGTGACGGGCTGGCGGTGCGACCCCTTCATGTAGGCTTCCGAGAGCCCCGTGGTGAGGCCGCCATCCGGCGTGATCATGAAGTTGCCGTAGGAATCGCTCTGCGCCGCCCGCTGGATCTCGCTCACCAGGGAGCTTTCTGTCACGTTCGAAAGGCGAAGCGTGATCCAGCGGTGGCCGCGGTATTCGGCGGGAGGTTCCTTGAAGCTGGCGTAGTCCACCACCAGGTCGGCGGGGTTCTGCGTGCGCCGCGCGGCGGCGACGGTCCACACCAGAATGGGGACCGCGGCGAAAAGAAGATAGCGAAGTCTGGTCATCCTATTTGGGGCTCCGGCCTGCCGCCCAGTGTATAACGGCGCGCAAGCGCATGTGGGACGTCGGGCCGGCTTCGAGGCCGGCCTCGCGCGCTGGTCGACTTCCTAAAAGGTCAGCCGCAGGGCGAGCTGGATGGCCCGCGGAACGTTGGTGGTGCTGGTGATCATGCCAAAGGTCGTGGCCGTCACCGTCATGTTGGGCGATTCGAACAGCGGCCGGTTGGCCGCGTTGTAGGATTCGGCCCGGAATTGCAGCTTCACGTCTTCGTGAATCACAAACATCTTACTCAGGTTGACGTTGAAGTTGTTCATGCTGTCGATGCGCAGGTTGCTGAAATTCGACGGAAACGTCCGGAAGTTATTCGAAAGCTGCTGCGCCGAAGCGGTAATGAACTGCGTGGTGTCGAACGTGGCGCCATTGGGATTGCTGGCGTTGTAGTGCAGCGGGCCGCCCCAGTAGAAGACGTTGCCAAAGCCCAGCGGAGCGCATGGGAAGTAGGTATACGAGAGCCCGGCTTGCCAGTTGCCCAGGAGGAACATCGCCACCCGGTTGGTGTTGGCCAGATAGGGCCTGCCTTTCCCGGCTGGCAGGTCGTAAATGGCGGAGACGGACACGTAAATCGGCCGGTCGTCGGAGGCCACCTGTTTCGCCAGCGCCAGGGATCCGGCGTTCAATATGGTGGTCTCGGACATCAGGCGGGAATACGAGAAGTTCGTGAAGAACTGCAAGCCGTTCGACAGGCGCTTCTCGAGCTTGACGGCGAGCTGATGGAAGTACGATCTGCCGTTGTTCATGTTCGACTGGGTGATGCCGGAGAACTCGGGGTACGGCGTGAGAAGGCTCGAAACGGCGGTGGTCGTGCCGTTGAGGGTCTGGCCGGGCAGCAGCCCCGAGAATGGGTTGGCGACGGTAGCGCCCAGCGCGGTGATGGTGGCGTTATCGCGGAACGGCTGCGTGCTCAGGTACTGCACCGGCAGGGCGTCGTTGTTGAAACTGGTGGTCAGATGGATCGCGTGGTTCCCGATGTAAGCGGCTTCCAGGGTCGTGTCCGGCGTAAGCTGCCGCTGAACGTCCAGATTCCAACGGATGCCATATTGATTCAGAAGGTGCGGGTTACTGAAGGTGATGCTCTGGCCCAGGTAAGTATTGATACCCTGGGCGTTGCCCACGGGCTGCTGGATCCCGTTTGGAAACGGATTGCTCAAGGTGGTGGCGGGAGTCAGGTAGTTATTGTTCGTGGCGACATACGAGGTGGTTGCGGTATAACCCGGCTGTTGCGGGCCGACCGTTCCATAGTTGTAGTAGAAGATACCGATTCCCGAGCGGATGACCGTCCGGGGCATCGCCGCCCAGGCGATGCCGATGCGCGGCGCGAAGGACTTGGTGGACGTGTCATACCCCGAACGCTGGCTCGGGCTCGCAAATACCACCCCGCCCGTGGGAACGAATGCGCTGACCGGAAGCAGCGCAATCGGGCTCTTGGCATAAGCCGCCTCGGCCGCCTGGGTGACCGAGTTTATGGCCGAGGAGTTGAAGGCGACCGTCTGCCGGTTGTGGCCTTCCGTCGTGGGCGTTGCGTGCTCCCAGCGGAGACCCAGGTTCAGCGTGACACCCGGGTGGATATGCCAGTCGTCCTGCACGAACAAAGCATCGTAATATGCGTCGGCTTTCGATTGGGCGTTGATCGCGTACGTGCCGCTGGTGGGCAGTCCCAGCAGAAACTCCGCCATCGAACCGCCGAGCGTGGGCGTCGCGGCGGTCCCGGTCTGCTTGACCCAGGTGCCGGCGTCGAAACTGTAGTTACCCACGGAGTTCGCCCAGGTGATCGAGCTTACGTCCTGCAGCCGGATCTCTCCGCCGAACTTGATGGTGTGCGTGCCTGTCGTCTTGGTGTAACTGTTGAATACCTGATAGATGTTCTGCGGCGTGTCGGTGGTCGTTCCGCCGCCATTTCCGTTGTACCCGGTCAGGGTGAACCCCGGCATCATGAGATGGGTGGAAGTCGAGGTGATGTAGGACGGGAACCCCAGCTTGGTGGGATCGTATCCCGCGCTGGCCTGGTTGTAGTAGGGGTCATAGCGGGTGATGCCGAGACGCAGATCGCCCAGCAGAGTGGGGGAGAAACTGTGAATGTCGTCGATCATGCCGCCCCAGCTCTGCCGGAACAGGAAGTTGGTCACATAGGCGATATTGTCGAAGATCGCTCCGTTGGCCTGCTCATACATGGACTCGCGGCCGGCAATGGTGAGCTTGTTCCGGTTGCTGAGGTTGAAGTCCGTCCGTCCCTGGAAGAAACTATAGGGATTCTTGGCGGTCTCCGTCGACCCGTAGTTGTTGGTGTCGTCGTACACGCCCGGCCGGTTGGGCAGGGGCATATAGGTATTCACGAAGTTGGTGGCGATCGGATTCAAGCTGCTCTTCGGAATGATGTTGTTGGGAAACGGCTGGCGCGTGATGGTGGTTCCGGATAGAACGGCAGTGCTTGGATCGTAGAGCGTATAGTTCTTCCCCGTCATATTGAGGGATGCCAGTTGCGAGAAATCGCCGGTCCTCTCGGCGGCGGTCGGCGTGGTGCCGAAGAGCGCCGTGGGGCCGCCGGAATGAATGCCCTCGTAGGTGAAGAAGAAGAAGGCCTTGTTCTTGCCGTTGACGACCTTGGGAATCCAGATCGGCCCTCCCACCACCGCGGCCCATTGGTTGGCTTCCGACTTGGGCTTCGTGCCTCCGACGGAGTTCACGAAAAAGGCCGTGGCCTGCAGAGCGGAATTGTTGCTGTACTCCGACAGCGCGCCGTGCAGCCCGTTCCCGCCGCCCCGCGAGGTCATCTCGATGCTTCCGCCGCCTGCGCCGCCGAAGGCCGCGTCCATATTGAAGGCCTCGGTCCTCACTTCGGTCACCGCGTCGGGCGGCGGCAGGAATGCCGGGCGCCGGCCCGTGGTGCCTTGGGTGCCGATATCCGGGACGCCATCCAGCAGAATCTCGTTGGCGCCCTGGGCCGCCCCGCCCATCGTAATCGTGGCGAATCCCGCGTTGCTCGACGGGCCGTTGGCGTCCCGGTTCTCCTGTGAGATCACCGCGAATCCGACGTACTCCGCATCCAGGGCCGTGTGGCCGTCGAGAGGCAGGTTCTGCAGTACGTGCGCCGTGATGGATTGCGCCGCCGATACCCTGATGGTTTCCAGTGGCGCGGCATCGGAGACCACCGTGATGGTATCGGTGGTCACACCCACCGTCAGCTTGACATCCTGCGATACCTTGGAATCGGCGTTGATCTGGATGCCTTTCTGCGAGAACCCCTCGAATCCGGTCGCCTCAGCCGTCAGTTCGTACCGGCCGGGTAGCAGCAGCGGAAAGGTGTACAGACCATCGCCGTTGGTGGCGGTTTCATAGCTGCTGCCGGTATCCATTTCGATGGCCTTGACTTTGGCGCCGACAATCACGGCGCCGCTTTGATCCACGATCCTGCCGGTGAGCGTGGACCGGAACTCCTGTGCGTTTAGCGAAAAAGAAAAGATCGCCAGGCCGATTAAGCCTGTGCAGCTATGGTTGATGCGGTGTAACATCGCAGACCCCTTAAAAGCAGAGTTGAGACCCCCGGCAGGAACTGCAAATTTGCCGGAGTCATGGTTCCAGTCGGGCAAGGGCACATCCGTGCTCCCGCCTGGGCTCATCCTGATTGCAACGATCCCACTTGTTCTCCCACGCAATCCGCGGAGAATTCACCCAGGCCGCCCTCCGCTTGACCTGTCCAGGGAGGAATGGTGAAGCGGTCGAGGGCCGCCGCGAGCGAGTTATTTCAGGCCAATGAGCCATATTACACTCGCGACCCTTCATGGAGTCAAGCGGGGCGGCAAAATAGCCTGGAGTGCACCTCGCCGTGCGCCAGCACCGGCTTCTCCCTGGCTGTATTCAAGCTAACCACCTCCCGCGCCAGGTGGTCCGTCGATGGATTAGTGTGATGAAACTTACAAATTGCCGCGCCCGCCGCCTGAACCCACTGGCCGTCCGGCGCTGCCCTGCCGCCTGGGGCATGACGGTTCGCCCGCGAATGTCGGATATACTGGTCTTATCCGCGTCCGGAAAGTTGGCCTCGTGTGATGACCCCCTCGACGCGACTCCTCCTGCTCGCCTGCGTCGGCTTCTATCCGGCACTGGCCGGTAACCAGGTTCTGCTCCGCCTTCTCAATCCGGCCGACGGCGCGCCGCAGGCCGTCGCCGCCGATGGCGCCGGCCACCTCTTCGTCCTATCCACTCTCCCCGCCGCTGGGCAGCAGCAGACGCGGGTTGTCAAACTGGATCTCGGCGGAACCCGGCTCGCCAGCCTGGACATCGGCCAGGTGGTTTACCCCAAGGCCGCGGTGACCGACGCTCAAGGCAACCTGATCGTCGCCGGGGAGGACTCCTCCTATCAAGGCCTCGTTGTGAAGGTGGACCCGCTGCTCCATTCCGTGCTTTTCTCGAAGTCGCTGCCGGCCAGTATTTACGCCGTGACCGTGGATGCGCCCGGGAATGTCTACGTCACCGGATCGACCGGCTCGACGGTTTTTCCCGTCACCGCCGGAGCGTACCAGGTTTACCCGCCGGTTCAAGACCCGCTCCATGGTGCGTCGGCGGTGTACGCGTTTCTCACTGAGATCTCATCCGATGGCTCCAAGCTGCTCTACTCCACCTATTTCGGCGACGACGCCACTTACTGCTTTGGCGGCAGCTCCTGTGTGGGCGCCTACGCTTGGACCATCGGCACGGCCATCGCCCTGGATTCGTCCGGCGGCGTCTTGATTGCCGGGAACACCGACGCCTACGACTTGCCCACCACTCCCGGCGCACTGGCGGGAACCTGCGCCTGCCAGTACAAGACCTACGCGGGGTTCATCGCCCGGTTCCAGCCGGGCGCGGCGCAACAGCTCCAGTGGTCCACGTTTCTGAAGGCCCCCTTGAAGCCCTACGATTCTGTCGCAGTGGATGCGCTGGCGCTGGACGCGGCGGGCGACGTATTCGTGGGCGGCAGCGGTCCGGCCACTCTGCCGGCCACCCCCGGCAGCGTCCAACCCGCGCCGCTTCCCGTTCTTGGAACGGTCGATGACGCCGGTTTCCTGATCAAGTTGAACCACACCGGAACCGCCGTCGTATGGGGGACGTTCTTTGGCGGCGGCGCCTTCAGTAACGTCAAGGCCATCGCTGTGGACGCGCAGGGCCGCGTGCTCTTCTCCGGCGTCACCCTGAGCCCGAATCAGCCGTCGGTCCCCGCCGTTTCGCCGTATCTGTCGGGTTTCGTGGGGCGGTTGGCCTCCGACGGCGCCACCCTCGCCGACTACTATCCGGGCCCGTTCGGCCTGGTCGGCCAGGGCCTGGCCATCGCTTCCACCGGGGGATTCGCCGCCGTGGGCTCCTCCGGCGGATTGTGGATCGAGACCACCGCTCCCGGCCCGTCCCTGCTTGCCGTGACCAACGGCGCCGGCGGCGGATCTCTCACCACCCTCGCCCCCTACGAACTGATCTCGCTTTACGGCGTGGGGATCGGCCCGCCCGCGCCTCTCACTGGCCAGGTGGTGAACGGCGCCTTCACCACTTCGCTCGGGGGCTACCAGGTGCTCTTCAATGGCGTAGCGGCGCCGCTGCTCTACGCCGGCTCCGGCCAGTTCAACGCCGTCGTGCCGTCCCGCGTCGGCGGCGGCGCATCCGCCGGCATTCAGATCGTCACGCCGTTGGGAACTCTGAATGGCCCCACCGCGTTCGTGGCCGCTTCCGCTCCCGCGGTTTTCGTGAACCCCCAGACCGGTTTGGCCGCGGCCGTGAACCAGGATGGCAGCCTCAACTCGCCGTCGAACCCGGCCAGACCCGGGTCGGTGGTGGCCGTGTTCGCCACCGGTGGCGGCTCGCCTTACTGGGACGACGGCGCCATCGTCCCCATCGGCATCTATCCCGCCAGCCAGCCGGTTTGGGCCATGACCGGCCTGCTGTCCCTCGAGGTCGACTTTGCGGGAGCCGCTCCCGGACAGGTGGCCGGGTTGATGCAGATCGACTTCCGCGTGCCGGATTCACTCCAACCCGGAACGATACTCGCCGTCAGCTTCGATATCGGCGGAGTTTCCACCAACCCCGTTCAGATCGCCGTGGCTCCGTGATCGAGCCCTTGTGGGGCAGGTTTTCAACCCCGCACTGCCATGCCTGTGATAGACTGTTCGACACTATTCCCGGATTCGTATTGGGGATTCCGCCAGGAGGGGCTATGAACGGAACTCGATCTCTTCTACTGTGCCTTGCCATGCCGCTGGCCACCCAGATGTGCGTGGCGCAGGACGCCGCCGGATGCAAGGATTCGCCGCTTGTCGGGCGGTTTCCGGGCAGCGTGATCGCGGAATGCAGGGACCAGGCGGATGACAAGTTCACCTTCACGCTGGACAAGGGCAAGACCCAGGCCGTCGAGGGCGAATTCCACCAGATCCGTTACCGGTTTCCTAGCACCGCCAGCAAGGCGCAGGTGGTTCGCAATCTGAATACGGCCCTGCGGAGAGCCGGTTACACCATGGTTTACGATTCCGGGGACTATGGGGATTTCACCGGGCAGATGGGCAAGACGTGGATTCAGATCGAGATCGGAGGCGGCGGCGGGATTCAAGAGACGATCGTGGTGGAGACCCAGCTCTCGCAGGACGTGGTGGCCAACGCGGCGGCGCTGCAGAGCGGGCTGGCGGGGTCGGGCCACGCCGTGGTGAACGGGATTCTCTTCGATACGGGAAAGGCCGAGGTGAAGCCGGAGTCGGCAGCGGCGCTGGAGGAAGTCGGCAAGCTGCTGAAGCAGGACGGCGCGCTCAAGCTCTACGTGGTGGGGCACACCGATAACGTTGGCGCCCTGGCGGCCAATATGGATCTGTCGAAGCGCAGAGCCCCGGCGGTGGTGCAGTTGCTCATCGCACAGTACGGGGCGGCCGCCGCCAGACTGCAGTCCTTCGGCCCCGGTCCGTATGCCCCGCTGGCGTCCAACGACAGCGAGGACGGGCGCGCCGTGAACCGCCGCGTCGAGTTGGTAAAGCAATAGGGAAGCTGCGGGGCGGCGCCTACTGTTCGACGAGTTCCACGCGGCGGTTTTTGGCCCGCCCTGGCTCGGTCTTATTGGAGGCGACGGGGGCAAGCGGACCGGCGCCTTCGGCGGTCAGCCGCGCGGGGGCGACGGCGTACCTGGAAGTGAGCGCCTGCACCACGGCTTCGGCGCGCCGCCTGGAAAGGTCCATGTTGGAGGCCAGGGCTCCGGCGCTATCGGTGTGGCCCACCACCAGCAGCTTGAGCTGGGCATCCTGCTGGAGGAGTTTGGCAATCTCCTTGAGGGCGGCGTCGGATTCCGGCTTGACCTCGGCCTTGGCGGTATCGAAGTAGATGCCGTACACGGCCGAATGGCCCGTCCGGGAGATGTCGCCGGCGAGCGCGGCGGCGTCCACGGTAACCAGGTCACCCTGCATGGGCTTGAGTTCGACCACGTAGAGCACCAGGGCGGTCCCTCTGCTCAGGTCGCTCCATTGGCCGATGTGGAGGCTGAGGTAGACGTCGCCCTCGGGCCGGGACAGTCTGGCGGAGAGGTAGCGCTGGCCGGCGTCCCATACCCAGTCATCCGATCCCCCGGCGGCATACAAGGTGGGGCTTCCGCTGCCGCACCCCTGATTGTTGACACAGGAGAAGAGAATCTGGAAGCCGCCCTTCTGCAGGGCGCTTTCGTAATTGCGGTAGACCTCCAAAACGGAGCGGCCGGCCGGGGCGGCGTATTCGATGCGCGTGATCTTGCCTTCCAGGTGCTGAGACTTTTCGAACTGGTCGCCGCCCTTCATCCTCCCGAGCGGAAGCGTCAACTCGTCGAACTCCGTTGCGGAGTACTTGGTAATGACCGACCCGGGATAACGGGATAGCAGCGGATGGTCCTTGCTGCCCTCGACGTCCTTATCCTGCGCGGCGACGGCCGCCGCCGTGAGCGCCGCCAGAAAACCGGCGGCAACGAACTTGGGCATGCGTTGCATTACTGACCTCCGATCTGCGCCAGTCCGCCCGGTTGCGGAGCGGCCAAAGACAACAGGGGAATGCAGCCCTGTTCTCCATGAATCATACACCGGCGGGGCGGCGGAGGCGAGGCCGCGGCGACGCGTGGCTTCAGATCGCTTCCTCCATCAGGGTGGTGAGGTACTCGCGGTCGAAGTGGCCGGAGCGGTAGCTGCGGGTGTCGAAGTAGCGCCACATGCCGGAGCGGCCTTCCAGCGTGTAGAAGAGCAGTTGCTCCTCCATCAGGTGTCTGTCGAGCAACTGCTGATTGAAGCCGCGCACGGAGCCTTCGAGGATGTATGGGATGCGGAACTCCTCGGTGCTGGTGAGGCCCGCGGTGGCGGTGAAGGCGATCTGCAGGATCCGGCCGCGGACCTGGATCTGGATGAGGGCGGGCATGTCGGGCTGGAAGAGGCCCGCATCGAAG
>Ga0209039_10001226_pt1 | contig 24471 bp, 24 predicted proteins | sample BogFormECP12_OM1_FD_188238 | JGI IMG/M metagenome (GOLD analysis project Ga0209039, IMG submission 188238) | Bog forest soil microbial communities from Calvert Island, British Columbia, Canada - ECP12_OM1 (SPAdes) (version 2) | ecosystem: Environmental > Aquatic > Freshwater > Wetlands > Bog ... | reverse complement strand
TGGTTGTCTCAAATCATTGACACATTCCGTACCGAGCCAAGCTCGTCCGCAGGCGGTACATTCCGAAAGGGAACGGCAAACTCCGCCCGCTGGGGATACCGGCCACCCAAGACAAGCTGCTGCAACTGGCCGTCAAACGCATCCTGGAAGCGATCTATGAGCAGGACTTTCTACATTGTAGCTTTGGGTACCGGCCGAATGTCGGTGCGCTCGATGCGGTGGATAAACTCACCGTCAAGCTGCAGTTTGGGAAGTACCACTATGTGGTTGAGGCAGACATCAAGGGTTTCTTTGATAATCTCGACCATGAGTGGCTGCTCAAGATGCTGGCGGAGCGGATAGACGACAAAGCGCTTTTATGGCTTATCAAGAAGTGGCTGAAGGCAGGTGTGCTGGACACAGATGGGGAAGTATTACACCCGGTAACGGGGACGCCTCAAGGCGGGATAGTTTCACCCGTCCTTGCTAATGTGTATCTGCACTATGCCCTGGACTTGTGGTTTCAGAGAGTGGTTGTCCCGCATTGCGGCGGGGAAGCGTGCCTGATCAGGTATGCGGATGATTTTGTCTGCGCCTTTGAGAAACAGGAAGACGCCCAACGGTTTTATGAAGCCCTGGGCAAGCGACTGGGGAAGTTCGGTCTGGAATTATCCGAAGAGAAAACTCGGGTAATCTCTTTCAGCCCGACTATCAGACCGGGCAAAACCCGCTTTGACTTCCTCGGCTTTGAGTTTCGTTGGGGGAAAGACCGTGCTGGAAAACCGAACGTAAAGCGACGCACAGCCCGCAAAAACCTGAGAAGTTCGCTGAAACGCTTCAATGAGTGGTGTAAGAAGAACCGCCATGTGCGGTTGCCAGAGTTGTTCAAACAGTTGAATACCAAGCTTCGAGGGTATTTCAATTACTATGGAGTAATTGGTAATTTCTCCAGCCTGATGGTCTTCTTTTACAGAGCCTTGAAGCTGCTGATGAAATATTTGAACCGACGCAGCCAACGAGGCAGCTATAACTGGGCTGGGTTTCAACAACTGATTGAGCAATTCGGGATTGTGAAACCACATATCAACACCAGACGCCCTAGACACTATAATAGGACGAATGCGGCGCCCGTCTTGGCATGAATGCCTTGCGGAAGCGAGTACTTCTGAAGAGCCCGGTGCGAAAAATCCGCACGCCGGGATCTGTGCGGGGGCTGTTGGGTAACTGGCAGTCCTACCGCAATGCCGAGGAGCTTTTACGGATTTCACAAGGACCACTTTCTTTAGTGGGCCTTTTTTTTCGCCCCTTGCCATTCTACAAAACCTCAAAATGAGTATATTAATCTTCCTCTGAATTTCCTTCGATTGTCTTTGAATCACCCACTCCAACAATTAAATAACCTGTAAACCAATGCGTAAAAACCAGGCTTCACGATTGGCAAGGAGCAAGGAGAATCGGTGTTGAATTTTACAAAATCCCTTGCTACCATAATAATCGAAGTCAAAGCATTGAATCAGGCTCCAGCATTTCTGGATGTGAAGACATCATAGGCCTGGGAACAAAAAAGCGAAATCCGGAGTGTTAAGGATTTCGCCCGTCTTTTTTAAGTAAGGTTATTAGAAGGGAGGCTAATGAGAAATGGAGTTGCATCCTCGATAAACTGAATTCACGAGTCACCATAGTTTTGCGTCTTCGAGGGAGGTCTGCAAAATGAAAAAACTACTATTCCTTTTAATCATCATTCTCATGGCATCGGTTAGCTGCCAATCCCAGCCATTGTCTGGTGTTCCCTCGGTTGGTAATCTGATCATCGATCAAAATTACCAGGACCCGGAAGAGCCATGGTGTGAGCGCAGGTCAAATAATTTCGGTGATTTCTATTGTCAGGGGGGGGAATTCAATCTGGTGGCTAAAGGAACTGGGAACATTGCCACGAATAATGCCGGAAATTACACGAATTTCATTCTTCAGGTTCGAATGAGACTCATCGGAGACCAGGGAGCCTACGGCGTTGCATTTAGAGGGGATAATGAACGCGGTTTCTATGTCTTTGAGATTCACCCGGATGGCGAATTTCAACTTGTTATATGGGAACATAATTCTCAGAGATTTCATCTCGTAAAATGGGGACAAAGCCCTCGTAGTAGCATTCTGATCCCATGGACTAAATCGCCCGCGATTAAGCAGGGAGGAGAGACAAATTTGCTGCAAGTCATTGCCCAGGGAACATGCTTGACGCTCTTCGTGAATGATCAGCAACTGATCGCTGATAACGATGATACCTTCCTGGCCGGAGTAGTCGGCCCTGTCGCCTTGGAAGAGGGTCATGGTGCCGTAAGTATGATGAAGGTTTGGGAGCTGGCAGACGGCGGGGAGATGCGGAACCTGTGCACTGTTAAATCGCTGGAATGAGTGCTGGCAACCGTAGGCCCTCTCGACCTGTTCTCAACCAGACCACGGTGGACGCGGCGCCAGCCCATATCAAAATATACCCCTAGTGGACTTGAACCTTCATTCGCCAGGTTCGAGGTTCAAGTCCTTGGCGAGGAGCTTTTAGGATTTTCACGAGGTGCATTTTTTCAGTGCATCTTTATTTTGTCCGCCGCGCTTTTGGTTCCAAATTCCGCAATCCGCTTTGCGGTGATCGCTTGCGGTCTTGAGCATCGCTCAGCGTCGGGGTTGTTGGTATAATTGTCCAAAAATACTCTCCTATATCCATTTAAGGGTAGGTTTATGACTCAGACCGGTCTTCTGCTCATCACAGATATCAGCGGCTATTCAAAATACGTAAATCAATCCGAGCTTGAACATGCTCAAAGCAGCCTGACGGATCTGCTCAATTTACTGATCGACTATACGCGCTCGCCTCTAGTTCTCTCCAAGTTGGAGGGCGATGCGGTATTTTCATACGCTCCTGATGAAGTCTTATTGCAGGGACAGACCCTTGTGGAAATCGTCGAGGCTACCTATATTGCCTTCCGCAAAGCCCTCGAATTGATGATTCTCAATACGACCTGTACATGCGCCGCCTGTCGAAACCTGAAGGACTTGGATCTAAAATTCTTTGTCCACTGCGGTTCCTTCACGATCCAAAAGTTGAACGAGTATCGCGAGCTGCTCGGCAATGAAGTGAACCTGGTCCATCGGCTTGCGAAGAATCACATCAAGGAAAAAACAGGGTTTGGAGCGTACGCAGCCTATACACAAGCGGTCATCGAGAAAATGGGGTTGGGTGCTATCGCTGGGGATATGATTTCCCATCGAGAGATGTTTGCCGATGTTGGTGAGGTACAGCTCTATGTGCAGGATTTGCGCAAGGTTTGGGATACACGCGGTAAGGAACTACGGATCAGAGTTGAGAAGAAGAATAGGCTTGCCCGACTCGAATTCCATTTTTCCCATCCGAGCGTTTTGATTTGGCAATATATTACGGACCCGGAATTCCGTGCTCTGATGAATGGGTCCGATTTCCAGGAGCTGAAAGATCTGTCCGCAGGACGCGCAGGGGTTGGGTCAACATATGTCTGTGCGCATGGAGAGAATAGGTTCCTAAAGGCCATCGTGGATTGGGAGCCCTTCGACCAATATACGACATCTGAACCGGTTATGGGCGCGCAGCTTCTAACGACTCTTCAATTGGTCCCTGAGGGGACTGGCATATGCTTGCAGTACAATGAGGGTCTGTTAAAAGCGTCCCCGGTTAAGTTCCTGATCCTCAAATATTTAATGATTCCATTCTTTGTTCCCAAGAAAAAAACTGGAATTGAAAACCTTCGTCAACGTATCGATCAGGAGATGACTGGGCACGAGTCTTTAATTACATCCGAAAGTCGCCCCAGCGAAAGGGAAGTCACTGAGGCTGCTGCAGCGCGTTTAGCTGGAAACGAATGACCGAAGAGCAGTCTAGATAAAACAATCGTTTAGAATTCAGCCCGGGATCCGTAGCGCAAAAGGGGGGTGATTCAAATGTCAGGCATGATCTGTGTATTCAACCTCGTTTGCACAAGTGAAGCCGTCTTTCCCGCGAACTGTTAGCGATATCGGGATCATGAAAAATGGATGTCTATAGGAATTGAACCTCAGACCGCTAGATTAGCAATTGCTCTCAAAGGAGGAGCCGTGGACAAATCAGACCACCGTATCAAAGGATTGGGCGAAGTGTCAATCCGCGTCAAGAACCTCGACGCGATGCAAAAGTTTTACGAAGAAGTGCTGGGACTCGAAGTGTTGCGGCGAGACGATAGTTTTGTATTCTTCAAGATTGCAGAGGGATATGGCGGTCACACCCAGAATCTGGCCCTCTTTGATGCAGCCGATCGTAATTTCCTGGAAGGCAAGTCGCTCCAACTCAACTCGGACCAGACGACGCTCCACCACATTGCGCTCAATATATCCCTTGAAGATTTCGATACCGAGAAACGGCGCCTCGAGGGTCTGGGGCTGAAGGTGCGCGCCTATGAACACGAATGGATCCATGTTCGTTCGCTCTACTTCTCCGACCCGGAAGGGAATCTTCTGGAGTTGGTCTGTTACGATGCCAGTGTGAAAGTGGGGAGGTAACGGCAGGAACCTCGAACCGAGCCGTACAAGGTTCCTGTCCTTGGCGAGGAGCTTTTATGGTTTTTGAAAGGTGCACGGCTCAGCGTGCGCCTTTTTATTTCCTTCGAATCATCCTATTTGGACTTAGATCCTCATCATTACGGGAAGAGATCCGGACGGACATCTTTTGGATTTCAGTATCGACACGCTCAGCCCGAACCGAATAAATACCCCCGGATTTTCGTTTAATGGGTAACACAATCAATCGCCTTCGAACAGACCGCATTATTCTCCAATAATGAAAGCCGAGCGCGCGACGCCGGGTGATTGAACCACGTATATTTCCATGATCATTTATAATGAAAAGAGGAGGAACAAATGACTGCAGGAACCAACCCGGTGGAAGAAAGACATCAGAAACAAAAAGTGATTCGCCGAGGCGGCGCTTCAGAAGCCGTCTACGGATTCGGCCTCATCGGCGCGTGGATCTATTACTTCACCCACTCCGCCACCTTCTGGCTGGGCGTGTTGGGTTTTTTCAAAGGCATCGTCTGGCCCGCGATGGTGGTTTATGAAGTTCTGAAGTATCTGCACATGTAACGACCCGGCCATCCTTTGGATGGACAACGGGAATACCCATTTACCGGCCTGGTCAATCGCCAGGCCGGGTTGTCTGGAGTTCTAAAAAAAGGCGAGGTCGCTGCAGGCGATGGGTCCCTCCTGTCCTGCTTGCCCCGGCACTTCATCTTATGCCCGGAGCTGGCCAGGCCGATGGGTCAGAGGTCAAGCCAGCCGGTCCAATTGGAAATCATCGGGTCGTTCGAAAGAGTACGAAAATGGATACCCTCCGAAAGGCCGCAATCATCGTGGGAGGGTTGTACATTCTCGGGACGGTTGCAGGCATCCTCAGTGTTGTTTTTACCGGACCTATTCTCAACGTTCCGGTTGATCTAAGTAAAGTTTCTACCAATGGAACTCAAATCGTCCTGGGAGCGCTCTCGGTCCTGTCGATGGGCCTGGTCCTGGCCATGGTTCCAGTGATGATGTTTCCGAATTTTAAAAAAACAAAATGAGGCCCTGGCTCTTGGATATGTTGTTTTCAGGGGGGCGCTAGAGACCGTTACCTATATCGCCACGGCAGTCATCTGGTTCTTTTTATTCATCGTAAGCCGGGAATATGTACAGGCCGGACCTTCGATGCAAGCCTATTTTCAAGCCTTGGGTGCTTCATTGCCGGAAGCCAATGCTTGGATCAGTCAGGTTACGACCATTGTATTTATATTGGGCGCTGTGATGCTCTATTCTTTATTGTTTCGATCAGAACTCATTCCTCGCTGGATATCAGGCTGGGGCTTGGCCGCCGCCATCCCGTATTTCGCGGCAGGATTGTGCGTTCTATTCGGCCTCATCAGTTCCATGTCGACCATCGATTCGGGTTTGCGCCTCCCATCAGGTGTGCAGGAGATGGTTCTGGCGATCTGGCTGATCGTCAAAGGGTTTAATCCAGCTGCGATCGCTTCCCTGTCCGCCAAAGTGGAACCGAATCAAGGAGATCAGCAATGAATACCGGTTCCAAAATTTCCAAAGTGTTGGGGATTGCTTTCCTGCTTCAATTTGTGACCTCTTTCAGCAGTGGGGTGTTCCTGCGCCAGGCCTGGTATGTACCGGGTAACATCAGCGCGAGCATGCTCAAGATTTCTAACAACCCCTGGCTGATGAGGGTCAACATTTTGGTCGATATGCTTACGGCCCTGGGCATCCTCTTTTTGGGAGCCATTCTTTTTGTGACCCTGAGGAGGCAGAATGAGAAAATAGCCCTGGTTGCCCTCGTATGTTATATATTGGAAGCGGCGCTTCTGGCTGTCAGCCGAATGGAGGCTTTCTCTCTCATCGGCATCAGCCAGGAATATGCGGCTGCGGGACACCCGGTCTATTTGCAAACGATAGGAAACCTGGCTTTTGAATCCATGGATTTTGTGGGCTCGACACTGCATATGCTGGTTTTTTGTCTGGGAGGAATCCTTTTCTATTACCTGCTCTATCAATCTCGGGCGGTTCCCCGTGTTCTGTCTCTCTGGGGTCTCATTACCATTTTCCCGATGCTGATCGCAACACTATCGGCAGTATTGGGTTATCCACTTCCGTTCTTCCTGTACGTTCCCTATGTCCCCTTTGAATTGGTCATTGCAGTTTGGATTTTGATCAAGGGTGTAAATGATGATTCAGAATCATTGGCGGACCTGGCGCATGCAAACCAGACCCTTCGAGTTCATCAAGAACCAGAGAGGATACCCGAATGAAGGCGATGGTATACACAAAATATGGACCGCCGGATATGCTTCATCTCCAAGAGGTTCCCCAACCGGTCCCCAGGGATGATGAGGTCCTCATCAGAGTGCGCGCAGCCTCCGTCAATGCGCGTGACTGGCATCTTCTGAGAGCTGATCCGTTCTTTATCCGCCTGATGGTCGGTGGGCTTCTAAGGCCCAAAAGACCGATCCTCGGAGCGGATATGGCCGGGCGGGTTGAGGCGGTGGGCAGTGGAGTCCGTCAGTTCCGGCCGGGAGATGAGGTCTTCGGGTACTTGTCCAGGTATGGCGGGGGCACTTTTGCCGAGTACGTTTGTGCCGGAGAAAATGAAATCGCACGGAAGCCGGCCAATCTCTCCTTCGAGCAGACTGCGTCCGTACCGGTAGCAGCCATCACCGCCCTGCAGGGGCTGCGCGACAAAGGCCACATTCGATCAGGACAAAAGGTGTTGATTCAGGGGGCTTCGGGGGGGGTGGGGATGTTCGCCGTCCAGATCGCCAGGTCGTTCGGGGCTGAAGTGACAGGTGTATGCAGCACGAGGAATCAGGACATGGTGCGCTCGATCGGGGCAGAGCATGTCATCGATTACAAAAAAGAAGATTTCACCCGCAGCGGACAGCGCTATGACCTGATCCTGGCTGTGAACGGATATCATCCAATTTTAGATTATCTGCGTGCATTAAGCCCAGACGGGATCTATGTCGTCACCGGAGGTTCCATGATTCAACTCTTCCAGGCGATGAGCCGGGGACGAAGAATTTCCAAGGCGGAGAACCGGAACACATTTGTCGTTTCGCTAGTGCAAAGCCAGGAAGATTTGATCCTGATGAAAGAACTCCTTGAATCCGGAAAGGTTCTACCTGTGATCGATGGGTGTTACCCGTTGATGGAAGCCGCTGAAGCATTCCGGTATTTTGAAGAAGAGCACGCCAAGGGAAAAGTAGTCATTACCATGGAACCTGGCTGCTAAGCCTACCCAGGTGTACAGGGGAGGGTGGAAGCAGTGAGGCGTATCGAGTCGGTTACTACTCGATCCGTACGGAAGACTTTCTAGCCGTTCACCGGCAGCCCCTCGTTCGCCATGATCTTGAGGGCATTGGTGGTGGGACTCGGCCCGGGGCGCAGGCGATAATCAAAGACCAGTTTTCCCTCGGCCACGTCGTCGCGGAAGTGAACATTGCGCACCTGCGGGTGCACATCGGCCAGGGTGGCCAGTTCCAGGTCGTGAGTGGCGATCAGTCCCACGCCCGGCGCGCCGATCAAGGCCTTCACGTAGGCCCGGCTGCCGATCAGACGCTCGCGGTTGTTGGTGCCGCGGAAGATTTCGTCCACCAGGTAGAGCAGCGGCAGGTCCGGCGAATCGGGTCGCAACGCCCCGAGCAGGCCCTTGAGGCGCTTCACCTCCGCATAGAAATTCGAGAACCCCTCGCTGAGTGAATCGCTGATGCGAATGCAGGTGTACAGCCGGAATGGAACCGTTTCCAGCGCGGCGGCATTCACCGGCCCGCCGGCGTATGCCAGGCACAGGTTGACCCCCACCGTGCGGATGAAGGTGCTTTTGCCGGCCATATTCGAGCCGGTGATGATCCATAACTCGCCGAGGGCTTCGATCCGCAAGTCGTTGCATACCTTACGGTCGGCCGGCAGCAAAGGATGTCCCAGCCCGCGGGCCGCAAAGACCGGTTCTGATTGGCCGTCGGTGGAGGGAGCCTCCTGAACGCTGTCGATACCGATGAGGCTGGTCTGGACAGGCCCGGTTTCGACAGCATTCTTTAGGACCCCATGGATCGGCATGATTCTGGGAAAGGCGTACTCGGGGTGGAGTGCGGCGAACTCCCCCAGGGCGATCAGCGCCTCCAATTCATGAAAGGCATCCAGCCAGACCGGCAGCAAGCCGGCCATGCGTTGGCGTTGACGGGCGGCGAGCCAGGCGGCCCAAAAATCCCAAGGGGTGAGCAGATTGAGCAGCAGCCCGAGTGCCGGGTTCATGCGCAGCCCAGCCAGGGCAGTAACGAACTGCATTTGGCGCAGCCGTTGCGACGGCCGGTCGGGTTCGGCCAAAAACGGGGTGCACTGTCGCTTCAGGTGATTCCTGACTCCATATGGGAATCCCTCCAGGAAGTGCAGCAGCGGTCGGAACTTGCCCAGCTCGCCATCCAGCCGGCTCACCGCGGCCAGAAATTCCCCGATCATTTTCTGGCTGGCAAAATATACCCCCGCGTACACCAGCATCGATAGGATCCAAAACGGCGGCAGCAAGCCGGCTGCATTCAGCACAAACAGCGCCACATTGACCAGCGTCAGCAGGGTGGCCCAAGGCAATATCTGGCGCAGCCCCTTATCGGGGTACGGCGTTTGCAGCCAGCCGAGCAATTTGTCACCGTCGAGGGGTTCCCGGCTGAGCCGCCGAAAAATGAGTGCCAGGCGGTTGCGAAAGCGCGGCAGGCCCGCGAGCTCGCGCACCACGGCCTGGCGTGCAGAGATTTTCGGCGGTTCGGGTGTGCCGGTGGTGAGCCAGCTTGCCAGCCGGCGGCTGCCCTGGCGCGAGATGGTCGTGTCGAGCAGGTGATGCAGCGAACGCGGCCCGGTCAGGTCCAGGTCGAGCGCCAGCGGAGGGCGGGGTACCTCGGCGGGCTCGGCCGGCTGGGGGATGTAGTCCCACTCCAGGTCCAGCCGCGCCGCTTGCTCCCGGTACAGCGCCTGCCAGATCCGGAAAGATTCGGTCCAACGATCCAACCGGCGGTGCAGGAATACGATCCCGGTGAACACGATGGCCGCGGCGAAAAAGGCGATCCAGCCCGCGCCTGTCCCGAAGAAGACTGCCGCGCCCCAGGTGGCCGCGCCGCCCGCCAGGAACGCCGCTAATCGCGCCCATGAGTAGCGGCGGCTGATGGCTTCGCAGCGGGCCAGTTTGTGTTCCAACCGCTGGATGTGACGGTGGAAGAGGGGGGATGGGGGCATAGGTTTATTGTACTGTCATTCCATGGGGGGTGGGTTGATGGAGAAATCTTCGATCATGATCGGATGATCCGCTTTCCCGGAAGAGAATGGGTCGAGTTTGACAAAAAGCAAAATTCTATTCGGGTGGCATATTGAGGTTGTCATCCGTTATTCTTTGTTTATAATTGCAGATGAAGGAGTCAACATGAGCAAACGCCAGGAAATCCGGGACCGTCGTCGTCGCGAAAACCTCCGTAACCGCACCCTCATCATCATTCTCGTCGTATTGGGCGCAGCCCTGGTGGTCTTCGCCCTCATCCTCCCAGGACTCCGGGGACCCAACCTGGGCAAGATCGTCCAGATCACCCCGGTTGCCCGCAAGGCGGCCGTGGCTAAAACCACCATGGGGGATCCCAACGCTCCGGTCAAGATGGACGTGTGGGAAGACTTCCAGTGTTCGGGCTGTTTGTCCTATTCCAAAAACCTGGAGCCCCAGGTTGTTTCGGCCTATATCGACACCGGCAAGGTTTTCTATACTTTCCATTTCTACCCCTTCATTGATGGGGGCTCGGGCGAATCGCACCAAGCGGCCAACGCGGCCATGTGCGCTTCAGCCCAGGGTCGCTTCTGGGATTACCACGACATGCTTTTCGCCAACTGGCTGGGTGAAAATGCAGGCTCCTTTACGGATGCTCGCCTGCTGGCTTTTGCCCAGAAGATCGGACTGGATATGACCGCCTTCCAATCCTGTTTTCAGGCAAACACATATGCCAGCCAGATCGCCCAGGATGCCCAGGCGGGTGGAAAATTGGGCGTTCCACCCACCCCGGGTATATTTGTCAATGGCAAGATGGTGATCAGCAGTGCCGGCAAGAACTATCTGCCCTCCTTCGCGGATATTTCCAAGACCATCGATGCGGCTTTTAACCAGCAATAAAAGAATGATCAGCGCATGCGTCGAGTCATGCAGGCTCGTTACCCCCTGCAGAAACTCTTTCATCCGCCCGCATGAAAATTGCATCATGAGACGGTTGTCCATTTTTCCATATTAAAGCCAAAGGGGGATACACCATGAACCTTTCTTTGATTTTCCGGGGTGATGCCTGAACTCCCCGAACTGGAAGTGGTGCGCGAGGTGCTGCGACGCCGGGTGGTGGGACAGTCGTTCACGGATGTCGAAGTCCTGCCTCCGGGCGGCCATCGGCGACCGGTCAAATGTAGGCCGAAAATTTGCCCGGCACGAAGCATTGATTATTCCAAACGTCAAATGATCGATAATCCGGCCTGGATTTGAACCGTCCCCGTCGGGGGAGAGTTTTTACCCCGCATGGATATTATAAATTCCGCTTTCCGCCCTGCCGTCCGCGTGTAGGTCTCATGGCAGGTTTTCTTAATAAATGAACATCGTGGAAGCAAGGGCAACCGACGTATAATTGCCGTCGCTGATGCAATTGCCGGTCTTTCTTCCATGCCGAAATTCGATCCCGTCGCTGTCAGAGGAAGTCAGGACATGAAAGGGTTCCTTACGGAACACATTCTCGACAAGCCAATGCAGTCAGGGCAGGCCGAAGGGGAATTCACCCCTTTCGGCCGGTTTATTCACGGGATGACCAACCACTTCCGACTTTCGGAAAATCGAGCCTTGAGGCGGATTTATGCCTTTGTCAGGAGTCCCCTGGGGGTCTCTCTGGCCACTACCATCATTTTCTTCATCATTTTTCTGGTGGTCTTGCGCCCCGGATATGAGACGGACGACGATCTGAGCATCATCAGTCTTGCCTCCGGTTACCTGGGTGGTAAACCGCTGCCTTTTCTGGTATACAGCAATGTCTTGTGGGGATTTCTCCTTAACCCCTTGTATGCCTTGCCCAGTCGGATCAACTGGGAGGTCCTGTTATTTTTTGTGCTCAACTTTATTTCGACCACAGGTCTCATCTATTTGGTATTATCCCGACCGTTGCGGGTGGTTAACAAGCTGTTCGGAATCCTGGTCATCCTGATCGCGGATGCCTTTATTCTGATGATCATCAATTACACCTCGATGGCGTCCTTTGCTTCCATATCGGGTTTCTGCATTCTGCTCGACGGGGTCAGGGACCATTCGGGCATGAGGAAAGGACAATGCTTTTTGGGATCCGGGTTGGTTCTGGCTGGGAGCTTGATCCGGATTCAATCCATGCTCCTGGCCCTGGCTGTGGTCCTGCCGCCGCTGTTGTTTTGCATACGCTCTTTCAAGTTCAAGAACTTGATCCTGGTCCTGGCTGTAACCGGCGCCCTGGTTGCCGGCAGTTATGCATTCAACCGACTCTACGTGCGCTCCTCCCCGGAATGGAATACCTACTATCTTTATAACCAGACCCGTTCGATGCTGCATGACACCCCCCGTCTGTCAAATATCGAGACGCTGTACCAGAAAGTCGGCTGGAGCCAGAATGACCTGGTCATGTTCACGCATTGGTTTTTTCCGGATGCGAAGACCTATTCCTTGGAAAACCTGCAGCAATTGATCAATATTATTCCGGATAAACGGTCCAGCTTGTTCATCACCCCGCGAATACTCCTTGACCGATTGCTGCATCCGCAAGCCCTTCCTGACATGATGATGATTGTCGCAATCGAGCTGGCCGCCTCGGTCTTTGGGCTCGGGAAAAGGAATCAGGTGCTGCCCTTCCTTGCGCTTGCGGCTGTTTTCCTCTTGCTGGGGTGGTTTCTGGTATGGTCCCTGAAGCTTCCCACCCGTGTCTTGTTGTCCTTACTGGCAGCGGTTTCCATTGATGGTCTGTTTCTTTTCGATTGGACGGGATTATTGGAGCAGCCAAGCGTGGGCTCTCCCCTCGCCGGCCGTTCTTCCGGGCGATATTTCGGATACTGCCTCTGGCTGCTTGGGTTCGCGGCAGTTGGCATCGTGACCGTACAAGGAATCCAAATGTCGGGGGTGAATCGCAAGGAACAAACGGCCTATGATCAAATCATGGGCGATCTGAAGTCTCTCCAGGCCCAAGGGAAAATCCAGGAAAATGCACTCATCGTCTCCCCCGAAAGCGGCATCCCCATCGAATGGTCCGACCCGATGATCTTAGAACTCCCGGAAATCGAGTATCTTCCCATGGGCTGGCTGACTTTTTCTCCAGCCTATGAGTCGGTACTGATGCAATATGGGACTGGTTCCTTGCCCAGCGAGCTTTACCGGACAAAGAATGTGTACCTGCTGACTCACACCAACATCATGTTTGGGGTCCTTCAGTTCATCCGCGAGCACGCCGGGATAAGTGTCTCCTCAAACGCGATCTATAAAATGCCGGATATCAGCGGCAGTGCTGCTTATGACAATGTCGCGCTATATTCCTTTAGTCAAAATGGCAAGTGAGAATCCATTTCGGACCATGCGGAGGGTCGGTCGTTAATTCTATCTCCGAAATCTTCTAGGTCGGGAATTGTGATTCCCGGGCTGAGGCTTGGCCTGCAGGGTCGCATGGATTTACGGACGATAAAAAAACTGCCCCTTTCTTGGGGCAGCCGGTTTCATGATTGAGGACGAAATCAATCTGATTTTTTTTCAGATTCCTTCTTGGGTTTTGGATTTGGCTCCTTACCCTCCTTATTCCCGGTGGAATCTTTTTTTTCTTCTTCCTTATCGTTCTTGTAAGACTGGCCGGAAGGCGAGTGGTGGTCGGTGGCGTAGAAACCGGAACCTTTGAACACAATCCCGACCGGCGTATACACTTTCTTTAATGCCTTCTTGCCGCATTCCGGGCAACGGGTGAGCGGCACGTCGCTGAATTTTTGCTGTTCTTCGAACTGTACTCCGCAGTTATCACACTGGTACGTATAAATCGGCATTCTGACCTCTATCTTAATCCAACTACCGGCGGAAAATTATAGCGCACTCGGAGGGGGATGGCAAGGGGAACCGAAGAATCGCACTCGGTTCAGGTCTCGGCGCGATCCAAATAAACCATTCTCCCCGGATGGCTTCCTTTGAGTCACTGGCGTGGGAAGATCCTTGACAGAATAGAACATGCGTGCTATGATACCAACGAAACAAATGTTCTAAATCGATTATTCAAAGGACCTTCCCTGATGACAATCTCTGAACAAATCCAGCTGGCACTTCAAGCCTACCCGGAAGTGAAACAGGAACTTCTCTCGGACGGTTCCGCCACGGAGCAGGCCTCCAGCCTGGCCAATTTCAGTCAGGCTCTTGAGGACCTCGGACCCCTTCCGCAGGAGGCCCTTCTGCTTGGCCTGGCCTATGACGGACTGCCGGTCCTGCTGGATCTGGTCGATCCGGCTCCAGGCCCAATTCTGGTGATCGGGGAGGGAGGCAGTGGCAAAACCGCTTTCCTGCAATCCCTGGCGCACTCCCTGGACCAGTTCCAGGATCCCGGGGATCTCCAGTTCGGCACCATCACACCCTTCCCTGAAGAATGGACGCATCTGGAAACCCTGCCAAGCTGCCTGGGGATCTGGCCGGATTATCATCCATCGGCCGGTGAATTTCTGATGCGCCTGATTGGATGGGCCGATGCGTTGACCGCCGGGAAACAGAATATCGTCCTCTTGCTGGATGGGCTCGATCTCATGACGAGGTTCTCCGCGGAAACCCGCCGCGATCTCCACTGGCTATTGATCCATGGCCCTGAACGCCACATCTGGCCGGTGGTCACCGTCAATGCGGGGCGATTCGACCGGGAGGCTCCCGGCATGGATTGTTTTCACACCCGCATCTTTGGCCATGTGGGTCAGGACGAGCTTGCCCGGTCCCTGGTCGAGGATCCGCATGCGGACCTGACCGCACTCACCTCCGGAAACCAGTTCGGCCTGCAAAGCCAGGAGGGCTGGCTGTGTTTTTCGATCCAATCCTTGAAAGGGTTTCTGCCATGAACGTCGGGATGCTTTGATTCGACAATGACCCGCACACCGCTTTGAAAGCCAAGGTGGAACGTGCCGCCGATTATTACCATAAAAAGTATGGTACCCTGCCGACCTTATGTCTGGTTCACCCCAGCATGCTCACCGGTCCAAATGGCGGGGAGGGAAAGGTGGCGATCCGCTCCCACCGGGCGATCTTACCCGGCCACCTCTGGATCGGCGAGGACGAGAAGAGCTAAACCCTGATCGGCTTTGCAGGGGGAATTCTCCCGGATCTGAAAAGCTTCCATGGAATGGGCATGGAAGCTTTTCGTCACTCTTTCCCGGTGGCGATCACGACGGCGATCGCGGTTCCTTTGCTGTGGCTGAGGCTGACCGCCCAGGTGGTCAGCCCGAGAAACCTGCCAATTTGCTCTGCCCGGCCGTGCAGGACCAGGTAAGGCTCCCCGCTCCTCTTACGCAGGGTCTCGACCTCGAGCCAGCGGACCGGACCGATGCCGGTCCCCAGCGCCTTGGTCGTGGCTTCCTTGGCCGCAAAACGCGTGGCCAGCGATTCCGCCCTGCCCGCGCACTCGGCGATCTCCGCCTCCGTGAAGATGCGTTTCAGGAAGCGCTCGCCGTAACGGTTGAGGGTGGCTTGGATGCGGTCGATTTCGATCAGGTCAACGCCGGTTTTTAGGATCATGGCTGCTTATGGGCCGGCAATGGCGATCGCCAGCAGGTCCGGATCAAAGTACTTGCGAGCCGTTGAAACCACCTGCTCCATCGTTACCGACCGAACCAGGTCCGGGTAGCGGCGATAATAATCCAGACCGAGGTCAAAGCGTTCCATGTGCAGCAACGCATTGACCACTCCGGCGTTCGATTCCAGTGAGAGCGGCAGCCGGCCGACGAAATTGGACTGGCTGTCTGCCAGCTCCTCTGCCGAGATGCCCTTCTTAATGAAGTGCGCAATTTCCTTGCAGATCAGGTCCATCGCCTTCTGGACATTCCCCGGGTTGACACCGGAGCTGACCTCCCATGAACCGGGGCCGATGCCGGCGCTCAGGGAGGAGTAGGCATAGTAAGCCAGTCCGGATTTCTTGCGCACGATATTTCCGATGCGGCCGGACATGCCGAATTGCCCCAGGATCGAATTGCCCAGCGAGGCCGGCATGAACTCAGGATCTTTCCGGGAGGGCCCTGAGGTGCCGATCACGATATCCGATTGGGATTTTCCAGGGATCTTCACTTTGCGAAGGGTTGTTTTCTTCAATGGCCTCAAGGGGGGCAGGGGCGGCGGATCGGTCTGATCCGGGTTTTCCCAGTCACCCAGCGCCTCCTGGACCTGCTCCACCGCCTGCTGCGGTTCGATGGCCCCGGCCACTGCGACGATCATGCCGCGCGCCCCGTAGCGGCGCCGATGGAAGCTGGCCAGGTCCTTGCGGCGGATGGTCTGAATGGTCTCGGGCCAGCCGTCTTCCGGACGGGCATAAGGATGGCCGGTGAAGAGGATCTGGTCGAAGGTGAGCGAGGCCATATCGGCGGTATCCTGAGCACGGATCGACAGGCCGGTTAGAAGTTGAGCGCGCAGTTTTTCAATCTGTTCAGCCGGGAAAGTCGGCTGGCGCAGGACTTCCGTCAGGGTGCTTAAGATCAGCGGCAGGTCTTCGGACAGCGAGCGCCCGCTGAATCCGGTTGTATGGGTTCCGGCGCTGAACGAGAGGTTGGCGCCTGCCGATTCCAGGGCATCGAAGATTTGCTGGACATCCTGCCTTTCGGTGCCCCGCATCAATGCCAGTGCGGTGAAATCAGCCAGTCCGAGTTTCTCGTCCGGGTCGAAGAGACTGCCCACCTGCAGGTAACCGCCAATGACCACCGATGGACTGTTGAAGTTGGCGCGTGCCAGCACGGTAATCCCGTTGGGCAGGACAGAACGAACCGTATCCTCCGGGCCGGGGAGTCCAGAGGAAGTGGCTGTGCGGGCAGATCTCTGCCTGGGGTTCATGCGGCCTCCTGGAGGTTCGTCGGATGATAGATGCCGACCACGCGGTTCTGCGGACGCAGATAGTCCTGGGCGGCTTTTTGAAGGTCGGCAGGAGTGACCTGGGCGAGTTTTTCCAGGTAGGTGAGAAACCATTCATAGGTGGCGAACATTTCGGCGTGGCCAAGCCAGAAGGCCTGATTGGTGATGTTCTCGGACCCGTATGCGAAGAGGGCACGGGCTTGCTTGATGGCCCGGGTGATCTCCTCCTTTGGCGTGCGTTCGTCCTGGATCCGCTTGACCTCGTCATCGAAGGCGGCCAGCAGCTCCTCCGCCGTATGGCGGGGGTGGACGGTCAGGGTCAGGGTATAGAGGTAGGGATCCGAGGTGACGCTCAGGTTGCCATTCACCGAAACCGCCAGCTCTTTTTCGATCAAGGCGCGGTATAGGCGGGAGGTTTTATTGGATATGCCCCCCCCGCCGAACATGTTCAAGCTGCTCGGTCCGGCCAGCAGGCTGTCCAGGACCGTCAAGGGGAAGAAATCCGGATGACTGCTGGCGGGAGTGTGGTAACAGATCTGGAGATAGGTGGTCTCACCCGGTCCCTCAACCGTCAGGCGGTGTTCGCCGCGCACATTGGGTTCAGGGCGCGCCAGCCGTGGAGGCGGGGAGCCGGCCGGGATGCCTTCGAACAGTTCACGGATGCGTTTGAGCATGGTCCGGCTTTTAAAGTCACCGGCGATCGAGAGGACGGCGTTGTTGGGTTTATAGTAGGTTTTGTAATGTTGATAGAGATCATCCCGGCGGATCGATCTCAGGTCGGCCAGGTCGCCCAGGATCTCGTGGTGGTAGGGGTGGATGCGGAAGGCAGCCTGCTGAATGGCCTCGCCGAGCAGGAAGAGCGGTTCGTTCTCGCTGCCTTCGCGCTCGGAGATGACCACCGTCCGTTCTGAGGCGACTTCCTGGGGGGCATAGGTGCTGTGGACCATGCGATCGGCTTCCAGACGGAGAGCCAGGTCGATTTTGTCCGCGGGCATCGTCTCGAAGTAGGTGGTCCAGTCCAGGTACGTGAACGCATTCCACATCCCGCCGTCGCGCGAAATGGCCTTGTCCAGCATACTGGCGGGATATTGCCGCGTGCCCTTGAACTGCATGTGCTCAACCCAGTGCGAGATCCCGGTGCGCCCGGAGGGTTCGTCTTTCGATCCGATGCGATACCAGACCCACGTACTGATCAGGGGCGCGGTGGAGATTTCCTTCATCAGGACTTTCAAACCGTTGGAGAGAATGTGCTGGTGGTAGAGGTTGTTCATGGCACTCCTGGGGTCCCGGCCGAAGGGGTGGTCTGGTGGCAGATATAGGTCCCCTGCGGGTACTGCGCAGTGGGTTCTAGCATGCAGTAATAGGGGCGGATGGCGCGTTGCAGTCCGATAAACGGTCCGTGCAGACCGGTGCTGGCGAGCGGGATGTTGACCGGCACTTGCAGGGAGATCGGCACACTCACCTGGACCGGAATTCCCAATTTCAGAGCGATCGGCAGGTTGGTGCCGCTCGGCAGGGTGACCCTGGCCGCGGAGCTGATATTGAGGGTCTGAGAGTTGATGACGACATAGGCGCTCGGGATCGTGACATTCTGGGTCAGCACGACGGTGGTGTTCTCCTGCACCGGCAGGGTGAAATTCAGCGGCACCTGGGCATTCACGTTGATGGTGGTGGTGATGCTGGCTTGGTCCATGTCCACAAAATTCCGGTACAGCCCGCCCAACAATCCTGTGCTGATGGTCTGCTTCAATTGATTGACCTGCCCGGCGGTGATCACCAGCAAGGCGAGCAGTACGGCGTTGACGATCAGGGAAAGGGCCGCGGCCACATCCCAGTATGCATAACGAGCCTTGGTCCGGTCAGGGCGCAGGCGGTATTTCAGCGGCAGTTTGCTCCCCCGGGCATCTTTGGCCGCCTCTTCGAAGGCGCGCAATTTCTGGCCTGGATTGATCTTTGTTTCAATCCCAGGCCCTGCTGTCTCGAACGGTCCCTCGAGAGGAACGTCCTGCGCGGGAGTCGGCGTGCGCACTCCGTCAGACCCTGCTCCCGATGGGCGGTTGAAAAGAGGGCGGTGGGTGACGCGTTTTATTCCCGGGCCGGGTTGGGGGTCTGATTTGGATTTGGACCGCGCCTCCGGGGGATCATCGGGAAGGGGAGCATTCGGGTTGAACAGTTTCATGAGCTCTCTCCTGATTCGAACAATCTAACTATAGCATAGAGTCCTTAAAAGAGGGACGCGATCCGGGAAGGGCCTCCCGGACGATCACCTGCTTGCCCGTCCGGTGACACGCGGCTATAATGTCAGTCGATATTGCAGCAACGGGAGAGGATGATTCATGGGAGATCCAAATTATATGGTTGCCGTCATCGGGGGCGGCCCGGCGGGTTTATATGCCTCCAGGAAACTAGCCGAGGGAGGCGCCCGTGTGTTGATTCTCAACCGGGATGTCAAGCCGGGTGGCCTGGCGGAATACGGCATCTACCCGGATAAGCTAAAGATGAAGCAGGGCCTGCGCAATCAGTTCCGGCAGGTCCTGGCGATTCCGGAGATCGACTATTTTGGCAATGTGACCGTATGCTGCGGCGGAAATATCGTGCTCGAAGACCTTCTCGAATCCGGTTTTCAGGCGGTCCTGGTCACCACCGGCGCGCAGGGCACCAAATGGTTGCGCCTGCCCGGCGAGAACCTGCCCGGGGTCTATCATGCAAAGAACCTGGTTTACCATTACAACCTGCTCCCGCCGTTCAGCCAAAAAAAGTATCTGATCGGGAAACGGGTCGCGGTCGTGGGCGCCGGCAACGTCATGCTGGACATTGCCCATTATCTGGTGCGTGAGCTCAAAGTGGACGAAGTGATCGCGGTGGTGCGGCGCGGGCCGTTGGAGGTGAAATTCACCAGGAAAGAGATGGAACTGGTCGGCAGCAACCTGGACCTGGCTGCCCTGGACGCCGAGTTCGCTCGCGTTTCCCCGATCCTGCAAGCGGCAGGACAGAATGCCGGGCTGGCCAAAAACGCACTCCTGGAGACCCTTCCCAAGGCACTTCCTCCGGTTTCGGAAACACGCTTTCGCTTCGAGTTCCTGGCTTCGCCGGTGCGCATCCTGGGGGATTGGATGAACGGCGTGATCGGGCTCAAAGTCGAGGAGAACATCCTGGTCGCGGGGGATGGAAATGTCAAAGCACGGGGCACCGGAAACAGCCGCCAGATCGACGCGGATACCGTGATCTTCGCCATCGGCGATACGGTGGACAAGGATTTCTGCATCCCCACCTATAACGACACGTACCTATCTGCCCCGCAGGCGCGCTTTCCGGTTGACGGCATTTCCTATGAAGCCTATGACCCGGATGCGCAGCGGAATTTTGAACGCGTCTTCCTGGCAGGCTGGGCACGCCAGGCATCGACCGGGTTGGTCGGTGTGGCTCGCCGGGACGGGGAGAATGGCGCCGAGGCGGTTCTGCGGTATCTGCAGGACCAACCGCCGATGCGCGATGTGGAAAATGTTCTCGAGAAGTTTGAGACGCGTCTGGAGGAGACTCACCAGCGCATCGTGAACAAGGCTCGGCTGGAGAAACTGCTGCAGGCCGAACGTGAACAGGCCCAAAAACGCGGGCTGCCGGAGTTCAAGTACTCCAGCAACGACGAGATGTTCACCGCCATGGGGTTCTGAGACTGACTGGGGCGCCCCGTGCGGGCGTTTTCCCGGATGGGAGGGGCAGGCGAGGTCCTGCCCCTATTTTAATTCCGCCAGGATGGTCTCTGCCATGCGGCGGGACCGGCCGGGGGCGTCCCCCACGTGTGTACGTATATCCATCAATGAGCGGATCTCTTCCTCCGGGAGCAAGGCGGTCAGGGCGGGGTCCCGGCAAAGATCGTCAGCCAGCGGATTGGCTTGACCCGCCTGGATGGCCTGCCAGGCGTCCATGCTGTGGGCGCGCAGGCGCTCATGCATGGACTGTCGGTCCGCGCCGGCCTTGGTGAGCGCCGCCAGGATGCGCTCGACGGCTGCAAACGGCCCAAACGAGGCGAGATTACGGGCTATGGCGCTTTCATCCACGCGCAGGTTCGAAAGGATGCTGTTGGCGGTGCGCAGCAGTTCATCCGAAGCCAGGCAGGCTTCCGGGAGCAGAATGCGGCGGCTGGCGGAGTCGTCCAGGGTTCGCTCGAGTAAAGAATGGGCCGCGTTATCCCAGGCCATGCGGGTCAGGCCAGCCAGGTAGCGCGCCAGAGAGGTAATCTTTTCAGCCCGGATGGGGTTGCGCTTGAAGGGCATGGCCGACGAGCCGACCTGTTTCTCACCGAAAGGTTCGGCCAGTTCCCCGATCGCTGGAGACTGCAGGAAGCGCAGGTCAAAGGCGATCTTGTGCAGAGAGGCTCCCAGCCCGGAGAGGGCGCTGATGGCGTCGTAGTCTTGCTTGCGCGGATAGACCTGGGCCGCGACGGGGTAGAAGGGCAGGTCCAGCTTTTCAGACAGCCGTTTTTCGAATTGGGGCAGGTTCTCCGCGCCGAGCAGGTCGGCATAGCTGGCCCCGCTCCCGACCGCACCTTTGAACCCTTTTCCGCGCAGGCTCGCCCGGATACTTTTCAGCCTGCGGAAGTCTTCCAGCAGGTCCTGTCCGTAGAGCGCCAAGCGGTAACCCAGGGTCGACGGTTCCGCCGGCTGTAGATGGGTGAAGGCGATCAAGGGCATATCGGCTCTTTGCTGGATGAGCACGACCAGGCCCTCCAGCAGGCTTCTCAGGCTTTCCAGGAGAAGATCCAGGGACTGGCGGAAGCGGAGCACGTCGGCGTTGTCCTCGATATCCGTCGAAGTGGCTCCCAGGTGAAGGATCTTTCCGCCTGTGGGGCTCTGCTCGGCGAATACCTTCAGTTCCGCCATCAAATCGTGCTGGATCTCCGCCTCGATCTCCAGCGCCCGGGGGATGTCCACCTGCCGGGCATGGGCGCGCAGATCGTCGAGCTGTTCGGAGGTCACCAGGCCAAACCCGGATTGCACTTCGGCCAGGGCGACCCACAGCTGTCTCCAGAGCAGGCGTTTTTGCTTTTCGCTCCAGATGCGGCGCATGGCGGCGGTTCCGTACCGCCAGGAGAATGGAGAGAGATAAGTATCGAAATCAGGCATAAGCGTGGATAGAATCCTTATTTTAGCCTTCAGCCCACCCATCCCCACAAGGCGAACTGGCCGGAGAAGAACAAAAGCCCCACCCAGGAAAGATACAGATAAATGCGATTCACCCAGGGCCGGGAACCCCAGCGAGCGAACAGTAAAAAGGCCGGGAAGATTTCAAGGACATAGCGCGCCATGCTGACCAGGGGTTGGGGGGATCCCATACGCGCCAGGAACAGCAGCAGGTAGGTCAGGGTATAGATCCCGTAGATGCGGGGCAGATTCTTCCAGATCAGGACTGCCAGCGGAAGGCAGGCCAGCGTAAAGGCCAGTTCGATCGCATTTTCCTGGGGGAGCTGGTGGACGAGGATGCGGCGGACCGCTTCGAGGATGTTTAACCCCGGGATGGCGAGCGTTCCCCCGCGGCCCACCGCGCGGAGGATCGCAGTGGGCGGCTGGTGCAACCCGAACCAGACATAGGCGGGGAAGAGCGCCGTCCCGGCCAGGGGGATGACCACGGCCCACACCCCTTTCCGATCCCCCTTGCGCCAGGCTTCCCAGGCCGCATAGGCCAGAGGCAGGACGATGAGAAAACCCGGAGCACGCGTCAGCGCCGCAACGGCGCCCCACAGGCCGGCCCAAACCCACTTCCCCTGTCGGGCGGCAAGGATGGATGCCGCGGCGGCCAGCAGAAAGAGGGCTTCGGTGTATGCGGCGAAGAGAAAAAACGCCGTTGGAAATGAGATCAGGTAGACGGCCGCCCGCATGGCCTCTCGGTCCCCACCCAGCTCGAAGCGGGCCAGCCGTTCCAGGGTGATGAGGCAGAGGACACAGGCAACCCCGGAGACGACCAGCCCGGCCAGCAGGGTGTTCTGGTTGAAGAATTGGGCAAAAAACCGCATGAGCAGAGGAAAGAGGGGCGGTGTAAAGAGGGCGCTGCTGAAACTGGTATAGCCGCGTTCCGCGATCGCCTGGTAATGGAGGGTATCCCAGCGCTGCCAGGGCTCCAGCCAGGGATTGGGATCCGGTGCGACCCCGAGGTAAGGGCGCAGGAGAGGATCCGGGGGCAGATTCCCGCCCAGGAATCGTCGAACTCCCCACATCCAGAGCGCCAGGACGATGCGCACTGCGCCGGCCAGGAGCAGGATCTGCCCGAGGCGCTTTACGGCGGGACGGTCGAGCCATGGGAGCAGGGAAGGTTGGGACTCGCGGGGACCGTTCATATAAAAAAACTTCCGAAGCCGGAAGGCTTCGGAAACGGGTGGGTCACATCGATATGTATTCTCGCAGATTGTGCTCCACGGCATAAGCTGCGGCTTCCGCCCGGTTGTTGACGCCGAGCTTGGAGAGAATGCTGCTGACATAGTTGCGGACGGTCCCCTCGCCCAGGAATAAGGCCTTGGCGATCTCGCGGTTCGTTTTTCCTTCCGAGACCAGCAGCAGGACGTGTTTTTCCTGCTGGCTGAGGTGGGCGAAGGCGGAGGCTTCCTCCTCCTTCACGGCACGGCGAACTTCCTGGAAGACCCGCTGGGTGACCGTCGGGTCGAGCATGGCCTCCCCGCGGCCGACCGCCTCGAGGGCCCGCACCAGGTCCTCGCCGCCGATCTGCTTCAGGATGTATCCCGACGCCCCGGCGCGAATGGCCGAGAAGAGCATCTCGTCCTCGGCGTAGGAGGTCAGCATGATCACCTTCGTTTCGGGGTAGCGGCCGGTGATCTCCTCGCAGGCTTCGATGCCGGAGGTGCCCGGCAGGCGGATATCCATCACGACCACATCCGGACGGGTGTTGCCAACCATCTCGATCGCCTCCCGTGCCGTGGAGGCCTCCCCGACCACGTCAAACTGCGAATGGCGTTCCAGCAGCGACTTCAGACCCAGCCGGACCACTTCATGATCGTCTACCAATAATATGCGTTGTTTGGTCATGAGTGCTTGTCTCCATTTGAGTAGTATATTCGAGAGTGAAGGGGCTGACAAGGATGAAAAAACGGCCCGCAGGCCGTAATCAGCTAAACCACGGGATCCTTTGCCCCCTTTCCGTCTGCAGGCCGCCGGATGGAGGGGTGTGGGGCGAAGTCAGGAACGGGGTTCCCTGGATGGGGTCGACCCACCGGCCGGATGGTCGGTCACGTAAAAACCGTGCCCCTTGTAGATCACCGCCGGCGCGGAGTAGATGCGGCGGACGGGACGGTGGCCGGACGGGCAAACCACCTCGTCCAGTTTGCTGTCGTAGGGCAGCCTCTTTTCAAATGTCTCTCCGCAACTTGGGCAGTAAAACTCGTACCGGGGCATGATTTTCTCCACTCCCGCGGGAAAGGGGCGGAGAGAGCTCTCCGCCCCGGGTCGGGTCGTCATTTGGCCTTGACGCTGATCGTCTTGGGCTTGTTTTCTGGCACCTTGGGCAAGGTGATGGTCAGAAGCCCGTCCTCGAATTCCGCCTTGGCTTTATCCGCCAGGACTGCGCTGGGCAGGCCCACGGACCGTTCGAAGGTCCCGGTGCGCTGTTCGCGGATATGGTAGGCCGCCTCTTGGACGTCGGTCTTCTCCTTCATTTCGCCACGCAGGGTCAGCAAATCGCCGGTCACTGAAATTTGCACATCCCCGGCTTTTACGCCGGGCAGGGCGGCGCGCACAACCACGTCGTCCTCGGTCTGGTACATATCAAGGGCGGGGACTTCCAGGCCGCTGCCCCAGCGGCTGCCGCCGTAGAAATACAAG
>Ga0209039_10001225_pt1 | contig 24472 bp, 24 predicted proteins | sample BogFormECP12_OM1_FD_188238 | JGI IMG/M metagenome (GOLD analysis project Ga0209039, IMG submission 188238) | Bog forest soil microbial communities from Calvert Island, British Columbia, Canada - ECP12_OM1 (SPAdes) (version 2) | ecosystem: Environmental > Aquatic > Freshwater > Wetlands > Bog ... | reverse complement strand
GGCAACCCTCAAGGACCGGCAATAACATTCCCTGCAATGGCTATGGAGAAGGACGTAGGGGAAAGGATTGCTCACCTCCGATAGCGCCCGGCCCGACCGGGGGCGAGTGGGCCGCGAGGCGGCAGGCCTCGACTGAGCGGAAGCGCCCGCCCATTGGTGCGGTGTCGGCGCGGTCGGCTTTCGGTTGCCGGGTGTTTCTCGAAATCCCTTTCTCTACCCCAGCGGGGCACTTCAGTGACGGAGGCGAAGGCGAATATGGATGAGTCCCAGAAAGATCTTCTGATCGGAGAGTTCATCTCGGAGTGGGGATTTGGCAACGAAGCGGAGAACGCCGAATTCAAGCAGGACCTTTTGGCGCTGGTCGGAAAACTCTTAGGCCCGTGTGCCGCGGCGACCCATCGGGAGCCGGAGCCCATGTCCCTGGGCGGGAGACGGCGCATTACGTTCGTCGACGAGGTGTGAAGGGTGAACCGGTCCGCGCCGCCGCCGGGCGCCCAAGCGGGTTAAGTCGCACGTCCCCGTCGACACGCGCCTCCGGACATCCCGGGGACGGGGCATTTCAGGGACTTGCCCCTGAAACCTCCGGCTTGATAGACTCGGCTGAACTAATCCGATGCTGGACATTCCACTCAGCCCTGGCAGCTTCAGGTGGCCGTACAACGGCATGTTGAGCGATCTGCGAGCGGCCATTAGTGGCAGAGCGAATCTGCTAACTGCGCTCGGCCTGCTGATCTATACCGAGGTTCTCGGCAATCAGATTAGCAGAACTCAAGGTGTCAAGAAACCCGGGGGAGAGCGGTCGTTCTACTGTTTTGCAGAGGAGTATATGGGCCTAAGCAGCGCCGACATGATCTACGAACACTACCGGCACGGGCTGGCGCACCTGCATCAAATTATCGGCGCGACCCAAGCAACCGTGGCCATGCGAGCCGACCCTGATTGGGTCCCCGATAGCTCAACCAAAGCGATCCAGGCGACAGCAGGGGGCAAGGGAAAAAAGCTCCACGTGAACGCCTATTGGCGGGATTTCCAGCGCGGGCTAGCCAAGGCCAGCCATAAGTACCCGCAGGTCTTTTTGGTGTAGTCTCACGTCTCTCCAGACCTCTAGAGACCTCTAGGCCGGGCATGCCCGGCCCCTACCGATCTGTGATAATCGTAGTTACCGGAAATGACGCAGCAAGAATCGGCGCGCGCGCAAGTCGAGGAAGTGGTCCGGCGCATTGTCGACGGCTTTTCTCCCGACAGGATCGTTGTCTTTGGGTCGCACGCGCGGGGGGAACAGACACGGGAGAGCGACCTGGATCTGCTGGTGGTCATGCCCGTCACCGGCTCACGACGCAAGCAGGCAGCGGCGATTGAGCTGGCGCTGGTGGGCGTGGATCTGCCCACGGATGTGATCGTGGCTACTCCTGACGAAGTTGCGCGCCTGCAGGGAGTGCCCGGATCGATCATCAAGCCGGCCCTTCAGGAGGGGCGTGTGGTGTATGAGCGGCCAGCCTGATCTGGCGGGGTCGGTGGCTCAGTGGGTCTCCAAGGCCGACCACGATTTCCGGAATGCGGAGTACACTCTGACGCTCCAGGAGGATTGCCCCTTCGACACCGTCTGCTTTCACGCCCAACAGTGCGCCGAGAAATACCTGAAGGCGCTGCTCTTGCAAGCTGGCGGCGAACCGCCAAAAACTCACGATCTTCGGCTTTTGCTTCAACGGCTGCCGGCAGATCAGGCCGTTTTGTTTCGCATGGAGGACATGGTCGAGCTGAACCGCTACTCTATCGAGGCGCGCTATCCGGGTGAGTGGGAAGAGATATCGCGCGCCGAAGCCGAGCGTGCCGTAATGCTGGCGCGGGGCGTCTGCATAGCGGCGCGGCGGCTGTTGGCCAAGTAGGACGGTTGACAGGCGAAAGCGCCTGTCCCACAAAAACACACGCCCCGGCGACATATCGCCCGTAGGTCCCGCCCGGCGGTCAGACTCTCTCGCCGTAGCAAGGCTGCTCCTTCGACAGGAACGTTTTCGGATACCTGCCTTCACCAGCCAGTGTGAATGCGCCGAAGTCCTTGCACCATGGGCCTTCCGGCACTTCGGGACCGCCGCGCAGCCTGTCTTCCAAATGTTCCCGCACGCTGCGAGGGAGGGTGCGCCAGTCGATGCGCGGCATGGTCAGTCGCGGAATTCGGCGCCGAAGACCAGCTTCTCAATCTCGCTCCACTGGCCGTGATCTCGCTTGTCATTCCGCTCGGAATGGAACGCTTCGACCATCCGCTCCAGCTTGCGTCTACGAGCCTGGCTGACCCGTTCCACCAGCGTGTCTACGGATTGGAGCATGGAAACCATCTGGTCGCTCTTGAGCGTTTCGATAGCCTCGCTGAGGTTTCGGCTGTCCAGCGACCGCACAGCCTCGATGATGCAATCGACCGGAACGCGCATCGAGCCGTCTTCGCGGAGATGCCCCATCTGCAGGGTCTTGTCGCCAAAACGTTGCCGCATCTGGAGCACTTCGGAAGGAGACAAAGCAACTTCCTCTTTGGACAACTCCTCCAGAAACTGGACAAAGGTAAGCATCGACGGCGCTACCGTACAACTCTATTCTAACTAACGCCGAAGGCGGCCCCCGGTTCAGGTTTCGAAGCTCTCGCCACCCTTCAACGCGATGGTGGTCGAGGCCGGCCCCACACGGTTCCGGATCGCCGTGGCGGGATTGCTGGCAGCGGCGGTTCCGATCTGTGATAATCGTAGTGGCCGTAAATGACGCAACAAGAATCGGCGCGCGTGCAAGTCGAGGAAGTGGTCCGGCGCATTGTCGCCGGCTTTTCCCCCGACAGGATCGTTGTGTTTGGGTCGCACGCGCGGGGGGAACAGACACGGGAGAGCGACCTGGATTTGCTGGTGGTCATGCCCATCACCGGCTCACGGCGCAAGCAGGCAGCGGCGATCGAGATGGCGCTGGTGGGCGTCGATATGCCCACAGATGTGATCGTGGCTACTCCGGATGAAGTTGCACGCCTGCAAGGGGCGCCGGGATCAATCATTAAGCCGGCCCTTCAGGAAGGGCGTGTGGTGTATGAGCGACCCGCCTGACCACGCGAGGTCCGTGGCTCAGTGGGCCTCAAGGCCGACCACGCTTTCCGGAACGCGGAGTACAATCTGACGCTCCAGAGGACTGCCCCTTCGACACCGTTTGCTTTCACGCGCAGCAGTGCGCCGAGAAGTATCTGAAGGCGCTGCTCTTGCAGGCCGGCTGCGAACCGCCAAAGACCCACGATCTTCGGCTTTTGCTACAGCGGCTGCCGGCGGATCAGGCCGTATTGTTCCGGATGGAGGACATGGTCGAGCTGAACCGCTACTCCATCGAGGCGCGCTATCCGGGTGAGTGGGAAGAGATATCGCGCGCCGAAGCCGAGCGTGCCGTAGAGTTGGGAAGGGGCGTTTGCACGGCGGCGCGGCGGCTCTTGGCCGGGTAGGACCTCGGCGAGATCAGCGGGTTGACTGGCGAAAGCGCCTGTCCCACCGACTCCCACCGTGCGAAATTGGCATTAAAAGGTTGCCAGAGCCAGGCCGATTGCCAATCGGCCGCAGGATACCATCCTGCCCCACAAAGTTAGCAGAAAAGCTGCTGCGCTTTGTGGAGGCGCGCGGGCACCTGCACTCCGTTGGGGCACTCGACGGTACACCTGGCGCATGAGCTGCAACGTACCGCCGCCAGCTCCGCCGGCAGCGCTTTGAACTGCTCGCGGCCCAGGGCGAACTGGCCGTAGCCTTCGGCGTACATCAGGAAGCGCAGCACGTCCGCCACCGGCAGGCCCTGCTGGCATTGGCCTTCACAATGGCCGCACATGCGGCAGTAGAGCGGGGTGATTTCTTCCAGGCGGCGGGCCAGCAGGCTGCCGTCGGCCGCGCTGAACGGGGCGCCCATGGCCGAAATGTTCTCGTCAAGCTGGTCGTTATCCACAATGCTCGGGATCACGGTGTCGATATTGGGGTTCTTCATGACCCACTTGAGGGCCGCCAGCGGGGCGCCTTCGCGCGTCAAGCGTTGCAGCTTGTCCGGGTCCACTTTGTAGGATTGCACCGTGGGGCGCACGCCGCCGGCCAGCGCCTTGATGGCCACCAACCCCACGTTGGCTTTGCGGGCCGTCGCCAAGAGCGGCTCGATGGCGGGATCCATGGTGTAGTTGTAGCTCAGCATGAACACATCGAAGTGATTCAGCTTGAGCATGGCAGGGATCATCTCCGCGTGGCCGCCGTGGAAGCTCACGCCCACAAAGCGGACCTTCCCGTCGCGCCGGGCGATGCGCTGGGCCTCGAGCAATTCGTCGTTGACCATGTCCGGCGAGCTCCGGCTGTGCAGGAACCAGATGTCCAGATGATCGGTCTGCAACTCCTTCAGGCTGGTATCGAGATCCGCCAGAGCCGACTGCCGGTCCTTGGCCTGCGTCTTGCTGCTGATGAAAACCTTGTCGCGATACTTCTTGAGGGCCGCCCCCACCATGCGTTCGTTGTTGCCGCCCTGATAGGAACGGGCGGTATCGAAGTAGTTGAGGCCGGTGTCGGCCGCGCGCTCCACCACGCTCTGATCGGAACAGGTGTAGCAACCGAAGGAAAGGCGCGTGACCTTGAGGCCGGTCTTGCCCAGGGTTCCATAGGTGAACTTGGGAGTGGGCTGCGGCACGGAAGCCAATGCCGGAAGAGCCAGGCTGGCTCCTAGAAAGCTACGGCGAGACGGTGAATTCACTGAATCCCCCCTGTTTCAGTATATACTGACACAAAAGTATGAAACTCCGTGACACCTGGACACCCGAACAAATCGACGCACTCTTCGCGGGGCTTGGCTCCAAGACGCCGCGCGTGAGATACGGGGCGGCCAAAGCTCTGCGGGTGGTGAGCGAACAAGCGCCGGAATTGCTGTATCCGCGGTGGGATGCTCTGGCGCGGTTGCTGGAGAACGACAACGCCTTTCTGCGCTGGGGATCGACGCAGATTCTCGGCAACCTGGCGGTGGTGGACCGCGAGGACAGGTTTGAACCGATGCTCGACCGGTTTCTCGCGCCGATCATGGGGCAAGAGATGATTGGCGCGGCCAACGCTATCGCGGCGGCGGCCAACTACGCCCTGGCCAAGCCGCACCTGGCGGATCGCATTGTGAAGGAGATTCTGAAGTCGGAACGGGCGGCCTACAAGACGCCGGAGTGCCGGAATGTGGCCATCGGGCACGCGATTACGGCGTTGGACAAGATGCTGGGGCAGGTCAAGAACAGGCGGGCGGTGCTGGCGTTTGTGAAAAGGCAAACGGAGAATTCGAGGGCGGCCACAAGGAAGAAGGCGGAGAAGTTTCTGAAGAGGTGGGGCGCCCTCACTTCAGCCAGATCGTGAAATCCAGGGCCACGAAGCTGCCCACCGCGAGTTCCGTCACCGCCGGGCCGGTGGGGATGAAGCCCGCGGGGACGCGCGCGTTGATTTGCAGCAAACCGACCTCGCCGGGGGCGGCGCCGGCATATAGGATTTGGGCGGGGAAGCCGGCTACGGTCACGGTCACCGGCAGCAAGGGGCTCGGGTAAGGGGCCGCCGCGGCCTGGCCGGATACGTTGGGGCCGTTGGTAAGCCCTTCGCCAGTGGCGTAGAAAGTCACAATCGATCCCAGGGCGGTGGGGGCGGTTTGGGAGTTGAGAGAGCCGTCCAGGTTGACCACCACGGGGAAGACGGCGGGGGACGCGATGGCGACCGCCAAGTCCAGCGAGCCTGACGGGCTGCCCTGGTAGAGCGTCTGCACGTGGGTGGCCGTGTTACCCGCCACCGTGTAGGGCACCTGCACGTTGAGCTGGCCGAACTGAGCGTAGAACATGGGCGCGGGGACGCCGTCGAAACGGACCTCGGCGCCGGCCAGCAGGTTGGCGAGGATGCCGCTCGAATCCAGCGCGCCGGCGACTCCCGACTGGGGGCCGAGGGCCGCGCCGAAAATGACGATCAGTTCTCCGGGAGCGATGGGGCCGGGCAGAAAGCTGGCGGCGCTGACGGCGGAAAGGGGCGGCGCCACCACTGGGGCCGGCGGCGCCGGCGCGGCCTCGGGAACCAGGCGGCGGACGCGGTTGTTGCCGGTATCGGCGAAGTAGAGGTCGCCCGCGCCATCGAGGAAAAGGCCGCCGGGGGCGGTGATCTGCGCGGACAGCGCCGGCCCTCCGTCTCCGCCGAACGCAGCCGCATTCTGGCCGGCGATGGTGTGGATGACGCCGTCCGGCGTCACCTGGCGAATGCGGTTGTTGCCGGTATCGGCGATGAAGATGTCGCCGGTATCGTCCACCGCCACGCCGAGCGGAGCGTTGATGCCGGCAGAGGTGGCGGGGCCTCCGTCTCCCGAGAAACCTGGCGCGCCAACGCCCGCCACCGTGGAAATCGTTCCGGAAGGGGCCACTTTGCGGATGCCGTGGTTCCCGGTGTCGGCGATGAAGAGGTTGCCGGCGGAATCCAGGGCGCACGCGCTGGGCGCGTTGAGCTGCGCCAGGTAGGCCGGTCCGCCATCGCCGGTATTGCCTGGGGTGCCGTTGCCGGCGGCGGTGATCACCAGGGCTTGGGGGGCGGTTTGCAACACCACGTTGCTTCCCCAGACCACCACGAACAGCGCGCCACCGCGGCCGGTGCAGACGCCATAGGGTTCGCTCAGCGGGGTCTGCGCGGGCGTGCCTACCATCGGGGCGCCTGTGTTCCCGGTGCCTGCCAGGTTATGTATGCGGCCATCGGCGGTCACCTGCCGGACGCGCTGGTTCCATTCGTCGGCGATGACGATATCGCCGGCGGCGTCGATCGCGATCCCCGATGGTCCGTTGAGCGTGGCGGCGGAGGCCAGGACGTTGTCGGCGGCAGCGCCGGCAACGCCCGTCCCCGCCAGCGTCCGAATCATGCCGGTGGGCAGCACCTGGCGCACGCGCTGGGTGCCGGTGTCGGCGATATAGAGACTGCCGGCGCTGTCCAGAGCGATGGCGGAAGGCCGCAACAGCAGGGCGTTCGTGGCCAGGCCGCCATCGCCGATGGCGTGCAGATAACCGTCGCCCGCCACCGTCTGCACCTGGCCATTCGCAACCTTGCGGACGAACACCCCATCGGCGAAGTAAGGGACCCCGTTCAGGTCCACCGCCACGTCGCGGCGGGGGATGTTCGGTTGGGTGGTTACTCCCACGTTGGTCCACGCTCCGGCCACAGTGTAGGAATGAATGAGGTGCGAGACGTCGTCGTCGACGACATAGAGCGTGCCGGCGATATCCACGGCGATCCCCACCGGAGCATACAGCGGGGTACTGACAGAGTCGCCCAGATACGTCGAGATGACGCCGCCGGTGAGGATTTTGCGCACCCGGTTGTTACGCGAATCGGCGATGTACAGGGCGTTGAACCGGTCCACGGCGAGGCCCGCGGGATGGTACAGTTGCGCGTTGACGGCCGAGCCGCCGTCGCCGTTGTACCCGGCCAAGCCGGTCCCCGCGACGGTAGAGATGATGCCGGCGGGGGTCACCTTGCGCACGCGATTGCGCTCGAATTCGGAGAAATAGAGGTTGCCGGCGGCGTCCACGGCCACGTTGCGGGGTGTGACCAATTGGGCGCCGGTGGCGGCTCCGATATCGCCGGTGCCGCCGCCCGCCACGGTCGTGATGACGCCGTCGGGGCCGATGCGCCGGACGCGGTTGTTGCCGTAATCGGCCACGTAGAGATTTCCCGCCAGATCCGCGGCCAAGCCGTAGGGGGTGTTGAGCTGGGCGGCCGTGGCTTGGCCGCCATCGCCGCTGAAGCCCGCCACGCCGGTTCCCGCGATGGTGGTGATGACGCCGCCGGTCGAGATCTTGCGCACGCGCTGGTTGTCGGTGTCGGAGAGGTAGAGATTGCCCAACCGGTCGACGGCGATGCCCTGGACGGTGGAAAGCTGAGCGGCGGTGGCCGGGCCGCCATCGCCCAGGTTGGCGCTTCCGGCGACGGTTTCAATGCGATAGGTGGCGGGCGTGATGGAGGCGCCCTGGACGGCCAGGGTCCATGCCAGCGCCAGCAGCACACACACATGACGTTTCATCGCGGGATTCACTGAGTTGGTGGCGGCGGGGTTCAAGAATTCTCAACTTACGCCGAAGAGAAGCATGTACATCAAATCTCAACTTAGGAGTTCAATATGCGTTTTGCACGCGCTGCCGTGGACGGATGATCCGCGCTGCCCTCCTGGCGTCCCTCCTGGTAGGCCATTTGACCTGGGCGCAAGGTGTTATCCGACTGAAAACAAGGACTATCGATACCGCGCAAGCGGCCAGCCAGGGGCGGCTGGCGGGACGCCCTCTCCCCGGTGGAAGACACTACCTCCTGCAATTTCCGTCGTACCCCGGGCCCGACGTTCGCGAGCAACTGGCGCTGCGCCGCATACGCGTGCTGCAATACGTCCCCGACAACACCCTGATGGTCTTGGCGGGCCGAGGGTCGAACCTGGAAGGCCTGACCGTCGTTTGGGCCGGCGAGCTGGAGGCCGAGGACAAGATCAGTCCGGTGCTGGCAACCCATGGGTCGAATGCGTTTCTGGTGATTTTCTACCCCGATGTGGACATGGAGCTCGCCCGCGCCGTGGCCCAGTTGGAAGGTTTCGAGGTCCTCGAAAACCCCGAGCTTCTGCCCGCGCAACTGCTGGTGACGGGAGCGTACAACGCCATTTGGGGACTGGCCGCTTGGGACCAGGTGTCCTATATCATGCCGGCCTCCACGGACCTGTTGGCGGGTACCCACGTGATGGCGTGCCCCGGGCCCCTCGCCGAAGCCGGACCCATCGGAGAGTACGTGGAGGTGGGGACCGGCTGGCCCAAAGACGCCGGCGGAGGCGTGGCGCTGAAGTACTTCTTTGAGACTGTGACCAACAAAATGGACCAGAACACGGTGCGCAGTGAAGTGGAGCGCGCGTTTCAGGTCTGGGCCAGCTATGCCAACGTCACTTTCTCCGCCGGGCAGGCGCAGGGGGCGGTGCGCTCCATCGACATCCTGTTCGCCAGCGGCGCGCACGGCGACGCCTATCCCTTCGACGGGCCGGGCGGCGTTCTGGCCCACACCTTTTATCCGGCGCCGATAAACGGAGAGCCCATCGCCGGAGACATGCACTTCGACGCCGACGAGAGCTGGCATGCCGGATCCAGTGTGGATCTGTTCTCGGTGGCTTTGCATGAAACCGGGCACGCGCTGGGGCTGGGGCATTCGAGCAACCCCGGAGCCGTGATGTATCCCTATTATCGGATGCAGACGGGGCTGACCAGTGACGATATCGCGGGCATTCAGGCGCTGTATGGCGCCGTCAGCGCGCCCCCGCCCGCGCCTCCGGCCACCGCGCCCGCCCAACCGCCCGCGCCCACGCCGGTGACGCCGCCGGTGACGCCGCCGGCTGCGGCGCCGCCGACGCAACCGCCCACTACCGCCGATACTACGCCGCCATCGCTCACTATTGTTTCACCGGCGGCGACCGTGGTGGCCGCCTACTCGGCTTCCATTGCGGTCAGCGGCACGGCCAGCGACAACGTGGGTGTCGCGGCGGTGAAGTGGACCAATTCCACCGGATACTCGGGCACCGCGTCCGGCACGAGTAAGTGGTCCGCCACTGTGCCGCTGCTGGTGGGCAACAATGTGGTCATCATCCGCGCCTATGACGCGGCCGGCAACTCCTCATGGCGGGCCCTCACGGTGGTTCGGCGCTAAGTAAAGACGAATTTTTCGCTTAGTACCCTACTGGTTTCCAGAACCGCGCCGATAGAGGCAGTAACACCATGGATGCCAGAAGCCATCGCCGGCAGGTTTCCAACGCGCCGGCGCGTCCGCTACGCAAGCGCGTTGCGGTTGCCACCGAGGAATCCTGGCACGACCTGCTGCGACCGGAGCGGGAACGCCAGGCCGATCTACAGGCCGCGCACGACGGCGGTAGTTCCAGTGACGAGACCGAAGGGCTGCTGTTCGCGCTGGGGCAGGCGGTGGAGCAGCGCGACCACTTTATGGCCGGGCATTGCGAGCGGCTGGCCTTTATCGGCGTCGCCATGGGTGTTGTCATGGGGCTGGAACGCACCAGCCTCCTGGCCCTTTACCGCGGCGGTTATCTGCATGACGTCGGCAAGCTGGGGATTCCCGATTCGATCCTTTTCAATCCCGGCGCCCTGACCGCGCCGGAATGGGAGGTCATGCGCACCCACCCGGCGCGCGGCGGAGAGATCTGCCGCCACCTGGAATCGCTTCGCCTGGTTCTCCCCATCATCCGCCATCACCATGAGCGCTTCGACGGCTCCGGGTATCCCGACGGCCTGCGGGGAGAGCAGATTCCGCTGCTGGCCCGCGTGCTGCAGATTGCCGACATCTACGATGCGCTCACCAGCCCGCGTACTTATAAGAAGGCTTTCTCTCCGGCCGAAGCGCTGAAAACGATTCGGGACGAGAGCGATCGGGGCTGGCGCGATCCGAAGATCGTGGAGATCTTCTTCATGCTGCACGAGCACATCATCTCCAAGGACGCCTGCTACACGGCCGCAATCGGCCACAGCCTGGAAGCCCTGCGGGCGTCTCTAGCCACGCTGCAAGTGTTCCCGGCGGATTGGGTGGCATAGGAGCGGGGGCCAGGGGCCGGGGGCCGGGTGTCAGGGGCCGGGTGCCAGGGTGCGCGCGTTGTAAAATGTCAGTTGATGAGCGACCCAGACTCCACTGAACAGAAACCGGAAGATTTCCAGTTCCCGCTGCCGCCTGCGTCCTTGGGTTTCCTGGTTCTTTCCTTGCGCACACAGGCCGAAATGCAGCTCGGCCTGATGCATTTCGGCGAGGGGGAACCGCCCGAGCCGGATTTCCGCATGGCCCGCCACAGCATCGACCTGCTGGCCGTTTTGCTGGAGAAGACCAAGGGCAATCTGACGCTCGATGAGCAGCGGCTGCTGGAGAATTCCCTCACGGAACTGCGGTTCCGTTTCGTCCAGGTCTCCGACGAGGCCGCCAAGACGGCTGCCGCGAAAGCCTGAATGCCGGCGCCCCCGCTTAAGATCACGGTATTGGGTTCGGGGACCAGCGTGGGCGTGCCCACCATCGGCTGCCATTGCGCGGTCTGCACGTCCACCGATCCCCGCGACAACCGCCTGCGGCCCTCCATCCTGGTGGGCTACGGCGGCCGCAACGTTTTGATCGACACCACGCCCGACTTCCGCACCCAGGCACTGCGCGCCAAAATCGAGCGTCTCGACGCCGTGCTCTTCACCCATGCCCACGCCGACCACCTCATGGGCCTGGATGACGTGCGCCCCTTCAATTTCAGGCAGAGCGGCCCCATCCCCATTTACGCCGCCGCCGAAACCATGGCCGCCATCCGCCGCAGTTTTCCCTACATCTTCGACGAGGGGAAGAAGGAATCCAACGTTCCGCGGCTCGACATGTGCCTGATCGATGGCGCGCCCTTCGATCTGTACGGCGTGGAGTTTCTGCCCATCCCCATTCTGCACGGCAGCCAGACGATTTACGGCTTCCGTTTCGGCGCCGCCGCGTATCTCACCGACCACAGCGACATTCCGGAATCTTCGCTGGAGCTGCTGGGCGGCCTGGATGTGCTGTTTCTCGACGCGCTGCGCTACAAGCCTCATCCCACGCATTCCACCGTGGACCGGTCCGTCAAGACCGTCGAGAAGCTGGCGCCGCGGCGCGCCTTCTTCACGCATATCTGTCACGACCTGGGCCATGAGCGCGCCGAGAGCCTTCTGCCGCCGCACATCCGGCTGGCCTGCGACGGCCTCGAAATCCTGGTGGAGGGCGCGGCCTGACCGATGAAGATCTACCACAGCCTCGAGGAATTGCCCGCGGATTTCGGCCCGTGCGCCCTCACCATCGGCAATTTCGATGGCGTACACTTCGGCCACCGCCGCATACTACGGCGCCTCAAGGCGCTGGCCGATGCGCGCGGCTGGAAGCCTTCGGTGCTGACCTTCGATCCGCATCCGACGCGCGTGGTGGCGCCCAAACGCACGCCGCGATTGCTGACCTCGCCCGAGCGCCGTGCCGAGCTGATGCGCGAGGAAGGAATCGAACAGGTTTTGATTCTGCCCTTCACCCGCGAGCTGGCCGTGCTCACCTCCGAGGAGTTCGCGCGGCAATTGCTGGTGGGCCGTTTGAACGCGCGGGCGGTGCTGGTGGGCGAGAATTTTCGCTTCGGCCACCGCCACGCCGGCAACGTACGCGTGCTCTCGGAATTGGGCCGGAGGCTGGGTTTCGAGACTGAAATTGTGCACTCCGTGACCTGCCGCGGCCGCGTGGTGAGCAGCAGCGGGATTCGCGAGCTGATCCGCACGGGACGCGTTTCGCTGGCCGGGCGCTTCCTGCTGCACCCCTACGCCATCGAGGGCCGCGTGGTGAGCGGGCGCGGCGTCGGGTCGAAACAGACCGTGCCCACGCTCAACCTGGCCACTGCCGCCGAAGTGATTCCCGCGCGCGGCGTCTATGTCACACGCACCCGACATCTCGAAACCGGGCGCGAGTGGAACTCAATCACCAACATCGGGTACCGGCCAACTTTTGGCGCGAGCGACCAGCTTTCCATCGAGACTTTTCTGCTCGACCCAGTGGCGCCGGCGATCTTGTCGCCGGTGGTTTCTCCCGAGGCCGTGCCCCCTGAGCAGGCCCCTCCCATCACGGGCCGCCTGCGCGTGGAGTTCCTCTGGCGCGTCCGCGACGAGCGCAAATTCGAGTCTCCGCAAGCGCTCAAGGCGCAGATTTTGAAAGACGCGCGCGCGGCCCAGCGCTACCTCCGCCGCGCCCAGGCATGGATCGGCCGGCCGGAGCGCCCATGCCCATAGCTCCCTTCCTGTTCGGTGTCTTCTCGATCATCCTGATCGACCTGACGCTGGCCGGCGATAACGCGCTGGTGATCGCCATGGCCGTGCGTTCCCTGCCCCGGCGCGAGCGCCGCATCGGGACTGCCTGCGGCGCGGCCGGCGCCGTGCTTCTGCGGATTGTACTCACCATCTTCGCGGCGCGGCTGCTCCGCATTCCTTACGTGCAGCTTGCCGGCGGCCTGTTCATCGTGTGGATCGCCGTCAAGGTGCTGGTGGATGCCAGCGATCCGCCCGATTCCGCCCCCGCTCCCAAGCGCCTGGTGCAGGCCATCTGGTACGTTGTTTTCGCCGATCTCACCATGTCCACCGACAACATCCTGGCCATCGCCGGAGCGTCGAAGGGCAATGTGCCGTTGATCGTTTTCGGCCTTGCGGTGAGCATCCCGTTCGTGGTCTTCTCCGCCAACCTGCTGGCGGAATTGATGAACCGATACCCCGCGACGGTTTACCTGGGCGGCGCCATCCTCGGCAGAGTGGGCGGAGAGATGATTCTCACCGACCCGTTGGTAGTGGGACTTCTCCACCCCAGCGATACCTTGCGCTATGTTGTGGAAGGCGTGTTGATCGTAGCCGTGGTGGTGGCCGGGAAGCTGCTCTCCGCGAGGCGGCGCTGATCGAATTCACTGAACCAGAAGGCGCGTCACATTGCTGGCTCGGCCGTCCGCGACTACCGAGACATTCACCATTCCCCGGCCCGCAAGCGCCCGGTCCAGGGCGACGTTGATCTGGTCGAGCCCGGGAGAACCCTGCGGACCGGCGTACAAGGCTTGGGTCGAGAGGCCGCCAATAGTCACCTGCACGGATGATAACGCGGACCGGTTGCGCAGCCCCGTGCGGTAGAGCGAGAGGAATAGCTGATCCGTCGGTGGGCCCAGATCGATGGGAGCCGCCACCACCTGCCCACCTTGCACTTGGAACACCGGCTCGAGCGTCCGCTCGCCAGCGGCATTGATGCGAAGTACCTGGGCCGCTGCCAGCCCGTCGCCATTGAGTTGAAAAATGCCGGGTGCGACCGTCTGGATTTGCAGAATCGAACTCTGTGAAGTGCCATCGCCAGACAGTATGGTGAGCGTGGCTTGCCCAGCGGCCAGGTTTGCGGGAATCAGCACGTTGACCTGTCCGGGCGATACCGAGAACAGCGCCGCCGCGTATGCGACGCCCTTCGAATCGCGGATCTGAACCGTGGTCCCGAGCAGCGATCCGGGCAGCAGAGCCGACTCCGCTTGGGCGACACCAGTGGCCAGTCTGGTTCCGAAGATCGATGCGATGGAATCCGGCGCCACCGGACCCGGCGCAAAACTCGCCGCCGAGACGACGGCTACCGCTGGAAGGCCCTGGTACGCGATCGTCTGGGCGATGTCCTTTTGCTCGTAGACGTGAGTCTTGATATCCGGCGCCACGTCGCCAGGGGCCGCCACCTGGAGCAGGTAGTCGCCGGCGAACCCGACGATGTCGGCTTGTCCCTGCGCGTCGGTGGTGGTGGCCCCGGATGTCGTCCAGGATTGGATGAGATCCCTCAACCCGTAAAAGACGGGCTTCGGCTGGTAGTTTGCGTCAAACAACCCCGCGTTCTTGATGAAGCTGTTGCGGTCGCTCAACTCCGTGGACCACTGGATATCCTGGACGCTCGGTCTGCTGAAAGCCAGCGTATAGAACTTTTCCGCGAACTCGGCTTGGGTCTGGGGGTCCCAGGACCGATGCCACCAGGAGGACGACGGTTCCTGCGTGGAGGGTACTTGAAACTCCTCCACGTAGATCGGGACTCCGTACTGAGCATAGAAATCGAGGTTTCGGGCCATGGCCGCCAGCGACCATCCCGGCGGGGCATTGTACGGCGGCACCGTCACGACGCCAAAGTGATAGAACTCCAGCCCGATCGTGTCCAAGGCGTGATTGCCGCTCGCCAGCATGTTGAGATACACGGGCAGAGAGATGCCCCCGGCCACACCCGGAGAATTGTCGAATGGATCCTGTTGCCATCCGTAGGGCATCGCCACTCCGGTCACCAGGTTCTGCGCGCCAGGGAAGCCGGCGTGCAGCCCATCCATAAAAGCATCGTGAACCTGCATCTTCTGCGGCCACGTGAGCCCCAGGCAATTCTGAATATTCTCCTCACTGATCATCCAGGGTGCAATCTGCGAGCCGTACGCGCTCGCCAGGGCATGTATGTGGTCGCGGACATTGGCCTTCATTTGTTCAAAGGTCATCTGCCGCCAGTAGTCGGGACACGCGGAGTCACCTACAAAAGAATCGCCGCTCGCCCAGTAAGCAACTGCGCCCAGCATGCGGAATCCTTTTCCCAAAAGCGCTGTAAAGCTGGCCACGGCGTCGAGGTACGGCTGATACGTGTACTTCCCAGGCGACGGCTCGAGGTCTTTCCAACTGAGAAAAACCGACGATGAGTTAAATCCGGCGGCAGCAAACTGGTCGCCGATCGCCGGATAGTCCCCGGCCGACAAATAGGAGCCTCCAAACTGGAAGTCGTGGGTCTGCTGGCTGTACGACACCTTGGCGCCGGCCAGTGGCGTGCCGTCCGGTTTTCGTACCTGCAACCGGAGTTTGCCCTGGCGATACCGCGGGATGTCCGTTTGCGCCTTTTCCAGATAAAGAGACTCCTCGGTGAGGAGCGCTCCAGCGAGCGAATTGTTGAACGCCGCCACCGGCTGGGTCATGTCCGCCGGCGACGGCGCCAGAAGTACGTCGCCCTGCTGAAGAGCGGCCTGCGCGGAGTTGTACCCGGCTGCGATGCCGCTCGACAGGCTGTAGCCCGCCTTGGCGGCGTCATCCATCTCCCGCTTCAATCGCCCCACCGCGCTGGCTGCGAGTTCGCGATTGAGATTCAGGACCCTGAAATCGCCCTGCTGCGACAGGCTATACCCCTGCCCTCCATCGTCGAGGTCGACCACCACCCTTCCGAATGAGGGTATATCCCAGAGCACGTGAAGCCGGGTGGGTGTCTTGAGCGGCACCACAAACGCCGGAACGGTCAGTTCGTTGCTCCAATTATGGTTCTGCGCGTAGGCGTCGTACACATCCGTAGAGACCCCAAAGTTCGGTACGTCGTTGAGGTCCGTGGCATAAGCCTGGTTGTTCACCGCGTTAAAGAATGCTACACGGCGTAGCATGGTGCCATCGGCTGCATAGGCTTCGAGGATCAGGTTTGCGCCCGGTCGAAGCGCGAAATCCGTGCGGATGTCGGCGACGCCACCCGGAACACCCACGGCCGAGCCAATCACATAGTTGCTGACATAGTAGGCGCCGTTGTTCATCCAGGACGAGACTGAGATGGCGTACGCCGGTTCCTGAGGCACGGTGAAAGTGTACGAGCCGGCGCTGTCGCTCGAAGTGCTGGACAGCGTGTTTCCTACCATGTCATTGATCACTACGTTAGCGCCGGGAATGGGACGGCCCGTGTCCTTATCGGTGATGCTTCCGTGAACCCGCGCGCTGGTGTCGGCCATGAGGCCGGGGATGGCCAGGCCGCCGCACAACAGGCTCGCCAGAATCGCGAGCCAAGGCACTCGATGCCGACCCCCGCCGGTTGTCGATTGGCGTCTCACTTCGCAATCTTGATCATCACCACGCCGTGCGATGGCACTTCCGCGGTGTATTCGTCTTTTGCTTTGCCCCGGTCGGCGTGCGCCCACAGGTCCCGGACCTTGTGCGCGCCCTGTACTCCGACGTCGCTCCACTTGGCCGTCACCTTGGCGGCGGCGTCGCCCCGGTTGAATAGTCCCACCGCGTGGCCGCCATCGGCCAGAGGCCGCGCCCACACCTCGAGGTCGCCGTTCTTGGCCACGCGCACGCCCTGCTTGCCGAGTTTGTCCTGGTCTACCGCAATCGCTTCCTTGTTGGTCAGGATCTCCAGGATGCTGGGCTTCACGTCGCGCAGGTCGTTGCCCGCCAGCAGCGGCGCGGCCAGCAGGCACCACAGGCTCATGTGCGTCCGGTACTCGATGTCGGTCATGCCGCCGTTGCCGATCTCCAGCATGTCGGGATCGTTCCAGTGGCCGGGGGCGGCGTACTTCTCGCGGCCGGGTTGCAGGTCGAACCCAATATGCGACATGGATTGCCACCGGTCGCTGATGTCCCCCGTGGTGCGCCACAGGTTGCCGCTCACTTTGGCGCCCCACTCGCCCACGTCGAGCATGCCGTACTGGCACAGGCTGTAGACCATGTGGCGGCCGGAAGCCAGCAGCGCTTCGCCCATCTTGGCGTAGGCCGCCTGCATGGTGGCGGCGTCGGGTGCATACACGCGCGAGGCGCTGCACCAGTCGTACTTCAGGTAATCAATGCCCCACGCGGCGTAGGTCTTGGCGTCCTGCGCCTCGTGCTGGTAACTGGCCTCATACCCGGCGCAAGTCTTGGGACCGGGCGACGAATAGATCCCCAGCTTCAGCCCTTTGCCGTGGACGTAATCGGCCAGCGCCTTCATGTCGGGGAACTTCGAATTGGCGCCGATGTTGCCCTGGCTGTCGCGCGCGCTTTCCCAGGTGTCGTCGATGTTCACATACACGTAGCCGGCGGCTTTCATGCCGTTCCGGGCCATGGCGTCGGCGATTTCGCGCACCACTTTGTCGTTCACCCGGCCGGCAAACTTGTTCCAACTGTTCCATCCCATGGGCGGCGTCCGGGCCAGCCCGTTATCGCGCACCGCGGCCGGCGCGGCGAGCGCTATCTTGGGCGGCGCGGGCGGCAGCGGCGCCGGCGCCTCGGCCGAGGTGCGCGTGAATTCGATCACTTGCGGCGGGCGATTGCCGGAAGGGGGCATGGTCAGTTTGAGCTTGTCGCCCTCCAGCACCGCGCTGTAGTTGCTCCGCCGCTTGGTGTTGTTGTTGGCATCGCGCTCGGCCACGAATATAACCTGTCCGCCGCTGGCCTTGCCCTCGACGATGCGGTCTTCATATTGCGGCGCCAGCACGTACCCCGTCACCGCGCCGCCGCTATCCACGTTCAATGCCAGAACGATTTCGCGCGCCTCGTCATCCGACGAGTACTTCGCGATCCACTTCCCCGTAGGGCTTTGCGCGCTCGCCAGCGTGAAGGCAGCCAGCAAGGCGGCGCATAAACGGAACCATCTCATAGCGATTAGACCTCCAGTTTCCAGGGTGAACGGTATTTGGCCTTTAAATACTGCTTGGCTTCGTGCTGCTTCACGGTGAACGCCTTGTCGTCCCAATCGAGCGTCATGCCGTGCCGCATGGCGATGTTGGCAAGCACGCAGGCGGCCGTGGTGCGCACGCAGGTTTCGATTTCACTGATGGGCTTGGCACGCGTGCGTATGCATTCCAGGAAGTTCTTCCAGTGGGGCACGTTCATGTCGGCCATTTCCTTGTTGTTCTCCTGCACCGGCCGCGCGCCCTTGTCATTCGAGAGCATCGTATAGCCCCCGCGGTTGACCATCAGCGTGGCTTTCGTTCCGTGGAACGCCGTGCCGTACGTGTCGCCGTAAACCTGGTAGGGATTCACCGTGCGGCTCTCCCACGACGCGATGAAGCCGGGATAGCGGTACGTCGCCAGCATGGTGTCGGGCGTCTCCACGTTGTCATCCACGTAGAACTTGCCGCCCTGCGCGGCGATGGAAACCGGCATGGCCTCATCGAAGGCGAACTGCACGATGTCCAGCAGATGCACGCCCCAATCCGTCATGGCGCCGCCGGCGTAATCCCAGAAATAGCGGAACGTGGACCAGCGCTCCTCCGCCACGCCCCAACGATTGGCATTGAAGGGCCGCTTGGGCGCGGGTCCGAGCCACAGATCCCAGTCCAGGCCCGGCGGCGGATCGGAATCCGGCGGATTGCCCCAGCCTTCCTTCTTGCTCAAACCGGCCTGAAACGTGCGGCAGAAGCTGATCTCGCCCAGCGCGCCGCTCTTGACGATCTCGCGCGCCTTCTGAAAAAACGCGCCCGAGCGCTGCATAGTGCCGGCCTGCACCACGCGCTTGTATTTGCGCGCCGCCTCCACCATTTTGACGCCCTCCTCCACGTACACGAAAGAAGGTTTCTCCACGTAAACGTCTTTGCCCGCCTTGCAAGCTTCCACCGTCATGTAGGCGTGCCAGTGGTCCGGCGCGGAGATGCACACGGCGTCGATGGAGCGGTCGCCCAGGATCTCGCGGAAATCCTTGCTGGCCTTGACGGCCGTAAAGCCCAACTTCCTGGCCTGCGCCACGGCGCGCTCCAGCGCCGGTTGGTAGACATCGCAAACCGCCACCGTCTCAAAGCCCGGAACCTTCGCGGCATACCCGACATTGCCCGAGCCCATCCGGCCCACTCCGATGAACGCCAGGTTCACCTTGTCGTTGGCGCCCTTGATGTTGCCCGTGAACAGCGACGTGGTCAACGCCGCGCCGCCCGCGGCTTTCAGAAAATCCCGGCGGTGCGTGGAATCCAGTGCCATGTTCTCTGTTGTAACAGGTTTTATCGCTATACTGACGTGGATGAACAAATTCACCGCATTCTTTCTCTTGATAGCCGCCGGTCTGCTCTGGAGCCAGCAGGCCGCGCCCCCCGCCGCACCGCCGCCGCGTCCGCCCACGGTGCCCTTCACCGCCGCCGAAGTGGCAGCGATTCCCCTGACCCCGCCGCGGGCCGGTGCATCCGTGACGAAGACGCTTTTCGACGGCAAGACTCTGAACGGCTGGAGCGGCAGTCCCGACTGGTGGTCGGTGGAAGATGGCGCGATCGTCGGCAAGTTCAGCGGCAGAGTGCCCACCAGCTTTCTATTCACCAAGGACAACTACACCGATTTCCGCCTCACCGTATCCTCGAAAATGGTGGATTCCGAGAACCACGCCGGCGTCTGCTTTTGGGGCGAGGTGATCGAAGAAGGCACGAACAAGTGGAACACGCGCGGCCCGCTGGTGATTTTCCCCATCCCCAGCATGTGGGACTATATCCAAGCCAGGGCTCTCCGCGTGTACTACTTCACCACGGAGAAAGTCACCGCCCAGCACGATTGGGTGAAGGTGGAAATCCTGGCGCAAGGCAACCGTGTGCGGTCGGCGTTCAACGGCGTCGAGATCATGGAATGGCGGGAGCCCGACCCCAACCGCATCAAAGTGGGGCCCATCGGCATGCAACTCCACGGCTTCAACGGCGAGCAGAAGGTGCTGTATAAGGATATTGTGGTGGAGACGTTTCCGAAGGAAGACCGGCTGCTCACGGTGAAGAAGTAAGTGCAGAATTCGCCGCGTCGAGTGCAAACTTTGCTCCGCCGACGCAGGCGGTAAACCCGCATTCCACGACAATCTCGGCTTCGCCTGAAACGGCACCACAGTTGCTCTAGGACCGGCGATGCCTTGCTTCCTGCTGCTCATTCTCCTGCTGTTTCCGCGCGTCGCGCTGGTATTGATGTGGATCTACTCCACCTACCTGCAGACCGCATTCCACGGTGGCTTGGTGCTGCCGGTACTCGGCTTCATTTTCCTGCCGCTCACGACGATCGTATATGCCTGGGAAATCAACAGCCACATGCCCACGGCGGGAATCAACCTTTTATGGCTGCTGTTCGCCGTGATCATCGATCTAGGCGGGATCGGTGGCGGCGCGCATCGCCAATCGCGGCGCTGATATGAGCGGCGGCCGCCATTTCCCCATACGGTCATTTGCCGCGTCCGTGGTGCTGGTGGCAGTCGCCGCCGCCACCATCTATTTATCGTACGAACTGGTCGTCAAGCCGCGGCTGGCGCTGCAAAACCAGATCCGCGAGCAGCAAGCGACCATTCTCAAGCTGGAGCAAGAGAACCAGCGCCTCGAAACCTACCTCAAAATCCTGAAGCGCATCGACCGCCGCGCGCGGGTCGAGGTTCTTCGCCAGGCGAAGGACCAGCAGGGCAACCTGCAAACCACGATCAGGTTCACCGAGGTGGACGACGCCGGCAAGCCGATCAACGTCTCTCGCGAGTTCACTCTGCCGGGGCAGGAAGTCTACTTCGACACCCTGGTGATCAAGTTCGACGACCATTTCGTCGAGCAGGCCGACCCGATCAAGGGCGGAGCGCTCATGGTGTTTCGCCGGATCTTCTCCAGCACCATGCGTGCCGAAGACGGCTTCGCCATCGACAAGGACGGCCAGGTGCCCGAGGTTTACGCGGAGCGGCAAGCCGCCAGCGAATTCGAGAAAGACCTCTGGCGACGCTTCTGGGACCTTGCCAACGACGAGAAACTGGCGACGGAGCGCGGCGTGCGGGCGATCCACGGCGACGCCCCCTACATGCTGATGGAGCCCGACCGGGTCTACGAGATCTGCCTGAGGTCAACCGGAGAAGTCATCATCACGCCGGGAACGCGGATGGGGGCACCAGGGGAATAGACCGATGTGGGGCAGGATTGCATCCTGCGCGGCGGTTTGCAACCGCCGCTGTCGCTGTATTCCGCGAGTTTCAACAGAAAGTCTCGTAGTCTGCGGCGGAGAACTCTTCCGTAATCCTGCGGTCGAGGGCCGAATTAGCCACATACCAGGCAGCCAGTTCCTGCTCCAGCCTGTTTCGCCGTACCACTTCCAAGTACTGCTCGACCGCGCAGCGGACCAGTTTGCTACGGCTGGCGCCGATTTCGGCGGCAACGCGTTCCGTTTCCGCGCAAAGCTCGGCCGGAAATTTGACCACGACTTTTCGGGAAGCGGCTGCGCCTGCCGATGGGAAGCTCCCGCGTTTTCTGGCAGTTCTCATGTTATGTTCTCGGATGCAGGAGGTTGATCAGGCGACGGCACGCCTTGCACACGATCTCCACGTCGCTCATCGTGATGGAGGTCGGCGTGATTTTCGCGGTTCCTGAACGATTCTCGCGGGCCGCCAAATCGCTCGCGTGCGGCTTCAAACCAGTCCACGACGTAGCCCTCCGAATCCGAAGATAGCACGCGAGGGGTGTGCGGGCGCTCATTGGCCCCGGACACGTGAGATGATATAGAAAGTGAGGGACCAGAGATGAAGACCGCTGACTTCAGAGGCGAACTCACGCCGAATGGTCAGATTGTCGTCCCGCCTGAGATCGCGTCGCAGGTTCCGCCGGGGGAACGGATTCAGATCGTACTCCAGTGGGGCACCTCCGCAGAAGACGCCGCTTGGCGCGCGGCTGGCCGGCGGCGATTCGAGGCGGCATACGCTGCCGATGACCCGGTGTACGAACTGCTGATCCACGCCCCTGCGAACAGGTGAAATCGGGTGCTGTCACGCGATGTGCGGTTCGATTTCCGCCCCCCTCCTAATCATCTCGGTCGATTAGCGCCATACATGCGTGAGTACCAGTCAAGGTGGAACTTGCTCATGTCTACCTTGTTAGGCGTGATTTGTATCCCAGTGCCCTGTACTCCCTCTTTGAATGTTGATTTCGGGGGAATCCTAACCGTGACGGAATCCCCGTAATCGTTGACGATATTCACGCCAAGCGTGCCCTCTTCGGCATTTTTGAATCGCTCTGGATACTCAAATAGAACCCATCCCTCAACCTCAGCGTGGGGCTTAATAGGGTCACGAGTGTTTTCCTCAAAACTAATCGATGAAAACCCCTTGGGTGCCGATTGCGGCATCAACGCCTGCGCTGCAAAACCGAAGTAGATCTGGTGGCTGGCTCCAGTTGGCACTACGAAGAGATCCGTGCGTACCGCGCTGATCTCGATCCACGCTGAGTATGTGGTTATTCTGATTGGATTATCTGTCTTATTAAGAGCGCGCAAATAGATCGCCACGTTGCTCGGCGAGACGGTGTTCCCGTAACTGCCCGTGTATGCAATCCAGAATCCAGAACCCGCTTCACGAGAAGCCCCTTTCGTGGAGGCCAAGACTTGCACGGATATGCCGGGATCCTTGTGCTCGCTAACCTTCGCTGAAGACCGCTTCGTTACCTCTTCTGCTATTTCTGCCGCGGTGGGAAATTTTGGTTCCGGTTGCTGTTGCTGCGTTATTGTCACTTTAGGGCGCAAACCCTGAACCCAGTGAACTCCTCCATACCAGAGAACGCCAGCGCCACCAAAAATAACGAAACAGAATAGAGCGGGTTGCATCAACTCAGACTGATGGTTGCTTTCAAAGACGACCCACCAACCTGTTCTCACGATCAGGAACAGCGCCGAGAGGCTGAAAAATACCTGCGCAAGCGTGTATTGAGGCGGGGTCATGCTCAACACTGCGAACCCCGCACCGACCAGTGCCAAAACCATGACACCGCCGAATAGCCATCCAAAGAGAAGGGACCACATATTCCCAACGCCACTAGTTGGCACTTCAGCACTTTGGGCCATGCGCGGCGTGGAACTCTCGAATCGGGCCTTATTCCAACCCCGCTTGCGCACGAACCTCTATTCTGGTTCGAACGGTGGTCGAAGTAAAGCAGGCTAATTGTTTTCTCTTGACACGGGATCCTCCTTATGGATGGCTCCACGCAATCCGCTGGTTTTAAACGCCGAATAATCATACATTTAGGCCGGCAACGCACCGCATGACACGACCCTGAAATCATCCCCGCTTGACACCCCATCCCTAGATGTGTGATTATTCATTATAGTGAATAAACATTCACAGAAAGCCGCCGCCGTGCCCACTGTCTTCACCCCGGCTCAGATTATGAAAACGAACGCGTCTGACCTGCTCCGCGATCTCGATTTGACCGACGAGGAGCTACTCCATCTCCTCGATCTCGCCGCCGAGGTCAAGCAATCGCCTCGTGACTACGCCCGCGCGCTCGATGGCAAGTCCATCGCCCTGCTGTTTGAAAAACCATCGCTGCGCACACGGCTGACGTTCGAGCTAGCCATCAGGCAATTGGGCGGCGATGCGCTCTTTGTCGATGGGCCGATCGGCGTCCGGGAGCCGCTCAAGGATGTCGCGCGCAACCTCGACCGCTGGGTGGATGGCATCGTCGCCCGCGTCTTCCAGCAGGCCACCGTCGAGGGGCTGGCTGCGTGGTCGTCGGTGCCGGTCATCAACGCCCTGAGCGACCTTTACCATCCCTGTCAGGCGCTGGGCGACGCGCAGACGCTCCGCGAACATTTCGGCGAGCTCAAAGGGCACAAGGTGGCCTTCATTGGCGATGGCAATAACGTGGCGCATTCCTTGATGCTCACCAGCCTGCGGCTGGGCGCGGATTTCGCCATCGGCTGCCCGGAGGGCTACACGCCCGATCCCGATATCGTCGCGCAGGCCGAGGGGCTGGCTGCCGTCTCCGGCGCTTCGCTGCTGATCACGCACGACACCGCGCAGGCGCTAGCCGGCGCGCACGCCGTCTACACCGATGTGTGGACCAGCATGGGGCAGGAGCAGGAACTCGTCAAGCGGAAGAAGTCGTTCCACGCGTTCCAGGTGGACGACGCCCTGTTCGCGCAGGCGCGGCCCGACGCCATATTCATGCACTGCCTTCCCGCCAAGCGCGGCGAAGAGGTGACGGATTCCATCATGGAGCACCGGCGCTCCGCCATTTTCGATCAGGCCGAAAACCGGCTCCACGCGCAGAAGGCGCTGTTGTTGATGATGCTATCGTGAGGAAAGGCCGGGCATGCCCGGCCCCTACAATTATGAACAAACCCAAAAAAGTAGCTCTCGCCTACTCCGGCGGCCTCGATACCTCCGTCATCATTCCCTGGCTCAAGGAAAACTACGGCTGCGAAGTGGTGGCCGTGTGCGGCGAC
>Ga0209039_10001224_pt1 | contig 24494 bp, 18 predicted proteins | sample BogFormECP12_OM1_FD_188238 | JGI IMG/M metagenome (GOLD analysis project Ga0209039, IMG submission 188238) | Bog forest soil microbial communities from Calvert Island, British Columbia, Canada - ECP12_OM1 (SPAdes) (version 2) | ecosystem: Environmental > Aquatic > Freshwater > Wetlands > Bog ... | reverse complement strand
GCTTTGACGATGCAAAATCTCGCGGTTGGAATGTTTGACTCGGGTATCGGCGGACTCACAGTTCTCAAGGAAGTAAGAGGCCTTCTTCCCAGGGAAAATATTATCTACCTCGGTGATACCGCACGGGTTCCTTACGGTAACAAGTCTCCATACACGGTAACGCGCTATGCGCTTGAGACTGCTCTCTTCCTTCTTGCAAAAGGAATAAAGGCGCTTGTGATTGCATGCAACACCTCGTCAGCGCTCTCACTCAATATTCTTAAGAAGAAACTTCCCATCCCTGTATTCGGTGTGATCGATCCAGCCGCGTCTTCCGCTGCCAGACAGACGAAAAGTAAAAGGGTAGGTGTCATAGGCACCAAGGCAACCGTGAAAAGTATGGCGTACGAACGGGCGGTCAGAAGGATCGATCGTCATGTAGAGGTGCTGTCGCAGGCATGCCCTCTCTTTGTCCCTATAGTGGAAGAGGGATGGGAAGACTCCGAAGTTGCGCACCTCATTGTCAGGAAGTACCTTGGTCCGTTTTACAATAGCGGCATTGACGTACTCGTGATGGGATGTACGCACTACCCCATCCTGCAACAGACGATCCGGGAAGAAATAGGCCCGGATGTCTTTATAGTAAATACCGGCAGAGAGACAGCCATGCAGGTACAGGAACTCCTGGGCGCCCGTGGCTTGTTGAAGGGATCGGGTACCGGGAAGTCCAGTTATTTTGTTACTGACTCGCCGGAGAATTTTTCTGAGGTGGGAAGCCGGTTCCTGGGTGAGCCGATAGATGGTGTAAAACTGGTCAAGAATCTTGACCTGAAAGATTTTCTGCTCTCTACATGATCGCCCATGTAGCGCTGCCTTTACCTCTCCACAAAACATTTTCTTACACTGTTCCCAAGACATTAGAGTCCTTCGCAAAGCCCTTACTAAGGGTAACGGTTCCTTTCGGTAACCGCAAGCTGACTGGTTTTATCCTGAGTCTGGAAGAAGGAGAGGACGAGGCGCTTAAGGAACTTGCGGATATTCTCGACATCTTCCCGTTGATTGAAAGCACGAATTTTCAGCTTTGTGAATGGGCGTCGCAGTACTATCTCGCTCCAATCGGTGTTGTGCTCAAATATGCCCTGCCTCCAAAGCTGAAGCTGGAAAAGTATCTATTGGTAAAATCAAAACATGAGCAAGCGCGGAGCCTCGACGGACTCTCAGTAAAGACGGCATATGCGCTCGCCGGAAAGTGGGCGGTTTGGGATTATCATCACAAGGGGCTTGTGGAGTTCTATGACTCCTATACCGGAGGACCCTTTAGACCGTTACCAGAGAGCCGGTTTGCGGAAGGATACGGGCCGAGTCTCTATATTGCCGACGTTGAACACAGGCAGGAAGAGTACCTCTCAGCTATCGCTCGAAAATTTGAGCAGGGACAGAACGTTTTATTACTGCTGCCTGATTTTCACATCATCGGTGACTATTTCTATCGATTTCTGGCCAGCACACTCGGCAAACGCGTGCTCTGGCATACGAGTGCTCAGCCCAGGGCTCAAATGGAGACCTTCTTCCGGGCACGGACAGAGAAAGGCTGTCTGATACTCGGCAATAAGAGCGCTGTGTTCCTGCCGGTGATAAACAGGGGCCTGATCATAGTGGAACGACCCGAAGAGGATGAGTACAGAAATGAGGAGGCCTTTCGCTTTCACGCCGTAAAGCTTGCCCTAAAGAGTGCGGAGCTTAACAGGACGCCCGTTTTACTCGGTAGCGCTTCGCCGCCGCTCGATGTCGTCCGGCTTACAAGGGAAGGGGCGTTTTCCGTCAGGAAGGAGCAGGACCTCTGTATGGGAAGAAGCGTAGCGGAAATCCTCACCGAGGGACGGATGCGAGATCAGGTACCGCCCGAGCTTGCCGAAATTATCGATAGGACGGTTCATAACAACGAGACAGCGGCAATCTATACCCCCCGAAAAGATTATGCGTCACGTCTTTACTGTCTCGAGTGTAGAAAACCTTTTGTCTGTCCTGACTGTGAAATGCCTCTCGCTTACTATCGGGATGGGGAGAGGCTCGTCTGTTCCGCCTGTAAAAAGATTTTTCCTTACGATGAGACATGCGCTCACTGCGGAGGGAGTCTCATCCAGTTTTCCGCGACGGGGGCAGAATACGTGGAAGAAAGGCTCAACACATCCCTGTCGGCTCCTCACTTACTCAGGATCACCGCGGAAAGTCTGAGAAAAAAAGACGTACGGTCCCTCATAGAGGTTGCTCGCGCTCCCGGCACCATCGTGATCGGAACCCAAATACTCGCCAGGCTGTATGGCCTACATGTCAAGCGGCTCGTGCTCACGGGTCAGGAAGAATTTCTGTGGGTGGCCGGGTACAGAGCGCACGAGAGGGTGTACCAGACTTTCAGGAACTTGATTGATGCGCTTAAACCGGAGGAGGTCTTTCTGGTCGTGAGCAGGAAGAGTCTCATCGATGTGTCGCATCTTACTGACGAGGATCGGTTCTACACTGAAGAGCTGGCCAAACGAAGACTGGCTGAATTTCCCCCTTATGTGAGACTCTTCCTGATCGAAGTCCGGAAGAAAGGCGAAGCCGGGGAGCGCCTCGTCGGGCGAATAGTCGAGCGACTTAAACAGGAGGGACTTGACGATCATTTGATGGGTCCGATGCTTAAGAAGAGAGGGGGTGTGCACTGGCGTATGGTCCTGAAAGGAGACGAGCATCTCTTCGTTCCGATCTTGCCCTGGCTGTACGGCTTGGCTGGAGTGCGTATCGAGCCTGATCCCCCGAGCATCTAAAGGCTGGGTCTATCTGGTCTATCTAGTCCTTCTGGTCCATCGGGTTCGAGACGAGACAGACCAGACACACTGAAGAATAGACTAAATAGACCAGATAGACTAGATAGACTAAAAAGGGGGCTTCGCAGCCCCCTTTTTAATGACGTGTTCGTTACACTACTACTTCTGCGGGCCAGCTTCCTTAGGGATTGAGCCACCCGCGGGAGCCTTGGGTGCCGGACCCTTGTCCGCCTTCTTTGACTCGCCGGCCGCGGTAGACTCTTCCTTTACGCCGCCCTTTTTAGCTTTCGGGGCTTTCCCTTTGTCGGCTTTCTTCGACACACCCGCTGGAGTAGACTCCTCTTTCACGGTCGACGCCGGCGCCTTCATGGCTTTCTCAGGTGCCATAGGAGCAGCTTTTTCCGGCGCAGGCGTTGGGGCCTGAGCAAACACGACTGTCACGAACGCCACGCTGATCACTAACGTTAGAGCAACTAAAAATGCTTTCTTCATGAGATCCTCCTTTGGTTTTTGTATTTGCTTGTCACTTTTTTGCGGATGCCGGCTTTATGGGCTTTGCACCCGGTTTCATCTCCTTCTTCATCTCGTTCTCTTCTCCTGCCTTGGTGACAGAAGAGGCCACCATTTTACCGTCCTTCTTTGCGTACTTTACCGTGACCTTGTCCCCTTCTTCCACATTGCCCTTCATCTGGGTATTACCCACGTCGAAGGTCATTTCGTCTTTCTTGCCTTTTACCACGATCGTCTTGAGCAGTGTGTCCACCTTCGTGACATTGCCGGTGTAACTGTGTGTCTTGCTCCTGGAGGACTTCTTCCCGGGAGCTGCCCTTTCATATACAGGCTTCTTTTGAGGCGCTGACGCATGAGCCTTTTGAGGGGCTGCCGTTGCGGGCTGGCCTGCCTGACCTTGACCAAACGCGGCTGTCACGAACGCAACGCTGATGACTAACATCGGAGCGCATAGCAGCGCCTTTTGCACACTCTATCACCACCTTTCCGTTTTTATTTTTGAACCTGTTTATCTGAGGTGCATCTGTTATGCCAAGACCTCTATCGTAAAAAATAAAGTAATATTGATATGTTACTATGGAAGGCGCCGCAGCGGTAACCATCTATGTCGGATTTTTCCGACTTACAGGCTGCGCCTCAGTCGGAGATTTCCGACGATGATTTTTGCGAAGACCCCGGGTTCGTTGTACTTTTCCCTTGGCCGGTGCGTAGTTTGAAGTCGTAGAGTCCCAGCTCTTTAAGTTTCGCGATGGCCGTGTAGAATGTGTCCTTGTTGATATTGAGCCGTTCGATGATTTTCCTCGGTTCGGCCATGGCGGGGTAGCCGACATCCAGATGGTCGAGACTTGAGAGATACAGGTAGAGCCTATATTCCGCAGCCGTGAGCCGGGCGTCGATAAGAAACTCAATTTTGTGTCGAAACGTCTGCTGGACGAGCTGCCCGTCCTGCCCCTGCTTGATCTCTTCCGGCATATGCTCGGCGTCTATCGTATCCTCATCACACATCACGTACGCCCTTTCCATAACTGATTCAAGTTGCCTGACGTTGCCCGGCCAGGAATAGGCCATGAGAAGCTGGAGGGCATCGTTGGAGATGCTCTTCTTCCTCGTATGCGACTCATTCAATCTCTTCAGAAAATGTTCCACCAATACCGGGATATCCGTCATCTTCTCTCTCAAAGGCGGTATAGTAAAGGCTATCACATTGAGACGATAATAGAGATCCTGACGGAACCTTCCTGTCTTGATCTCCTCTTCCAGCTTCTTGTTTGTTGCGGCGATGATCCGGACGTCCAACTTGATTGTTTCTTTCCCACCGATCCGCCGTATCTCCTTTTCCTGGATGGTTCTTAAAACTTTGGCCTGCATGGCCTGCGTAAGGTCGCCTATTTCGTCAAGAAGAAGGGTACTGTGGTTTGCCTGTTCAAAGAGACCGATGTGCCTGGTGATTGCTCCTGTGAAGGCGCCCTTCTCGTAACCGAATAACTCGCTCTCCAAAAGAGTCTCCGGTATGGCAGCGCAATTGATAGCGAAAAATGGGTGTTGCCTTCGTGGACTGTTGTAATGGATGCTCTTGGCAAAAAGCTCCTTACCTGTACCACTTTCTCCGTAGATCAGCACAGTAGAATTGGTGGGTGCAACCCTCCGGACAATTCTGAACAGTTCATGCATGGTCCCGTGGTCACTAACAATATTATCCAGCTGGAACTTGTCGACAAGCTGGTCCTTGAGCATGATGTTATCTTTGAGCAAACGTACCTGGTCCACTGCGTTCTGCAGGACGAGAAGCAGTTGATCTTTTTCAAGGGGCTTCTCAAGGTAATGGAAGGCCCCCAGTCTCGTGGCTTCTACCGCAGAAGGAATGGAGCCGAATGCCGTGACTATGATCACGTGGCACGGCTGGTTCTGCGACTTGACCTCCTTAAGAATTTCCGTTCCCTCCATATCGGGTAGCCGCAAGTCAGTCAGAACAACGTCGAAGGAGCCGCTCTTCAAAAGCTCGATTGCTTTCCCCCCGGTGCCGACCTCCTCTACGTAGTAGCCCTCTTTCACCAGAATAGTCTTGATGATCTCTCTCTGGTTCCTGTCATCTTCAACAACGAGGACTGTTCTAGCATCATGCTTCATGGAAGGGCACCTTTATTGTTATTACGGTCTTTTGTCCTGTTGAGCTGTCCATGGAAATAGTGCCTCCATGCTCTTCGACAAGTCTTTTAGTGATAGTGAGACCGAGACCGATGCCATATTTTTTTGTAGAGTAATAAGGTTCAAATATCTTTCCGGCTTCCTCTTCGGTTACACCCTTTCCATTGTCCGTCACGGAAATATAGGAGAAACCGTTCTCCTTCCCACATTCAACGAGAATCGTCCCCGCGTCCTCTATCGCCTGGATCGAGTTGAGAAGCAGGTTGATGACGCAGATCCTCATGTATTCCGCGTCGCAGTGAATCTGCCCCCCATCTTTGCAAACCGTTACAACTTCGATTCCATCTCTCACTTTGTCTTTCACCATGGCCAGCGCATCACTCACCAGCGCCTCAGGCGCCACCCAGGTTCTATTCAGCACGATAGGCTTACCCACAAAGAGGAAGTTGTTGATCAGCTCGTTGACCCTGTAAATCTCTTTTTTTAAATTATCCAGAAGGGCCGTTATATCTTCTCTGCCGGCGACGTTTTCTTCGAGAACGCGTTCCTTTATGTGACCGATGGAAAGGGAAAGAAAGTTGAGGGGATTGCGCACTTCGTGGGCTATGCCTGATGCCAGCTGGCCTATCATCGAAAGTTGTTCAGTCTTCTTCAGCTTTTCTTCCAACTCCTTTCTCTCGCTCAGCTTGTCTACCATGTCGTTAAAACTCTTGACCATCACCCCGATTTCATCTCCACGACTGGTATCGCGGATCTTGACGAGTTCGCCCTCAGCTATCTTCTTGGCTGCGAAGGCAGTCTTCTTGATGGGCTCAGTATACTTTTCTGCGAAGATCAGGCAGATTATGATGCCAATGCTGAACGCAAAGATCGTGCTGAGAATCCTCTTCAGGTGATTTCTTCGCTGCAGATACTTGTAGTCATCAAGGACCATGCTTACGTGAATATAGCCGATCTTCTGTCCCTTGATTGAAACAGGCATGATGACGCTGTAAAGACGCTGTCCTTCCTTCTTGCCCGTTTCTTCTCCAAGCCGCGCAGTAATCATCAAGTCCTTCTTCCTCCCCATTTTATCAGATGCGGCTATTTTCTTGGGAGGCTGCTGTACCGTGCCGATCTTCTGCGGGTCCGAACTTGCTATGACCTCTGACGCATCGCTCAGGATGGAGATTTCACGTATTCCTTTCTTATTCAGGTTATCTACGTACGTTTTCAGCCTCTGGGTACTGTCTCCCCGGTAGGTGAGTTCTTCGACGCTGATCTGGATCGCCTTTGTGATATCATCGATATTGTCCGTCACCTTCTCAAGGATCAACTCCTCGCTTTTCGTGTAGATGATAGTCAGAGAACCGATCGACGTAAGGAGAAGGAAAAGCAGGATCAGCAGGAGCTGAGTCCTTAAAGAAAGGCTGCGGAAAAAACTTTTCAGGCGTTTACCGAATTGCCGAATTTCTTCTGCAAACATGATACCCTCTCCAGGATAGGGCGTTCCGGTGTGAGCCGAAAAACTTCTTTCAGAGGAGGACCGCTCTTTCTGCCTGTTATAGCCACGCGCAAGAGCATCATTAGGTCCTTTCTGGCCAGCCCGGATCCTTTCTCCAAAGTTTCATAAATCTCTTCAAATGGTTTCTTAATATCGCCCGTCAGTGCCTCTCCCAGAAGCGACAGAGGACGCTCCAGGCCCTTCAGACGGGAGAGATAATCGAGGGCATCAGCGTGGACACCCGAACTATCAAAGATGTCCAGAAGGCCCTTCATCTCGACGAGCGTTTTTCCGTTTTCACGGAGTAGTGCCACCCTGTCGGCCCAAGCTTCACTCAATCCGAGCTCCGAAAGAATGCGCTCCAACGGAAGGGACCTTATGTAGGTTCCGTTGAGCCACAGGAGCTTGTCAAGATCGAAGAGTGAGTCAGAACCTGAAAAAGAGTCTATAGAGAAATCGCGCACCACTTCTTCCTTCTGCAAAAATTCATGCTGCACGCTCCGGCCTATGATGGCCAGATAATTGACCAGAGCCTCAGGTAAGACCCCCATGGCCCTGAATTCAGCTATGCTGGTGGCTCCATGCCGTTTGCTCAACGGCTTCCTATCTGGACCGGTGAGTAGTCCGTGGTGAGCATAGCCAGGCACTTTTTCACCAAACATCAGAAAGAGCATAATCTGTTTTGGCGTATTTGAAAGATGATCTGAACCCCGGACGACATCCGTAATGCCCATTACCATATCATCCACGGCCGCTGCAAAATTGTACGAAGGCAGGCTGTCCTGCCTGACGAGTATGAAATCATCGACATGGTCTCGGGGGAAAATGATCTCACCGTGCATCCTATCTTGCACGCGTATCTCCTTTTCCATGGAGCGTAATCGGATGACAAAAGGTCTCCCCGCTTTCTCCAAGGCCTGCCGAGAGCTTTCGGAGAGCGTACGGCATTTCCCGCTGTATCTCGGGGGCTCGTCCCTTCGAAGCGCATCGCTGCGCTCAGCTTCAAGCGCCTCCTTCGTGCAAAAGCATTTGTATGCATGTCCGCGAGAAAGAAGTGCATCGGCATGTTCGCGATACGTCGATATACGTTCGGACTGGAAATAGGGACCTTCATCCCAGGTGAGCCCGAGCCACTTCAGGTCATCCAGGATAGTATGGACAAAGGTCGCATCAGAGCGGGCGAGGTCCGTGTCTTCTATGCGCAGGACAAAAGTGCCGGAATTGTGACGGGCCAGGAGATAATTAAGAACCGCTGTGCGAGCGTTACCCACGTGGAGGTTGCCGGTGGGACTAGGAGCGAACCTTACACGTACCATACGCCTCACTCATCAAGCAGGCAGACGGCGTATGCTGCTATGCCTTGCCCTGTGCCCAAAAAACCAAGCCCTTCTACTGTCTTTCCCTTGATGCTGACCCGCTCAATGTCAACGGAAAGAAGGCTTGCGATGCGTTCCCTCATCTGGTCCCGGTATAGCTGGATTTTCGGCTCTTCACAGACGACGACAGCGTCCACATTCACCACGGCGAAGCCCTTGGTGCGCGCCCGGCCTGCCGCGTGGGTAAGTATCTTCGCGCTGTCTATACCTTTGATACTTTCGTCGGAATCATGAAAGTAAAGCCCTATATCACCGTCAGCAGCAGCACCAAGAATCGCATCACTTATGGCGTGGAGCAGCACATCACCATCCGAATGGCCCTGTAACCCTTTCTGGAATGGGATGGCAAGGCCGCCGAGGACCAGTTTACGTCCCTCGGCAAAAGCGTGAACGTCAAAGCCAACACCAACTCTCATGCACTGCCTTTTAACTGGGAGAGGATACCCTTTGCTATCACGAGATCTTCGGGTGTTGTTATCTTGATATTGTACGGTGAACCTTCTACAACCTTTACCCGCTTGCCCAGGTGTTCCACGAAACTCGCGTCATCGTACCCTAAAAGCTTCTTGGCAATACCCTCTCTATAGGCCTTCATGATAAGATCATATTTGAACGTCTGCGGTGTCTGCACCTGCCACAGAGCCTCTCTCTCAAGGGTTTTGGATACGAACCCTTCCTTTGATATCACCTTTATGGTGTCCCTGGCGGGTAACGCAGGGATGATTGCGTCGAACATTTCCATAAGAGATATCGTCTTCTCGACGAAGGCAGGAGAAACAAAAGGTCGCGCGGCGTCATGTATGACCACGATGTCGCACGGTTCATCAATGGCTTCCAGCCCATTCCTTACCGAGTCCTGACGAAGTCGGCCACCGATGACGAGTTTAACGATCTTGCTGAACTTGTAGGCTTCCAGTATCTCTTCCTGGATCAGTGGGAGGTCTCTTTGATTAACTACCAGGTAAACCCCGTCCACCGGGCGAGACTCTTCGAACACTTGCAAAGAATGGACGAGAATAGGTTTGTTATCAAGAAGCAGAAACTGCTTGTTCGTTGAAGAGCCCATCCGCTTGCCGGTTCCGCCGGCAAGAAGGATCGCCAGGGTCCTCATAAACTATCTCACCTGTTCTTCCAGCTTGTACTCTTCTGGGAAGTAAAATTCTTTCTCGGCTTGTTCTTTCAGCTTCGCGAAAATCATGCGTCCTGAGGAGGTCTGTAAGAGGCTTGTCACAACAACATCGACCGTTTTACCGAGCAGTTTTCGTGCATCATCAACAACAATCATGGTCCCGTCATCAAGATACCCGATCCCCTGACCGTATTCTTTGCCTTCCTTGATGATGCGTATGGTCATCTGTTCCGCCGGTAAGACCGCGGGCCTTAAGGAAGTCACCAGTGCATTGAGATTCAATACTTCTATACCTTGAAGTTCCGCCACCTTATTCAGGTTAAAGTCATTGGTTATTATTTTGCCGTTCATGTTTTTTGCGAGGGCAATGAGCTTTGAATCAACGTCTTTGAGTTTGGGAAAATCGTAATCAACGATCTTCACCTTAACAAACGTCTGCTTCTGCAAACGATGGAGAATTTCGAGGCCTCTTCTACCGCGAGTCTTCTTGACGGGGTCCTGCAGATCCGCGATGTGCTGTATCTCGTACAGGACGAACTGTGGGATGACCAAAGTCCCTTCAAGAAATCCTGTCTCGCATACATCCGCTATACGTCCGTCAATGATAGTGCTCGTGTCGAGGATCTTGTTCCCTTCGGAAGCTTCCATACGGTGGAAAAGGGGTACTTTTGAAAGATCGAGGGTATGGCTTTTCTTCTCCCCTATTCTAAAACCCAGATACCCCATCACAAAGTAGAGAAGTATATAGATCGGCAACGTTATCGGTACGTCCTTCGCGTGGGTCAGAAGAAGCTTGGAGATGAAGAGGCTCGCCACAAAAAGGCCGACGGTAATGCCTATAAGTGTGCCTATCAGGTTTTTGAGCGGTATCTCCTTTAGTTTCTCTTCCAGTTTAATTATGAGATAACCCAGCACGACCCCGGCCATTGCGCCAAATGCCGCATACAGGTTGCTCCCGAACATTTCCTTGACGATGAAATAGCTTGTTACTGTTGTGACAAGGACCAGAAAGGTCTGGACGATGATATCCAAGGACAACTAACCTCTGGTGTTGTTGGAGAAGATTCTCTCTATGTCGGTTACTATCTCATCCTCATCTTTGGATAGGGCTATTGAGAGCTCTTTCTTGATGAGATTTCTTGCCGTTTCAAACATTTTTCTTTCGCCGAAGGAGAGCTCTTTCCATGTCCTCAAGGTGTAAAGCTCTCTTAATACTGTAGCAATTTCGAAGATCGACCCGCTCTTGATTCTCTCCATATAATCCTTGTATCGCCTGTTCCAGGGGGAGGTATCATGGTTTGTGTTCTTGTCTTTGAGGATTTCGTAGACTTTGACCACGTCCCTGGAGGCGATCACGTAACGCAGACCGGCATTCTGGGCTCCATCCGTCGGGATCATGATGGTCATGTCGGAATCGAGAATTCTCATTATGTAGAATGCCTGTTTTGTGCCGGAAATCTCCTTCTCTTCAATGCGCTCGATCTTGCCTACGCCGTGCCCGGGGTATACAGCAACTTGTCCAATCTTCAGCATTCTTACCTCCATTCTCAACATATCGGGCCATAGTATACCAGTTTGCCCTGAAAAACGCAATAAGTAACTGTTTTTCCCGTAGAAAGGCAGGGTCATGGGGCAGGGGGTCAAGGGTCAAGGGGACTAACAAAGGCAGAAGAAAGGGGATAATGGAGGTGAGGATGGCCCTGCTCGTCTTTCCCGTGACCCTTGACCCATTTTCCGCGCAGCCGGAAATTTGGGTTGATGAAGCAGCAATTTTTCTTTATACTTCAGGGTTACTCGGAGAAACAATACCCAAAAATGGTACGAACACGGTTTGCACCAAGTCCAACCGGCCAGTTGCACATTGGTGGGGCACGGACAGCACTCTTTAACTGGCTTTTCGCGAAGCATCACAAGGGCAGATTCGTCCTGCGGATCGAGGATACGGATCGGGAAAGGTCGAGGGACGAGTATACCCAAGGCATACTGGATGGGCTTGCGTGGCTCGGCATCGTGCACGACGAGGGCCCATTCTTTCAGAGCGCCAGGATGGAACTTTATAAGGAACATGCCCTTCGGCTTTTGCAGGAAGGCCATGCCTACAAGTGCTACTGCACAACGCAGGAGTTGGAGGAGAAGCGAAAGCGGGCCCTGAAAGAAGGACAAAAACCTGCCTATGATAGGACCTGCCGGGAGAAAACCATCGAGGACCCGGATAAACCACACGTGATCAGGTTCAAGACGCCCCTGTCAGGCACGGTGGCCTTCCATGACCTCGTACGTGGAGAAATCAGCTTTCAGTGCGACGAGTTGGATGATCTGGTAATATTGAGGACTGACCAGACGCCGACCTACAATTTTACCGTAGTAGTGGATGATGCGTTGATGGGTATCACACACATCATCAGAGGTGACGATCACATCAACAATACACCGAGGCAGATTCTGATGTATGAGGCGCTCAAGTTCGCGGTGCCCCGGTTCGCCCATGTTCCCCTCATCCATGGAAAGGACCGGGCGCGGCTGAGCAAGAGACACGGGGCGACCTCTCTTCTGGAATACAGAGAAGAGGGATTCTTGCCCGAAGCGCTCATGAACTACCTTGCCCGGCTCGGGTGGGCCCACGGCGACGACGAAATATTCTCTAAAGAGGAGCTGATCGAAAAGTTTGATCTACCGAATGTGGGGAGATCACCTGCCATCTTTGACATGGATAAGCTTCTCTGGTTGAATGATCACTACATGAAGACCCTACCCGTAGAGGTGGTTGCCGAGAGGCTCGCGCCTTTCATTACCGCACAGAGCCGCACTGCTCCCGACCGCGCGAAACTGATCCAGATCATTCGTAATCTGCTGGGGAGGGCAAAAACCCTCAAAGAAATGGCGCAAATGGCTGGATTCTTCTTTGGAGAAGAGATAGAATATGAGACCTCGGCAAAAGCGAAGTTTCTGACGCAGGCAGCAAGGCCGATCCTCGAGCAATTCTTGAAGGATTTTCAGGAGCTCCCATCCTTGGACGAGGCGAGCCAGAGGGCCCTGATAGAGAGCATCGCAAGAGATCACGGAAAGAAGCTGGTTGATATTGTTCAACCTATACGGGTCGCTCTTTCCGGAAAGGCTGTCAGTCCAGGAATTTTTGAGGTTATCGGCATACTTGGAAAAGACCTAGTAAAGAAAAGGATAGAACGGGCCATCTCCTTAATATCATGAAACTCCTTTCCCTTGAACTCCTTGGTTTCAAATCTTTTCTGAACAGGACTGTTTTCAGGTTCAGCGAAGGCGTCACCTCCCTGGTAGGGCCCAACGGCTGCGGTAAAAGCAACGTGGTTGATGCGTTCATCTGGGTGCTTGGAGAAAGAGGCACGAAATCACTGCGTGTCAAAGAAATGGGCGATGTCATATTCCACGGCAGCAACGGGAAAAGGCCGGTGAACATGGCCGAAGTGATTATCGGTCTTTCGGAAGGTGATCGGGAAGTCGCAATCAAACGGAGGATCTTCAGGGACGGTACCAACGAGTATTACATAAACAGTGATCAGGTACGGCTCAAAGACGTACAGGACTTCTTTCTCGGGACTGGCATCGGGCTCAATTCCTACGCCATACTGGAGCAGGGAAACATTGAATATTTCGCGCAGATGAAACCTCTGGAGCGGCGCACGGCCATCGAAGAGGCAAGCGGAATCACCCGTTTTGAGGAAAAGAAGAGAGATGCTTTTGAGAGAATGGAAGAGACGAAGGCAAACCTGGAACGTGTCGAGGATATCTACGCCGAGGTTGTGAAGAGCCTGAAAAGGACAGAAGAAGAATGGGAAAGGCTGAAGGTTTTTAACAGCCTCAAAGAAAAGCTGAAGGAGATAGATATCACCCTCCTGGCCGATGCTTACGTAAAGCTCGAAAGGAGAGAAGCAAAGCTGGGAGAGCGGGAAGCAGAGCTTCAGCAGGAGGTTGCAAGGAAAGAGGAGGAGCGGGCGTCGGTGAGGGAGACCATCGATGCGAAAGAAGAGGAGTTGTCTCTGGCCGATGCCGTTGCCCGACAGCTTGAGCTGGATATCAAGGAGAAAGAAAAGGATGCGGAGAGCCGCCTCCTGGAACTCAACTACGTTGAGGAAGAAAGGGATCGGCTGTCGGCAACGATCACCGAACTTCAGGCAACGGTAAAGGAGCTTGGCGAACAAGGGGAGCGTACCTTAGGCGAGGTACAGGCGCTGGAGATCGAGATTGCTCAAGCGGCCGCATCCCTGCAAGAAGACGAGCAGCTGAGTAACAGCTTGCAGGAAAAGAAGAGGGAATTAAGAGGGGCCACCGAACAGCTGGAGGCAAAGCTCGAGGAAGAAAGAAACCGACTTTTCGTCTCGATGAGCAGCCTCACGGAAGTGAAAAACCGTATCCTTGAACTGGAAAGGATGGAGAAAGAGCGTCAGGTTCGAGAAGGGCGGAGATCGGAAGAAGAGAAGAGGTTACGCGGGAAACTGGTCCTACTCGAAGAAAAGGGACTGGTCCTAAAGCATCAGATAGACCGCGAAAGCGCTGAAAAGGCGGGGATAGACAAGGAAGAGCAGGAGCTCATGGAACGCATGAGGCTTCTTGAGCACGAAATGGCGCAGAAGCGGGACAGCGTAGAGCGGCTCAAGGGAGAGAAAAGAGGGCGGGAGGAGCTTTTTAAGAAGCTGGCTACTATTGGTGAAAAGCAAACGGAGCCGGCACTTCCGTTCAAGAGACTTATCGATATAGTGAGAACACCCGAAGGGGCAGAGAGCGCCCTGGAAAAGTTTTTTGCGGACGAGATGGAATACCATGTCCTCGCTGCGTCGGACCCAGGTGCGATTGCCGACGCTCTGAGAGAGCACAGTGGCAACTTCATCTTTTTCCCGGAGAAAGGTCTTTTTGCGCAGCGAGACAACGACGTTGAAATTCGAATCAACTGGGTGGAAAACGCAACCGAAGCAATCCAGCGCATCGAGGCCGGAGAGGAAGGGATTTTCATAGCCAGGGATGCCGGTAAGGATACCTATATTGATTCGCGGGGCCTTATTGTCACAAGCAAGGAGAAGAGAGGCATATCGATCAGAGAGTTCAGGGAAAAGATGAAGCTGGAGAAAGAGATCGCCCAGATCAGTGACCAGCTGGTGAAAGAACAAACTTCAATGGGCGAGGTCCAGAATACACACGGAACACTTGGCCAAGCGTACCAAACCGTGCAGCAGAGGAAGCGACAGAAGGCAAATGCGCTGGCAGAGAAGGAAAAGGAACGCATCATCATTGAGACTGAAATCAGAACGATCGCCGACAGGCTCAAAGAATTTGCCTGGAGGATAGAAGGTACGGACGACCAAACCCCTGTCTCACGTGATGAGCTTATAGCCGATCAGGAGAAGCTTGAAGACGAGGTTAGTCAGATCAACGAGGCGCTGCAGGTGCTCAAAGGCGACCTGGATGCTGCTCGCAAGCGCTACGACGAGGCTGAAAAAGAGTTCCAGGAAGTCTCCGTCAATGTGGAGAGGAAGAAAAATTCTGTGAGGAGTCTCTCCGAGGAGGCAGAACGGAAGAAGAGTGCTGCCGAAGAGCACGAGAAGAACAAAGCGGCTGCCGGAGAAAAGATTGTAACTGCGGAGACGAGCCTTTCAGAAGCAACACAACGCATCAAGGAATTGGGGGAAAGCCATGCTCAGCTGAGCGAGACCTGTGAAAAAGCGTCAGCACGCTACAATGAAATGAAGCAACAGTTGGGTGACCTGCACCAGGAAAAGAGTCGCCTGCAAGAGGGTCTGCAGCGCGTCTCCGACGATCTGGAAAAAGTCAGATCCAAGTGGGAAGGGCTTGAGCGGGAAAAGGCGGTGCTCCAGGAGAGGAAAGAGATGATCCTTGAACGGTTGCGCACGGAATACGCAATCGAGGAGCTTGACGAGAAACGCAAGAGCGCGCCGCCGGGAACAGAAGCTGAAAGGCAGAAGATAGCGGACGAACTCTCGGCAATGGGTGAGGTAAACTTCCGTGCCGAGAAGGAATACAAAGAGTTGAAAGAACGTTCCGAATTCCTGGAGACGCAGAAGTCTGACCTGACGCAGGCCATGGACTCCCTCCGGAAGACGATCAGCAAGATAGACGCAGTCTCAAAGGACCTCTTCATTGAGACCTTTGACCAGATCAATGAAGCCTTCAAGCGTTACACGCAGATGCTCTTCAAAGGCGGAAAGGGCACGCTCAGCATCAACCCCGATACGAGCGGCGTGGAGCTTTACGTGCAGCCTCCCGGTAAGCGGGTCATCCGCATGGAACTCTTTTCGGGAGGTGAGAAGGCGCTTATCTCTCTTGCATTCCTGCTCTCCCTCATGGATACCAAACCATCACCCTTCACGCTCATGGACGAGATAGACGCGCCGCTCGATGACGCCAACCTTGCATCGCTTATGGAGATTGTCAAAACCATCAGCAAAAAGACACAGATCGTCCTTATCACCCACAACAGACTCACCATGGAGTGCTCCAACACGATGTACGGAATTACCATGGAAGACGAAGGTATTTCGAAAATCGTATCTGTGAGATTGTAGACTGTATACCAACACTTAGGCTGCGAACCCCCGTCACAGCGAAAAATTTGTCTTGACATTTCAGCGGAGCATTCTATTATTTGTATAGGCTGGGGGGTGGGGGGATATCAATTGTCTGGCCGTGTACGTCTGTCGACGTAACGAAGAGAGCCAAATTTCGTCTGTCACAACAGCATTCCGGCTTCAAAAATTTCCATAACAGGAGGTGAGGAGACCTACATCTCTGCAAAGAGAGACTCTGCGACCATAAAAGAGGAGGTAATATGCAACCTACTGTAGAGGTTCCGATGTTTTCCTGGTATATTTGGGGTATCTTGATAGTTGGAACATTCCTGATGACATTGATCGGAACATGGCTTATCGCGAGGAGGTGGGAAAAATGAATCCTCAATACCTGAACATCCCTACTCCGACGGCAAGTATGATCACGGGCTCTATTATCGGCGTAGGGGTCTTAATGTTCGTTGCTATTTTTCTCGGTGTTATGGCAAAAAGGAAATGGATGTCCTTCGAAGAGTACCTGGTTGGGAAAAGGGATATTGGGCCATGGGTTACGGGGCTCGCCCTCACGGGTTCCTACATCTCCGGGTGGGCATTTTGTGGGAGTACAGCCGTTGTTTACACCGTTGGCTTTTCAGGCATGTGGTTTGCGGGTATCTGGACGCTCGTCGGCATCATTCCCACGGTCTGGCTGGCGGCCACGAAGACCAGGGACTTTGCAGCGAAACTGGGCGCTGCTACGATTCCGGAAACAATAGGCAGAAGGTTTGAGTCCAAGGGGCTGCAAACGCTGATTGCCGCGAGTATGCTCTTCTTCCTTTTCATTTACTCCGTTGGCCAGCTGAAGGCAGCAGGCACGGTCTGGTTTGCGGTTACAGGGCTCCCCCCTATCTGGTGTCTTCTGATCTCGGTTTGTATCGCATGGCTTTTCCTGGTGCTGGGCGGGTACATGGGGACACAATGGTTTATCGCGGTTAAAGGGGCATTTCTGGGCTTTGTCGGTATGCTTCTGGGCGTATGGGCATTAATCTACGCGGGTGGTTTTACTGAAATATCCAAAGCATTGATGGTCCAAAACCCGAAGCTCCTTGGCCTCATCAACCCAAGCTTGCCACATATCGGTATGACGCAGCTCTTTTCCAGTTATATTGGTATCCTCGCCACGCCGGTCATTTTCTTCACCATGTCAATCGGCTTTCCGCATAACGTCAGCCGATTCCTCGGTATGAAAAAATTATCAAGGAAGGAATTCGTCACCTTATGTTTCGTCGTCTGGCTGACGGCTGGCATCCCTGTTATGCTTGACTGTTCGAGCAATGGACTCGTGGCAAGGATCATTTTCGGCGGTAACCTGCTCGCAAACAAACAATGGGGGGCAGACCTTTCCGCGCCAATGCTCGCCTGGGCGGTTGGTGGAACGGGCATGCTGTCCATGTATCTGACGGGACTGATAGGAGCAGCCCTCGGAACACTTTCGGCGATGGTCTTCATCATGAGCGCTAATGTGACCAGAGACATCATCAAGCTCTGGTGGCCAGAGACGTCCGACAAATCCATGCTCTACCTCGGGTATTTTTTGATCGCACTTTTCCTCTTCCTGCCCTTCTGGTGGACCCTCAACAAGCCGCCTGCGCTCCTCGCGGTATTCATGGGTCTTGCGGCGATGGGTCTCGGTGCGATTTTCTTCTTCGTCACCGTGGTATCTTACTACTGGAAACGCGCCACAAAGTGGGGCGCGATTTTGACCGTGCTGTACGGAACCGCCGCAACGCTTTATGGCGGATGGGCGGTGCTTGGGAGAAAACCGCCGCTCTTAGGCATGGGCACGATGGAATGGATACTCATAGCAGGCTGCTTCATCCTATATTTCGCTGTAAGCCTTGCTACGAAACCGCCGTCAAAGGAACTCATCAACAAACTTTTCTCACCTATGCAGTAAAAAAAGGGGCCTTCGGGCCCCTTTTGATTCTTTCCTTTCATCAGAGCTGTTGGGCATGGATTTGCACAGTGGTGATGGAGACGATTTCATCTCAGACGAGACACAGAATCCAGGCGTAGAGCAATGAAGGGTGAGGAGTGGCTCAGTTTGGCGGACGTGGCAAGGGAATCCTAATGGCGACCGTGGTCGTGCTAGTCTTTGCCCTCGCGACCTTTGCTGTACTGAAAGTCTTTAAGCCTTCCGCGTCTCCAACAACAAGGGAAAGCGCGACTCCATCAGTTGCTCCACCAAAGGGGGCTGGGTGGATCTACTATGGCTCCGATGAAGAGGGCCAGTACTATTATACGGCAGCTGAGAATGGAACGGATTCCCCGGGCATTGCCAGGGTGTGGAGCCAACTCGTCTTCACCGCTCAAAGCAAGCAGACTTATATCCAGGCGAGGCAGCAACGAGGGATGCCCACTGTCGGTTACGACAGATTGACCCATCGCGATGTGTTGTATGAAATGAATTGTGTAGGCTCAAGCGCGGAATTTTGCATACGAGAGGTTTTTGAGCTGACCGGTGAAGAGAAGAGCCTCGATTACGCAAGGGCGGGAAGCGCGAGGGAATGGGAACATACTTCCGAAGGATCAATACTTGAGAAACTTTGGAAAGTAGCCTGCCCACCGAAGTGAAATAGAGCAGGCTAGGCCGTAAACAGATGACCTCTGGCCGCGTCGCCTTTATCTCTCACCCCGTAATTCCTCTTCGGAAGCTCCTCTCGGTGCTCAGGCAGTTATGACATCCGTCACGTTATATTTTTTCTTCAGGAACTCAAGCCCTGTCGTGGGATAGAGCGCATAGATGAGGATATCCCCCATCCTATTCGATATGCCTTTGAGTGCCTCCGTCGCGTGTTCCATCTCGGGCTGCAGTACGTCCGCAGGTCGTATGTCAATGGGTGTCTCGCCGCGCTCGTAGCCCTTCAACGCCTTCTTCTGCACTTCCGGGTTGACGGGCGCCGGTGGTCTGCCATACAGCCCGTAAAAATAATCTTTAACCTCTTTGGTGATCATCTTGTACCTGCCTGCGATCACGTTCAGCACTGACTGCACGCCCACAATCTGGCTCGTCGGGGTGACGAGGGGAGGGTAGCCCATGTCTGCCCGTGTTCTGGGTATCTCTTCGTAAACTTCGTGGATGCGATGGAGCGCCTTTGCCTGCTTCAGCTGGCTGACCAGGTTACTGATCATGCCGCCGGGTATCTGATGCATAAGCACGCCAATGTCAATGACCGAGAACTTTGTCGTATCGGAAAACTGCGTGTACCTGGGCACAATACTTTCGAGGTAATCGTTTATGTCGGGGAATTTTCTAAGGTCGAGACCAGGATCATACGGTGTATCCTGCAGGGCGACGATAAACGGTTCGGCGGCTGGGTGGGAACTCCGCAGCGCAAAAGGGGCGATGCAGGTGTCGATGCCGTCCACACCGGCCTCTACGGCCTTCAGACATGCCATGGACGCCATTCCGCTCGTGTAATGGGTATGCAGATGGACCGGTATCTTCAGGTTTGATTTGAGTGCCGCAACAAGCTCATAGGCGTCATAGGGAGATATGATGCCTGCCATATCTTTGATGCAGAAGGAGTCCGCGCCCATATTCTCTATGATGCGCGCTTTCTTGACGTAGTAGTCGATGGTGAATATGGGGCCGCCCAATCTCCTTTCGGTAAGTGCATAGGAGACCGAACCCTGGATATGCTTACCGCATTTCTTTATGGCCTTGAAGGAGGCTATGAAATTCCGCTCGTCGTTAAGGGCGTCGAAGACCCTGAATATGTCGATACCGACTTTAGAGGCCTTTTCCACAAAAGCCTCGACCACATCATCCGCATAGTTCCTGTAGCCCACCAGGTTCTGTCCCCGCAAGAGCATCTGGAGTTTCGTATCGGGCATCTTCTGTTTAAGAATCCTGACCCTGTCCCACGGATCTTCGTTCAAAAATCGGGTCATGACGTCAAAGGTGGCTCCACCCCAGACCTCCATGGAGTAGAAACCGATGCTGTTCATCTTTTCCGTGATGGGGAGCATGTCCTCCGTGGTCGTCCTGGTCGCGAAGAGCGACTGGTGGCCGTCTCGCAACGTAAGGTCTGTTATCTTGAGTGGTTTTTTCTCTGGCATGATGTAACCTCCGCGTCTGATATCAGTACTTATAAAGCTTTCTTGAGTTTTTCCAGATGCTTCTTCAGGGGCTCCGGCATTCTCTTCCCGAATTGAGCATAAAACTGCTCAATGCCCTCGACCTCTTTGGCCCAGTGCTCTCCATTTATCTCAAAAAGCTTATCCATGGTCTCTTTGCTGATGTCGAGACCGGAGAGGTTAAGATCAGCCATATGAGGCATGAGACCGATGGGTGTTTCTTTCGCCGACACTTTCCCTTTAATCCTATCAATCATCCACTTGATTACGCGGAAATTATCCCTGAATCCCGGCCATATAAATTTTCCAGCAGCGTCCTTCTTGAACCAGTTAACCAAAAATATCTTCGGAGGGTTGGCCATTTTCTTGCCCACGTCCATCCAGTGGCGGAAGTAATCGGCCATGTTATAACCGCAGAAAGGAAGCATTGCCATGGGATCACGGCGCACAACGCCAACCTGCCCGGCAGCTGCGGTCGTTGTCTCAGAACCAAGCGACGATGCTTTGAACACGCCGTGCTCCCAGTCGAAGCCCTCACAAACGAGGGGTACCGTGTCCGACCTCCGTCCGCCAAACAGGATACCAGAAATGGGCACGCCGTTTGGGTTATCAAACTCTTTGGATAGAGTCGGGCAGTTGAAAGCGGAGACGGTGAAACGTGAATTGGGGTGCGCAACGAACTTTCCACTCGACGGGTCATACGGGTTGCCCTGCCAGTCGAGCATGCTGTCAGGCTTGGTATCGGTGAGGCCCTCCCACCACGGCGCGTTTGTTGCGGTGATGAGCCCGGTGTTGGTAAAGAGCGTTGGGTAGAACGTGCCTGCCCTAAGAGTCTTCATCATGTTTGGGTTAGTCTTGTCAGAGGTGCCGGGCGCAACGCCGAAGAAGCCCGCCTCCGGGTTGATCGCATAGAGCCTCCCATCCGGGCCCACGTTCATCCAGGAGATATCGTCCCCGAGGGTAGTGACCTTATATCCCTCGATGACGGGATCGATCATGGCAAGGTTGGTTTTGCCGCAGGCAGAAGGGAACGCGCCCGCGAAGTAAGTGACGTCGCCGTCCGGGTCTTCCACCCCCATGATGATCATGTGCTCAGCGAGCCAGCCCTCTTCGTATCCCTGATGAGAGGCAATCCGCAACGAGAAACATTTTTTTCCGAGAAGGGCGTTCCCGCCGTAGCCAGATCCGATGCTCATAACCAGGTCTTCCTGAGGAAAGTGCATGATAAACCGCTTGTTCGGATCGAGTTCGCCTATCGAATGGAGTCCTTTGACGAATATCTCGGAGTTCCCGATCCTCTTCAGTGTCTCTCGACCCACGCGGGTCATGATATACATGCTCACGACCACGTAGATCGAGTCTGTTATCTGAATGCAGGGCTTTGCGTAAGGTGATGCCGGGTGGCCCATCATGTAAGGGATCACGTAGAGTGTTCTGCCCTGCATACAGTTGTGGAAAAGCTCGTAAAGCATCCGCTTTGCCTTTGCAGGCTCCATCCAGTTATTGTTTGGACCTGCATCATCTTGTGCCGGCGGGCAGACAAAAGTAAGTTGCTCAGTGCGTGCCACATCGTTAGGATGGCTGCGATGAAGGTAGGATTTAGGGAAGGCCGAAGGATTCAACTCCCGGAACGTTTGATTACCGGCCGTTTTCTCTTCCCTGATGCCAATCTCGACCAAACGGCGCATCTCTTCTTCAGTACCCTGAACCCAGTATACTTTGTCCGGTTTGGTCAGTCTCGCTTGCTCTTCTACCCATCTCTCTACAGCGTTTGCCATGCTCTACCCCCAAAAAGAAGCTTTAGTGTGGCGCATATTCTACAGACATTTCACAAAGACCACAATAAGGAAAACTCTGATGCAGGACCTCGAAAGACCTGAGTTTCAGGTAAGGCGGTTTCTTCTTGACATGACATTGGGCAGCATGCAATCAATTAGTACTATGTTTCAGAATCTTGACGTATGGGTTATTGCCGGCTTTCTACTCACACTCATTTCCTTTCTCTTCTGCCTCGTGTACGGTGTGATGAAATGGAAGAAAGGCTTTGAAGAGAAGCACGGTGACTACAAGGCGGAGATACAGTGGGAGCGTGAGGAAATTGAACTGATCGAAAGGCTTCCGTAATCCATGGCTTATCTCATCGTTTTTGTACTTATCTATTTCTTGATAACCATCTACCTGAGCTACCTCGGGTACCGGAGGACTGTTACGGTTTCTGACTATCTTTTGGCCGGCAGGCAGGTGCACCCCCTGGTGATGGCTATGGGCTATGTGTCGACCGCAATCAGTACGTCGGCTATCATAGGCTTTGGAGGCATCAGCGGTGTATATGGCCTCAGCCTATTGTGGCTGACATTCTTGAATATATTTCTCGGCGTCTGGGTGGCATACGTTCTATTCGGCAAGAGAACGAGAAAGATGGGTAAAGCCCTCGATGCGCACACCTTCCCCGAACTCCTTGGCAGACGTTACGAATCGAGGTTCGTCCAGGGCTTTTCCGGTCTGGTGATCCTCGCCTTTATGCCCATGTATGCCGCTGCGGTGCTGATCGGTGTTTCGAGGTTTGTTGAGGTCTATTTGGGAATTCCTTTTGCCACTGCCCTGCTGGGGTTTTCCCTGATAAGCGCATGTTATGTGCTGTGGGGCGGTTTAAAGGGTGTGTTCTATACATCCGTCTTTCAGGGCGCGATAATGATTGTGGTCATGCTTATCCTGGGGGTATCCACGTACGTGCTGGCTGGTGGACCAACTGAGGCTTTTCACTCTCTTTCCATGCTCACCCCTAGCGTATCTGCTGCTCTGAGGGCGATGGGGCATCAGGGGTTTACGTCGATGCCTGCATTTGGTTCATCCATCTGGTGGTATGTGGTTACAACAATGATCATGGGGGTGGGTATCGGCGTTCTGGGGCAGCCCCAGCTAAGCGTGCGTTTTATGACCGTAAAGTCTGACCAGGAGATTTATCGATCGATACCTTTCGCCGCCTTTTTTTATCTTTCGATAACCGGTCTTGCGTTCACGGTAGGGGCGCTCACAAATGTGATTTTTTACAGCCGTACGGGAAAACTGGCCCTGGATGCAGCGGGAGGAAATATCGATAAGATCATTCCGCTCTATATAAACCATTTCTATCCGCCATGGTTTGTCGCGCTTTTTCTTGTGACACTCATGGCTGCGGCGATAAGCACGAATAGCGCTCAGTTTCACTCTCTTGGTACAGCCCTCAGCAGGGATTTTTTTGAGCAGGCCCTGATGAAAGGGAGGTCTGTCGCGGAAACAACCATAGTGACACGGATCGGCATTGTCTTTGGTATTTTTGCAACGTTGATCCTCGGCCTTGTTTTGCCTGAGAGTGTCGTTGCCGTAGCCACCGCCTTTTTCTTCGGCCTTTGCGGCGCGACATTTATCCCGCCGTATCTGCTTGGTCTGTACTGGCGCAAAGCCACAAGATCCGCAGCCAAGGCGAGCATGCTCTGCGGCTTTGTTTCCTCGCTGACGTGGATGCTCTTTTTTCATGAGCAGGAATCAAAGGCGATTGGATTCTGCAAAGTCCTGGTAGGGCAAGATACCTTGGCTCCTCTTCCATGGAAGATGATTGACCCGCAGGTCGTGGCGCTACCTCTCGCCTTCATCGTTTTTGTCGTTGTTGCCCTGATGACAAGACCTGTCTCTGAAGAGACCCTAAACAAAGCCTTCAGACATATTTGAAAGCAGTGATCAGTGAGCAGCAAGGACGAGTAACAGAGATGAGATCGGGTATAGATAGGCCAAATAGACCAGATAGGCTAAACAGACGAGATAGACCAAATAGACGGTAGTTACTTGTTCTCTTTCACGAAGCGGCTGAAAGACCGGTCGTAGGTCTTCTCCACCTCTTTTGAAAAGAAGCAGCCGGGAATCTGCTTCATCTTGCGGTGATATGCCACGCACTCGCAGCATTTGCCTCGCTTCTCACAATCATAGGTGCAGGTGCACGCTGCAAGATTTTCTTTTACGGTACACTCCATGTTTCCTCCTTTAGCCCTCTTCCCGCTCTAAAAGATCAGGGTTTTTGAGCCCTCAGGGATGACGTAACAGAGCAATTCCCGGCCTGCGTCAGCTGAGCTGATTGCGTCCTCGAGGCTTTTCTTGGGGATCATGCCCATCTTGCGCACGTCCTCGTCGTTGAGGTCCGACACAAACATAACGTTGAAACGTTCTGCCTTCAGGCGGGTTGCGTAAGCTGTTTGTGCATAGACTTTATCACTCTCCCGCACGAAAGGTTCCATCCCTTCTGCCGTGGGATAATCAAACCACGGAAGAAAGTACGGGTTGCCGATACCGTCCTCACATTTTCCAATAAGGATAATGGTCCCGCCCTCTTTGACCGCTGCCTGGGCATGGTCCAGCGCC
>Ga0209039_10001223_pt1 | contig 24509 bp, 14 predicted proteins | sample BogFormECP12_OM1_FD_188238 | JGI IMG/M metagenome (GOLD analysis project Ga0209039, IMG submission 188238) | Bog forest soil microbial communities from Calvert Island, British Columbia, Canada - ECP12_OM1 (SPAdes) (version 2) | ecosystem: Environmental > Aquatic > Freshwater > Wetlands > Bog ... | reverse complement strand
CGGCAGATTGAGCGCCGCATTCCCCTCGATGCGCTGCGAGTGGCCGGTCTCATTCTCAAAATAACTGCCCTCGGAAATCTCCGGAGTGATTTCAAAGGGCGTGTTTCCATGCGGCTCGTAGCCGTCGCTGATGCGCACCACGTCCAGCCCAAGGTCGAGCAATGCGCCTTTATGAAAGCTTTGTTGATCGCGCAGATACGGCATCCAGGCAATCGTGTTGCGGTCGGTGGTGCTCGCCTGCGGAACCAGCGGCGAGATGCCGTCGTAGGGAGAATGATACACGTTGTAAAGCAGCCCTCCCGACACAATGTTGGCGGGCGTGGCATTCGCCTGGAACTTGATCAGGTTGCTACCCCGGATCAGATGGTTGCTGTCGGCTCCGTCGGGCAATTCCTTGATATAGACATTGTCGTATTCCGTCTCAACTCCGTCGAAAAACCACGCCCGGTTGCGCTTGAGCGGTCCGGAAAACGTGACCCTCGGAACAAATTTGTCAAAGCGAATTCCATTGTTGCTTCTGTACGAGGGAATGAAGTTTGTGGCATTAAAGCGGAAGGTATTGTCGCCCATCCCGGTGTAGAACGCCACCACGCCGCCTGTGCTTCTGCCGAACTCCACCGGGTAGCGCGTCGCCTCTTTGTCAATGGAGCGGACCGCGTCTGCGCTGACTCGCAGGGCAAGAACCCCGCTCATCGGCGAGCGGATGTCGAATCCGTCCAGCAGATCCAGCGTCGCCCACGTCTCCGACCCGTCCACATGCACCTGCCCCGTCGCATCCTGAACCACTCCGGGATAAAACGGAAGCAGGTTGCGAATGTCGCGCGATGTCGGATAGGGCACATTGATGATCTCCGGCAGTTCCATGGTCAGTTCGTCGGAGGTCCGCTCAGTGTCGATACCCGGAACCGAAGCTGTTACGCTCACCTGCTCCTGCACCATCTGTTCGTGGTTCAGCACCACCCGAATCTCGCGAATCACTGGGTCGGCCTGGGGCACGACCGTCTCATAAAACCCTGGCTTGGCGATGCGCAGCAGGAAGGGCTGGCTGCCCTTGAGCAAATATGTCCCATGCCCGGCGTAGTCGGTCGTGAGGCGGATTTCGCTCTCTCCCGGCTCCTGAAGAACGACCTGTGCGTCGGATACAGCCGCGCCAACCTCGTCCACTACCGTAAGCACCGTTGGAGCATTCACCGCCGCCGTCTGTGCCCCGGCAAAGACGATGCCGCCAATGAAAAATAGCCCAAGAATAACTCCGCCCGCACGCTTGATAGTTCGCATGGATTCACCATACAACCGGCCTCCCCATTTTAGAGCGATTTTCAGTTTTACGCGTCGTTTTTTTGACGTTGCCCACAGCCCCCATCGACAACCCCGGCCGGATGCGGCATAGTCGTATCCATGTCCACTTTTCATTTGCCGCGCTACTTCGCTCTGCTCATCTGCGCTGCGGCCCTGATTTTTGTCAATGCCGCCGCCCAGCAGCCCAGCGCCGCGCCCATTGTGCTCCACGCCGCGCGCCTGCTTCAGGTCGATACCGGAACCCTGCTTCAGCCTGGCGAGATTCTCGTCCAGGGCGAACGCATCGTTGCCGTGGGCGTCTCCGTCGAGCATCCGCAGGGAGCCCGCGTCATCGACCTGGGTGACTCGACCCTGCTCCCCGGCCTCATCGACGCTCACGTGCATCTCTTCCTGCACCCCGGCGCCGAGGATCTGCAAACCGTCGAGGAGTCGGTTCCCTGGCGCACCCTGCTCGCCGCCCAGGCCGCCAAAGCCGATCTCATGGCCGGATTCACCGCCGAGCGCGATATGGGCACAGAGGGCGCCGGTTCTGCCGACACCGCCGTCCGCGACGCCATCAATGCCGGGTTAATCCCTGGCCCTCGCCTGCGCATTAGCGGCAACGCCATCAGCATCCTGGGTGGCCACGAGGACGCCATCCACTACAACCCCGCCCAGCATGTGCTCTCCAACGCCGACTACGCCAACTCCAGCGAGCAGTTAATCGAGGTCATCCGCCGGCAGCACAAAGAGGGCTCGGACTTCGTCAAAATCTATGAAACGGGGCACGACACGCTGGTAGACGGCGACCTTCGCACGCCCTGGCAGTACACTGAGGCGCAACTGGCCGCCGCGGTCGAAGAGGCGCGCCGTCTGGGCACGACCATCGGCGTCCACGCCCAGGGCGAGCCGGGCACGCTCTACGCTGCCCAGGCCGGCGTGGCCTCCATCGACCACGCCACCCAGCTCAGCGACGAAACCATGCGCCTCATGCGCGAGAAACACATCCCCGCCGTCCCCACCTTCGCCATCTTCGACTACTTCGCCGAGCACGCTCCCTCACCCGCCGCCGCCGCCCGCGAGCGGTCTCTTCTGGAAGTAAAGATTCGCGAGTTCCATCGGCAAATCGCCGCCGGAATCCCCTTTGCCGTTGGCTCCGACGTCGGCCCCTTCCCCCACGGCACGCAGGCCGTCGAGATGGAGCTGATGGTCCGCTACGGCATGAAGCCTTTAGCGGTTCTGCAGGCTGACATGATTGAAGGAGCCAAGCTCCTCGGCTGGGAGGGCCAGATCGGCCAGCTCAAGCCCGGCTACTTTGCTGACATCGTCGCCGTCCCCGGCAACCCGCTCGACGACATTACCGCCGTCGAGCGTGTGAGCTTTGTGATGAAGAATGGCGCGGTCGTGCGGCCGTAGCTTTGTTTCTGAATCTATGAGCTCGAAAACTCGTTGTAGATAACCGCTTACCGTGGCGGTGTCACACCTTTCGCTGCCGCTTTTGCCTTCTTGGCCTCTTGCTTTTCTGCCTTCTGCGCCTTTACCTGTTCCAGCACCCGCGTATACCGCGGCGGCTGAACCTGCTTGAGAGAATCCTTGATCGCCTTGCGATAGGCAGCCAGGTAAATGGAATAAAGGATCGCGACTGAGCCTAAAATTCCCCATGCGAATCCCCAACAGGCTCCCCAGATAGCGGCTCGGGTAAATTCATTCATCGACCTTATCCCCTTCCTAATTCATCTTAAACCGCTTAAACCGCAACAATAAAACTGTCTTCCGTGCGCGTCACTGGATGGTAAAGGGTGTCGCGCTCTACCGGAATTCGACCGGCCTCGGTAATCAGCCGGCAAAGCTCCTTGCGCGTCATGCCCTGCGGCGTGGTCGCCCCCGCATCGTGGTAAATCTTCTCCTCCACCACCGTGCCGTCCAAGTCGTCCGCCCCAAAGCGCAGCGCAATCTGCGCAATTTTCGCGGTAAGCATTTGCCAGTATGCCTTGATGTGGGGGAAGTTGTCCAGCAGCAGCCGGCTCACCGCCACCTGGCGAATGTCCGTTAGCCCCGTGGTCACCGGCAGGTGGTCGAGCGCCGTGTTCTCCGGATGAAAGGCCAGCGGAATAAACGTCTGAAAGCCGCCCGTCTCGTCCTGCAAAGCGCGCAGCTTCAGCAGGTGGTCCACGCGGTCTTCATCGTTCTCGATGTGCCCATACAGCATCGTCGCATTGGACTTGAAGCCCAGCTTGTGCGCCAGCCGCGCCGTCTCCAGCCACTCCTCGCCGTCAATCTTGTGGTCGCAGATAATCGACCGCACCCGCGCGGCAAAAATCTCCGCCCCTCCGCCGGGCATCGAGTCCACCCCCGCCTCGCGCATCTTCCTGAGCGTCTCCTCGATGCTCAGCTTCGCCCGCCGCGCCAAGTACGCCACCTCCACCATGGTGAAGGCCTTTACATGAACCTTTGGAAAACGCTCCTTTAGACCCTGCACCAGGTCGAGAAAATACTCCAGCGGCAAATCCGGGTGCAGTCCGCCGACAATGTGAAACTCCGTCACCGCCTCCGAGTAGCCCGTGGCCGCCTTCTCCCATGCCTCTTCCAGCGCCATGGTATAGCCCGCCGCATCATTCTTCTTGCGCCCAAAGGCGCACAGCCGGCAGTTGGCCACGCATACATTCGTCGGGTTGATGTGCCGGTTGACGTTGAAGTAGGTTACGTCCCCATGCAGCCGCTCGCGCACATGGTTAGCCAGCCAGCCCACGGCCAGCACGTCCCGCGAACCGTAAAGCGCAAGGCCGTCGTTGAACTCCAGCCGCTCGCCAGCCAGAACTTTGGCGGCAATCGGCTCAAGCCGAGGGTCGTACGTGCGAAACTCTGCTCTCTGGCGGGTATCCGCCGTAACGGTCTGCATAGCCTAATGATACAGAAACAAAATCTCCATATGTCTCTAGTCCCTAGTCCCTATTCCCTGTTCCCTGCTCTTCCAGCACCCCGTCATACAGCGAGGCCGCCAGCAGCCGCTCTCCCGCCGCGCGCACCATCGTAATCTTGTACCCCGTCTTTGCCCACTTCCAATCCAGAGATTTAGGGTCGATGGCGTAAACTTGGTCGCTTGTCCGCGAGCTCACCAGAATCCTGTTCAAGTGCGCTTCATAATAAAGCGCGTCCACATCGGTCAGCGGAAAACGATGCACCCACATCCACGTCTTGCCCAGGTCGTGTGTATAGTACACGCCCTCGCGCGCCCCCAGCCACAGCGTCCCATCCGATGAGAAAACAATGGAATGAATCCGTGTCAGCATCGCCGGAATGCCCATCGGCCTCCACGTCTGTCCGCCGTCGGTGGAGATAACCACTCCATCCTTCCGGGCTGCGGTCAGTTTCGATCCGTGCGCGGCCACCGCAAGATAATCCCCCGCGCCCATCACCGGCCCGCCCTGCCAGCTCTCGCCCTTGTCATTGCTGGTGAACACGCCTCCGGGGGTCGCGGCCAGCCACGTCTCCTCGGATAAATCAAGCGCGCGAATGCGGCCGTCCATCTCGCGGCGCGTATCCTTCACCTGTTTCTCGATATTGACGCGCTTGCCATAGTGCGTCTCCGTTGCTGTCTTCACCAGCGTGTTCTGAATCGTGCTGCGCGAGCTCCAATGAAAACCCGGCGCGTCCCCGCCGGCTCCTTCGTTCTTTTCCAGCGCGAAGATGCCGTGATTGGTTCCCGCCAGGATCGTTCCCTCAGGCGACTCGGCCAGGGCAAAGACATCGCGCCCTTCCAGCCCCTCGGCAATCTGTTCCCAGTGCGCGCCGCCATCGTTGGAAACAAAAACCCCGCCATATGCCTTGTCGTTCACCACCCCGGCAAAAAGACGCGCCGGGTTGTCTTTATCAACCAGCAGAGCCTCCACCTTGCGTCCGCTGAAGCCCTCATTCGCCGCAACAAAGCTCGCCCCCGCGTCCCGGCTCTGCAGAACGCCGCCGCGGTCGGTGGCCAGCAGCACATGTTTCGAGTCCCCCGGATCGACAAAAACATCGTTCACGATTACATCCGGCCCGGTCATGCGCTGGAAGTGCCTGCCGCCGTCCACGGTCTTGTACAGCCCCTCGGTGGTTCCGGCATACACCACCTCCCGGTGGGCCGGGTCCTGCTTCAGCACGCGCGTCCTGCGCGCCGTCGAGGGAATGCCCTCGATCTTCCTGAACAGCTCGGCCGCGTTCTCGCTCTTGTAGATGCCGCTGCACGCGCTGGCAAAGACAATCTTCGGCTGGGCCGGATCGATGATGATGGAAAACACGTCGGAGTCGTCAATGACGCCCTTCTTGATGTTGTGCCAGTTCTTGCCGCCGTCGGTGGTCTTCCAGGGCAGGTGCCACGTCCCTGCATAGACCACATCCGGGTCTGCGGGATCGATGGCCAGCGACTCCACCTCGTGAATCTCCCGGCTGCCCGCGGGGCTGATCTGCGTCCACGTTGCGCCCGAATCAGCGCTGCGGTAGACTCCTTCCAGGGTTCCCGCAATCAGGATTTTTGGGTCCGAGGGCGCCTGCGCCAGGGCGCGAATTGACTGCCCGCGCAGCCCCTCTACGGCGCTCCAGCTCCGCCCTTTGTCGTGGCTCACCCACAATCCGCCGCCGGGCTGGTCCAGCTTCCAGGCGGCTGCATAAATCGTGGCGGGATTCGTCGCGTCCACGACGATGTGGTCCACGACTAGATCGTCAGCGGAATCCAGCTTCGAGAGCCGCCACCAGCTTGCGCCTCCATCCACGGACTCATAGATCCAGCTGTTGATGGTGCCGAGATACAGATGCTGAGGCTCGCCCGGAATCGCCGCAAAGGCCCGCGCATCCCCGCCCATGGGGCCAATCGGGCTCCACTGCGTTTGCGCCGCCAATCCGGAGACGGCAAACAATACTAATAATGAAACTCGCGCAATAACTCCAACCCGGAATAAATAATTAAAGCGGATTCGCAAACGATTCATGCAGGCAAAAAACTCCCTATTGTCTATGAAGAGTATACAAATAAGGCTGGTAGGCCGGTCTCTTGGCACACCCCGGAGAATTGCTCAATGTCAAGAAGGCTGACCGGTTAGCCGGCCAGCCTTCCAGAAAATACACCACCTTTGGCGGCAGACCCCGAGGGCCTGCCGTCAAGGTGTGTCCATTCACTCGTTACTTTTTGCCAACAACCTTCTTTATGGCCTTCTTAATGGCCTTGATCGGCTGCGGCTTCACTGCGGTCTCATCCACCGCGGTGGTCCCGGGCACGTCGGCGGCAAAGTCCGCGCCGGCCGGCACCAGGTAGGCTTCCACTGCCTGTGCGTCCGTCGGGCTCGTCGCCACGCTGATGCGGGAGGCGTCAATGCCCTTCTCCGTCACCAGATACTCCTTCACGTTGACGGCGCGCTCCGCGGCAAGATCAACCACCTTGAGGTGCTTGTTCTTCTTCGCGGCCTTTGCTTCCTTAGCGGTCTTGGCCTGCTCCTTGGCATTGGCCTCGCCCACTAGCACCAGCTTGGCATCCGGCTTCTGCTGCAGCTGCAGGGCGATTCCATCCAGAGCTGCCTTGGCTTCATTGTTCGCGCGCGTCGGATGCAGCTTGTCCTTGCTGAAGTCGATCGTGCCGAGCGACTGGGTGTGCGGAATCGGAGCCTTATAAGGTTCCGTGATGGTAATGCTGGTGTTCGCCGTCGCCGTCTGGCTCTTGTCGTCGGTTACCGTGCAGGTGATTCCCACCACGCCGGTCGGCGCGCCTGCCGAAGAGTACGAAGCCGTGGCGCCGCTGCCGCTAATGGAGCCGCCCGTTGCCGAGTAGCTGAGCGTTAGCGGACGGTTCTGCGGGCTCAGGGCGGTCGCCGTAATGGTGCTGGTGTCGCCCGGCTTGATGTTGCTGGGGCTGGCCGAGCAGCTGATGGTCGGCGGCTCAAACTGCTTCACCGTGAAGCTGGCCGTGGCGTCTGCCGTCTGGCCCGGCTTCAGGCCTTCCTTGCCCTTCTTGCCTTCCTTCACTTCCGCCTTCACCGTATAGCTGCCCGGAGTAAGCGTTCCGGTGGCCACCGTGGCCGATGCTCCGTTGCCCGTTACGCCGGTTCCCGACCAGCTGTAGACAACGTTGTTCTTCTTGTTGGGATCCACCGATCCGGCAGTTGCGGTCACCGAGACCTGATCTCCGGCAAAAACGGCGGGCGGGCTGGCCACAGCCGACAGTGTGATCGGCGGAGCCTTCTGGCACCCTATCGACGCGAAGGCCAAACATGCCAATGCCAGAACCATACATCCAGACTTCAAAATCCTCGAGTACATGTGATTCTCCTCCATAAAATCAGATTAAAAACGTTGATGAAGTGGTTTGCTGATGCGCGCCATTTCCGGACTACGACTTACTGACCATCCTGAACACGTTCAGGGGACAGAATTCAATACCGAATCATAGTACCATAGCTATCCCACGGGGTATGCACCCTTTAGAACTTGTTTTTTATCCCGCGTATGATCTGCTTGTCCTCCCCGAACACCAGCTCCCTGGGGGCGAAAAAAACAAGAAAGATGAATAAAACAGAAGAGGTTGGCCGGCAAGCCGGCCAACCTCAAATCTTTCCATAAACCCATTATCTGGCCCACTTCCGGCCCCCGCCGTAGCTGATGGGGGCCTGAGGAGTGGTTTTTACCCCCCAGGCAGGCTCGCCGGCCTGGCCCGGAGGAAAGGCTGGATTACTTCACCGCCGGTTTCGTTGCGGCCTTCTTGTGTGCCGTGGCGGCCACAGGCTTGCGGGCCTGGGGTTTTACCGCGCTTTCGTCCACTGCGCCGGTATTGGGCACGTCGGACGCGAAGCTGGCGCCGGAGGGCACAAGGTAGTTCTCCACCGTCTGGCTATCCGCCGTGCCGGTCACAACGCCGACGCGGCTGGCGTCAATGCCCTTCTCCTTCACCAGGTAATCCTTGGCGTTAACCGCCCGCTCGGCAGCCGGGTCCACAACCTTCAGGTGCTTGTTCTTCTGCGCAGCCTTCTGCTCCTTGGCGGTCTTGGCCCTCTCCTTGGCGTCCGAATTGCCCACCAGAACAACCTTGGCATCGGAGTGCCTTTGCAGCTCAAGCGCTACTTCGTCCAGGCAGGCCTTGGCTTCGTTGTCCACCCGCACCGGGCGTAGCTTATCGTTGGCAAAGCTGATCGAGCACATCGCCTGTGAACGCGGCGCCGGAGCCACATACGGAGCCAGAATGGTCACGCTGGTATTGGCGGTGCCCGTCTTCCCCTTGTCGTCGCTCACGTTGCAGGTGATGCCCGCCACGCCAGTCGGGGCTCCGGTTGAATTAAAGACCACTGTCGTGCCGTTGCCTTCCACCGTGCCCGCCGTAGCTGCATAGCTGTAGGTTAACGGGCGGTTCTGCGGGCTCACTCCTAAGGCTGTAATGGTGCTGGTGTCGCCCGGCTTGATGGTGCCGGGGTTGGCCGAGCAGCTGACTGTTGGCGGCTCAAAGGCTTTTACCGTAAAGCTGGTTGAGGCATCGGCGGTCTCCCATGGCTTCAGGCCTTCCTTGCCCGGTTTGCCTTCCTTTACGCCGCACTGCACCGTGTAGGTGCCTGGCGCCAGTGCTGCCGTAGCCACCGTAGCCGTCGACCCGTTGCCCGTCACGCCATTGCCGCTGAACGTATATACCGTGTTCAGCTTGGGGTTCAGCTCGCCCGCTATCGCCGTCACCGTCACCGGATCGCCGGCAAAGATCGATGCCGGATTCGCCAAGCATGTCAGGACCACCGGCGTCGGAGTTGTAGCTGGGGCAGAGTTGAAGACAATTCCGGCGCTCACGCGTGCGGAATTGATGCCGACCGTTCCCCCCATGTTCGCAGGAAAGTTAATATGCATGTATTGATAGTCAGCCTGGAATAGCCGAATCGATATTCGATGGCTCAACTTGTAATCCAGGCCGCCGCCAATGGTTATGGCGGGACCCCAGGTATAGGGGTTGTGAACCGGGCCGTCCACCAAAGACTCGCCGCCGGTCACATGCGCAAATGGCGTGAAGGTGGGCGTGGGATAGCGCAAAATCAATCCGCCCGCCGGTGAAGTAAACCCGTCGTTGTTGCCGTGCGTGCCGACTTGTCCCGGTGGATTTGCATTCTGTATCCCCCACTCGTGAATGCTTATCTCCCCCTGCACGCCGGCATATTTATTGAAAAAATACGAAACACTGAAAATCTCGCCCAGTGAAATGGCATCATAAGTGCCCGTCAAGTGCGGGATATAGTTAGTGCTCGTCACGGTTGCATGGGGAGACAGAAAACTATAGCCCACAAAAATGTCCCACTTCGACGCAAGATTGCTGGCAGACATTTTGTTGTACGCGGACGGAGCAACCTGGGCAACCAGGGCTATAGGTGCCAGCGCCAATAATGCTAAGATGGCAACCCGGCACACAGACTTCGAGACACTTGAAAACATATGCTATTCCTCCGTTAGCAATCTGCGCGATAGATACTGGGCGTCAAATGCTGGGCGACAAATGATCTTTGCTATCGGCTAACACACCAACATCCCATCATGAACTCAACGCTTCATAGCAGGGAATATCGCGATTGCTGGTCAGCATAGCTTAAACTTACCACTATTCGTTGAGTTTCCGAAATAGGTATTTCCATCAATAGATTGTACTGTTGCTTCCTTAGTTACTCCCGCTGTGACTAGCGATTACTACAGTAACTTTTATCTCGATTACTAGAGCGTGTTTCATAAATCCGCCTTATGTCAGGGCACGACTTCGCCGGGGTCCCCATCGAAAGGTCTTCGTCGATGGGGTGGCTTTAGTCGTGCCGAAATGGGTCTTAATAACAAGGGGTTTTAACCCCTGCGGAATTGCAAACGGGATAGATCGGACATTTATGAAACACGCTAGGCTTATTTGCCTTGTTTATCCAAGATTCAACGTTTTCATCAGGCTGCGCGGTTCACGCTGGATCTTCTCTTGCAGAAGCGTAATTGCGTATATCAGTTGCTCCGGGCGTGGAGGGCATCCCGGAACATATACGTCCACAGGCACCACCTGGTTGACGCCCTGCACCACCGCATAATTGTTGAAGACTCCTCCCGAAGTGGCACAGGCGCCCATCGAGATTACCCACTTCGGTTCCGGCATCTGGTCGTAGAGACGGCGCAGCACCGGGGCCATCTTCTGCGAAACCCGTCCGGCCACGATCATCACGTCCGACTGTCGCGGAGAAGGCCGGAAGACCTCGGCCCCGAAGCGCGCGATGTCGTAGCGCGAGGCGCCCGTCGACATCATCTCGATGGCGCAGCAGGCCAGGCCGAAGGTTACCGGCCACAGGGAGTTCTTCCGTATCCAGTTCACCGCATAATCCAGAGAAGTCAGAAGGATGCCCTCCGGCACTTCGTAGCCGTAGCTCGCTTCCCTCACCTTGGCGCGGTTTGTCGCGCTGCACTCCAGCGCTCCAAATAGATAACGATCCCGCTCTGCCGTCGCCGCCATAGAACTAATATACCTCCACACGCCCTCATTCCGGATTATCGCTCTGGCTCCCAGCCGCGGCCTATCCTTCACTCTCAAAGTTTTTTTTTCAGCGTTGGGGTAGATCTTCATGGGTTCCTTATTCGAACAGCCCTATATTTCTCTTTAAGACTCACGCATGAGTTGCGCCAATCTTACGTTTGCAGGATGGCTTATGCTGCCTCAGTCTGTTTACAAGTTTGTTGTTTACCGCATTTTTTCTGAAAGTGGAAATCGTATGCGCCGTTTTGGAATCTATCTGCTTTTACTCTCCGCCCTGTTGGGAATCTCGGCAACGGCAATAGCCTTAACTCCTGACCAGTCTCCAGCCCCCTCGGCGCCAGCCACCCAGGCCCAGATCACCGCCCTGCAACAGACTGTGGATGCCAATAAGATTGCCGCCGCCGCTGCCGCCGCCAGCGCTCAGTCCGCCGGCGACAACGCTTGGATGCTGACCTCTGCGGCCCTGGTGCTGCTCATGACCGGTCCTGGACTGGCCCTCTTCTACGGCGGCCTGGTCCGCAAGAAGAACATCCTCGGAACCATGATGCAGAGCTTTGCCATGATGGGGCTGGTCACCATCCTCTGGGCCATCGTCGGCTACTCGCTGGCCTTCGGCCACGGCAACTGGTTTATAGGCGGCTTCGAGCACCTCTTCCTCAAAAACGTTCCCTTAGCCGCCGACCCCGCAAACTTCTACTCGCCTACCATCCCCGAGCAGACCTACATGATCTACCAGCTCATGTTCGCTATCATCACCCCGGCGTTGATCTGCGGCGCCTTTGCCGAGCGCATGAAGTTCAGCGCCATGGCCATCTTTCTCTCCCTCTGGTCTCTCATCGTCTACTGCCCCATGGCCCACATGGTCTGGGGCGTGGGCGGACTGCTGAACTCCAACGGCGGCAAGATTCCCTCGCTGGACTTTGCCGGCGGCACCGTTGTCCACATCACCAGCGGCGTCTCGGCGCTCATCTGCTGCCTCTACTTGGGCAAGCGCCGCGGCTTCCCCCACACTAAAATGGCGCCTCACTCCATGGTGCTCAGCTTCATTGGCGCCTGCCTGCTCTGGGTGGGCTGGTTCGGCTTCAACGCCGGCTCGGCTCTGGGCGCCAGCTCTCTGGCCACCTCGGCCTTTATCAACACCCACTTTGCAACCGCCACGGCGGCGCTGGGCTGGACGATCTTCGAATGGCTGCACAACGGCAAGCCCACCGCACTGGGCGCCATCTCTGGCGCGGTGGCCGGACTGGTGGCCATCACCCCCGCCTCCGGCTTTGTCCAGCCCATGAGTGCCCTGCTCATCGGTCTGGTCGCCGGCTTCGTCTGCTCCTTCATGGTCTTCAAGGTCAAGAGCTTCTTCGGCTACGATGATTCCCTCGACGCCTTTGGCGTGCACGGAGCCGGCGGAACCGTCGGCGCACTGCTCACCGGTGTCTTTGCCGCCGCCGTGATCAACTCCAACAACAAGAACACAGCCGGCAACGTGATCTCCGGCGGCATCGATGGCCACTGGGGACAATTGCTCAACCAGCTCACCGCCGTCGCCATTGCCTGGGGCATCTCCATCATTGGCACGCTGGTGCTGCTCTTCATCGTTGACAAAATCGTCGGCCTGCGTCTCTCCGCCGAAGATGAAGCCGCCGGCCTCGACCTTTCGCAGCACGGTGAGGAAGGCTACGACCTTAATTCGTAACTTGGATGTATGTCATCCTGAGCGAAGCTTGGCGCGTTTGTTGCCACAAGCGAAGTCGAAGGACCTGCATTTTGGAACCCTCCGGTTCAGCTCGATTGAATCGGTTCAACAAAATGATTTGCCGGGAGCGGCCACGCAAACCCTCCCGCTTGTTTCGCTGTCAAACGAGGAATCTGCATATGATCAAAATAGAAGCTATCCTTCAGCCATCCAGGCTGGATGCGGTTAAAGAAGCGCTGCTCGAGGAAGGCATCGAAGGCATGACCATCCTCGAGGCGCGTGGTCATGGCCGCCAGAAGGGCCACACTGAGTTCTATCGCGGCAATGAATACACCGTCGACCTGCTGCCTAAAGTCAAGATCGAGATAATCGTCAAAGACAGCCTCAAAGACAAGGCCATCGAGGCCATCCTTGGTACGGCCCGCACCGGGCGCATCGGCGACGGCAAGATCTTCATCAGCCGCATCGACGAAGCCATCCGCATCCGCAACGACGAACGCGGCGAATCTGTCCTCTAGTCAACGAACCCTGGGTGCCCCACCCTCGCCGTCATTCTGAGCGGAGCGTAGCGGAGTCGAAGAACCTGCATTTCGTTCCTTTGCGGCTATCGGGGTCCCCGGCGATTCGGGGTCCCCAACGAGCGATTTTTACTCGTTGAGGTGAGGAAAGTGATTTTTGCTCGATGGAGTGATCTAGGGTGGGATATTTTTAAGTTTTTATTGAGTTTTGCCTTAACGTTTCATGGCTTGACCGGCATTAAGCGCTGTGACACACTGGTTGGCATGGAAATCGGAAAAGCACTGCATCCCACGCAAGTCAACGGTAGCAAGAGACTCATTCTCTCACTTGCCGGAGCCGTTCTTATCTCGACCGTTGGTTTCGGGCTGATCTTGCTTCTCGCTGCCTGGTTAATTCCACGCTGGATGATGTGGCAGAGCACGCATCACCAAAGCGCGATCATTTCGGTGGTGTTTTCCATGTTCGTTGTTTTGTCTTCCGCGATGATTCGAGCGGCGCGCAAGAGGCGTTCTGCTCGTATATAGCCCTCCAAGACCAACCAGACCATACTGCCCCTCAAAAACCCTGAGAATCGCATGAATACCGTGCTCCCTGTTCGGTATTCGTATTTTCTTTGCCGGTGCTGCTGCAAATCTTCATGGGTTCCTTATGCGAAGGGCCATAAAGTTCCTATAAAGATTTCCGTACAAGTTGAGCCAATCTCAATCCAGCAAGCTCGCGTATGCCATCGCTTCTTGCCCACGCACGTTTTTCAGGGGTGGAATCCTTATGTTACGTTGCGGAATCATTTTGCTGTTCCTGTCCGTCGTCCTGGCAACTCCGGCCATTGCTCTTGCTCAACCGGCCGCCCCCGACACAGCGGCTCAGATCGCCGCCCTGCAACAAGCCGTCGACGCTAATAAAGCCGCTGCCGCTGCTGCTCAGTCCGCTGGCGACAATGCCTGGATGCTGGTCTCGGCTGCCCTGGTTTTGTTTATGACCGCCCCCGGTCTTGCTCTCTTCTATGGCGGCCTCGTCCGCCGTAAGAACATTCTCGGCACCATGATGCAGAGCTTCGCCATGATGGGGCTGATTACCGTCTTGTGGGCGCTGGTCGGCTACTCGCTGGCCTTCGGTCACGGCGGCGCAGTGACCTTCTGGCACGTAAGCTTTAACACCGGCCGCTTCATCGGTGGCTTCGAGCATCTCTTCCTGCGCGGCGTCTCCCTCGCTCCCAATCCCAACTACGGCGGAACCATCCCCGAGCAGACCTTCATGATCTACCAGCTCATGTTCGCCATCATCACCCCAGCGCTCATCACCGGCGCATTTGCTGAGCGCGTCAAGTTCAGCGCCATGGCTGTCTTTCTTGTCCTCTGGTCGCTGGTCGTCTACTGTCCCCTGGCCCACATGATTTGGGGCGTTGGCGGAATCCTCAACATTACCGGGGGCCGCTGGCCGGTCCTCGACTTCGCCGGAGGCACCGTCGTCCACATCAGCAGCGGCGTCTCCGCGCTGGTCTGCGCCCTCTATCTGGGCAAGCGTGTCGGTTACCCGCATGAGAACATGACGCCTCACTCCATGGTGCTCAGCTTCATCGGCGCGGCCATGCTGTGGGTGGGCTGGTTCGGCTTCAACGCCGGCAGCGCGCTCTCGGCAGGCCCTCTCGCCACCAGCGCCTTTGTCAACACGCAATTCGCCGCCGCCTCCGCCGCCATCGGATGGGTGGTTGCCGAATGGTTGCAAAACGGCAAGCCCACCGCCCTGGGCGCTATCTCTGGTGCGGTCGCCGGACTGGCCACCATCACCCAGGCCTCAGGCTTTGTTCAGCCCATGAGCGCGCTCTTGATCGGCCTCATCGCCGGCGTCGTCTGCTCCTTCATGGTCTTCAACGTCAAAAAGTTCTTCGGCTACGACGACTCCCTCGACGCCTTTGGCGTGCATGGCGTCGGTGGAACCATGGGCGCGCTGCTCACCGGCCTGCTCGCCTCGGGCGCCATCAACGCCGTCTTCGGCAAAAACGCCGCCGGCATCCCCCTCCCCACTGGCGCCATCGACGGAAACTGGCATCAGTTCCTTAACCAATCTGTCGGCGCGGGTATTGGTTGGGTGCTCGCCATCGTCGGCACTCTGCTGCTGCTCGTGCTGGTCGACAAGACCATGGGCATGCGCGTCTCCGCCGCCGACGAATCCCAGGGTCTCGACCTCTCCCAGCACAATGAGGAAGGCTACGACCTGAATTCGTAAGTCGATCGATTTGCAGTTGTTTTCTTGATCTACCCCGATTCCATTGAATCGGCGCAAATCGACAATAATTCGGCGGGAGCGGTTCACAAAAGCCCTCCAGCCTGTTACGCTTTCAGACGAGGAATCTGCACATGGTCAAGATTGAAGCTATTATCCAGCCGTCCAAGCTGGATACGGTCAAGGAAGCGCTGCTCGAGGAAGGTATCGAAGGCATGACCATCCTGGAGGCGCGCGGTCACGGTCGCCAAAAGGGACACACTGAGTTCTATCGCGGCAACGAGTACACCATCGACCTGCTGCACAAGATCAAGATTGAACTGGTCGTCAAAGACAGCCTCAAAGACAAGGCCGTCACTGCCATCCTCGGCGCTGCCCGCACCGGTCACATCGGCGACGGCAAGATATTCATCAGCCGCATCGATGACGCCATCCGCATCCGCAACGACGAGCGCGGCGAAACCGCGATCTAGCCCAGTAACAACAATATGGGTGCCCCACCTTCGGCGCGTTCTATGCGCCTAAGGTGGGATATTTATAGCTACAGTTCTTTATGGCACTTCGTCGTCTCCCCCATCGACTTCACTTCTCTGCGGCCGCCCCCCGCCTCACCCTTAAGTTCTTCAGCGCATACTCAATAAACCGCGGCTCAAAATGCGGCGCCTCTCCCATGAACCGGCACGTCGCCACCACCTGATCCACAATGAACTTCGGCTGGTAAGCCGCCAGCTCAAGCCCCTGCTCCTTCCTCAGCCTCTGCACCATCGCGTTGAACGCATCACCGGGCAGCGTCATGCCCTGCCGCGCGCACTCCTTATCAAAAATCCGCCGGTAATTTTCCATGCTGGGCGCTCCCACCTCGATCTTGTAGGGCAGCCGCCGCAGAAAAGCGGGATCCATAAGCGCCTCCGGTTCCATATTGGTGGAAAAAATCACCAGTTCCTCGAAGGGAATGCTGAAGCTCTTGCCCGTATGCAGCTTCAGGTAATCGACGCGGCTCTCCAGCGGCACAATCCAGCGATTGAGAAGGCTGGTGGGGCTCGCCATTTGCCGTCCAAAGTCGTCGACCACAAAACAGCCCCCCAGTGCCTTCAGATGCAGCGGAGCCTCGTAGAAGTGGCCCGTCGAGTCATATTTCAGATCGAGCATCTCCAGCGTCAGCTCGCCGCCCGTGGACACGAATGGCCTGCGGCAGGGAATCCAGCGCAGGTCATACTCCTCCGTCCGGACAAACGAAGTGTCATCTTCGTCGCTTAACTTCATGTGGTTCACCGCGACGTGTATGCTAGGGTCGTGGAAGCGGATAATCTGACCCTCGACAATAATCGCGTATGGCATGTAAATCACGTCTCTGAAGACGCTGCTCAGCGCATGAGCAAACGATGTCTTGCCATTGCCGGGAGGACCATAGAGCAACAACGCCCGGCCTGAATTCACTGCCGGGCCGCTTTGTTCAATGATGCTGTCGTCGAAGATTAGCTCGCCCAGAGCCGCGCGGATGCGCTCGAAGCTCACCCGTTCGTTGGTCAGTTTCTGCACGCTCACCCAGTAGGTGAACTCCTCCAGCGTCACCGGCGCTGGCCCCGCATAACTCACTCGCTCCAGCGCGTCCAGCGTCCACCGCTTGCCCTCGTCGGTGAGTGTGTAGCCCATATCGATTGGGCTATCGGAGGCTACCATTCGATCGGAGGCGCGCATTCCCAGTGTGCGCAGCAGCCTCCGGTCCACCGCCATCGTTACCAGCTCGGTCACGATGTGGTAAGGCAGCCGTATGGCATCCACATACTGCCGGCAAGTCTCCAGTCGGCCCGTATAAATCAACCGCATCAACAGACTCAGCAGATCGATCTCGTCGATTCCGGTGGCCGCCATATCCGTTGGCTCGGTGGGGATGCGTTTCAGAAAGCCGTCTAGCGCCTGCTGACTGATGGCTCCTATCGCCACCAGGTTATCGCCCAGGCGGCCGCCAAATATGGCAAGACGCGCGATCGCCGCGGCCACCTCTTCGACCGTGACCAGATTTGCCCCTATCAGCAGATCACCTAATCGCATGCGTGTGCCCATGATGCCCTCCGAAACCTAAACGCTGGTTCCCCATGCCAGCCAAGTAAGTCCACTTCGCAATATTGCCGGTATCCGACATTCTACTCTTTCATCCATGCCGGCGATATACAACATTTAATCAGGCTAAACATGACGATAGTGTATGTGTTATGAGTGGAAGACCGAAGTCTTCTGATTGGCTCTTCCTTGACATTGATATGGTCCAGTGTGTTCGAATGAGCAGACAACTGTGTTATCTAGGATAGGGTACGCGTGATTCTAAGCTGCAAACGGGGGGTCCCATGCAGAAGAAGAACAGGCCCGTCAGTAAACTTCTCGAAGCCGCTCCCTCCAGCGACGCTATGGCGCAGCTTGCCGCATTAATTGAAAGCACAAATGATCTTATCTGGTCGGTGGACCTCGAATACCGGCTGATTACGTTCAATAAGGCATTGCAGCACAACATCCTGAACACCTATGGAGTCCAGCTTGAGGTGGGGATGCGTTTCCACGAGGTGCTTCGCCCGGAGCGGGCGGTGCTTTGGCCTGTTTTCTATGAACGTGTACTTGCGGAAGGCCCGTTTCGAGTCGAGTATTTCCGGATTGATGGTGGCATCATGGAGCTGGCTTTCAATCCTATTGTTGTCGATGGGGAAACTACCGGCATCTCAATCTTCGGGAAGGAGATCACAGAGCAAAAGAAATCCCAAATTGCGCTCAAGGAAACGGAAGCGAATCTTTCGGCCCTGATTGAAAGCACCCAGGACCTGATCTGGTCGGTGGACCTCGATAATCATGTGATTCAATTCAATCGGGCATTCGAGAAGGCCTTTTGGGACAGTTTTGGCATTCAGGTTGTGCGGGGAATGAGCCGTGAGGGCTTGCTCCCGCCAGAGAGAGCTGCCGTTTTCCCTCCACTTTATAAACGGGCGATTTCTGAAGGCCCTTTTCGAGTCGACTACACCCTGCGTGATGGCAGAACCCTCGATCTTTCCTTCAATCCGATCATTGTCGATGGGAAAGCGGCAGGCGTCTCGGTCTTCGGCAAGGACATTACGGAGCGGAAGAAAGTGCTGGATGAGTTGCGCGAGAGAGAGGCGCGGCTTAAGGAAGCCGAGAGACTAGGGCACTTTGGGAGTTTTCGCTGGGACGTTGACTCCGACACGACCACGTGGTCTGAAGGACTCTATTACATTACAGGCAGAGACCCCGCCACTCCGCCCCCGCGTTATGCGGAGCGTGAAAAGTTCTACACTCCGGAGAGCTGGGCGCGCATGTATGCGGCGGAGAAACGCGCCTTGACGACGGGGGAGCCCTACGAACTGGATGTGCAGATCGTCCGCTCCGACGGCGTCCTGCGCTGGGCGCGCGCCCAGGGCAAAGCCGGCCGCAATGAAGCGGGCCGGGTTTATCAACTGTTCGGCACTCTGCAGGACATCACGGAACAAAAGCTGACAGAGTTGAAACTCAGCGAAAGCGAGGAGCGGTACCGTGCAACCTTTGAGCAGGCCGAAGTTGGTATTGTCCATGCCTCATTTGATGGCCGCATATTAAGATGCAATAAACGCTATGCCGATATCCTTGGATATTCCATCGAAGAAATCTCTAGCCTGACCTTTCAGCAGGTTACCGCCCCGGAGGATAGAGCCGCAGGCATAGCCAGGTTCCAGCAAGTTGCGAGCGGTACTTTCCTCCCCTCCACATGGGAAAAGCGCAATGTTCGCAAGGACGGCAGCTTAACCTGGGTCAAGATAACAGATTCCATACAATGCGATGCCGAGGGCCATCCACTACATGTGATCGCCGTGGTCGAGGACATCAATGACCGCAAGGCAGCGGAGGATCGCCTGGCCGCGGTCCAGGAAATGCAGCAGGCGAGCGAAGAGCGCTACAGAACCATATTTGAGACCAGTCCCGATGCCGTCATTCTTATCGGGAAGAGCGATGGTAAGATCATCGACGCCAATCAGGCATTCTTAGATTCGGCTGGGTACGAGCGCAGTGAAGTCATAGGGCGCACAACGAAGGAACTCAACATATGGGTGAATGAATCCGACTGGCAAAGATATATCGACGAGGTAACCCGGAACAACATGTGCCGGAATTTTGAAGTCCTCTCTAGGAGAAAGAATGGGGAGGTTTTTTGGATGCGGGTGTCTGCATCCTTAATTGAGATTGGAGGGATCCAATGCCGGCTTGCCATCGCACAGGATATTTCTGAAGCTAAGTCAGCCGAGGAGCGCCTGACCCTTGCTGCCAATACGCTGCGATTAAGCGAAGAACGTTACCGCGCCACCTTCCAGTTGAATCTCGATTCCATCGATATCTGCCGGCTGGAGGATGGCCGGTTCATTGAGGTTAATGAGGCCTTCGTCCGATGCACCGGCTTCACGCGCGAAGAAGTGATCGGGCGGACGGCGAAGGAGATCGGCATCTGGGCCGATCATACAGACAGGCAGAAACTGCTAGATATGCTGCACCAGAAACAGGGCAGTTGCAAGTTCGAGACACAGTATCGGACCAGGAACGGCGATTTGCGCTGGGGCTTGCTCTCGGTGACGTCCATTGAGCTGGAGGGCGTACCCTGCATTCTGTCCATCACGCACGATATCACTGAGGCCAAGGTCGCCGAGGAGGCGCTTCGCAATGCCGAGCAGAAGTACCGGGAGATCTTCGAGGATGCGCCGGAAGGCATCTTCCTGATAGAGCCGGGAGGGAGGCTCATCACTGTGAACCCGGCAGGGGCGAAATTGTTGGGATACGAATCTTTCGAAGAGATGCGCTCCATATTTGGAGACTCGAGGCCTGCCATCTGGAATGACAGCAATGACAGGCTTCGCGGCACAGCGCTTATTGAAGAGCTGGGGATAGTGCGCGGCATTCAGTGCCAGTTCAAGCGCAAGGATGGAACGCTCATATGGGTCTCTCTTACTGAACGGGCAATACGCGGGCAGGTCGGACAGACGCTCTTCTATCAGGGGTTCTTCGAGGATATAACCAAGCGGAAACAGCTAGAGTCCTCCCTGAAAACAGAACTTCGCGAGAACAAGTTGCTGAGCGAAATCAACGCCGCTCTGCTGCGTGCCAAGACTGAACAAGACCTTCTTGCGGAGTACTGCCGGATTACCGTCGAAACCGGTGGCTATCGGATGGCCTGGGTAGGATTTGCCGAGAATACTCCTAACAAGCCTATTGTTCCGGTTGCCTACTATGGATATGAGGATGGTTATTTAAAAGTTGTCAATGTTACCTGGGCTGATACAGAACGCGGCCGAGGGCCGGCTGGCAGGGCAGTCAGGTTAGGAACAGTTCAGATCTCAGAGGATATCGCCGCCGATCCTATGATGACGACCTGGCATGAGGAGGCAATCAAACGCGGCTACCGGTCTATGATTTCTTTGCCATTCCAGTATTCGGAAGGGAGCATGGCCTGCCTTTCGGTCTATGGAGATACCAGCAACGTCTGGACAGAATCGGAACGGAAATTGATGCAGCAGATCGCGCAAGACCTCGGCTTTGGCATCACTACTTTGCGGACCGGGATTTTAGAGACACAGCACTTAGAAGATCTAAAGGTCAGTCTGGAGGAGACCATCCAGGTGATCGCAGATACCGTCGATCAGCGAGATCCCTATACGGCCGGGCATCAGCGGCGGGTTGCGGACTTATGTATAGGTATTGCTAAAAAAATTGGGCTGCCTGAGAATCGTGCTCACGGTCTTCGACTAGCCGCTATCATTCACGATTTGGGGAAGATCGCCATCCCCGCTGAGTTGCTTTCCAAGCCGGGGCGCTTGAGCACGGCTGAGTTTAACCTGATCAAAGAGCATCCACGGCTCGGTTACGAGATCATCAAACATGTTACTTTCCCCTGGCCCATTGGCGATATTATCCTTCAGCATCATGAGCGGCTCGATGGTTCCGGCTATCCGCAAGGGCTGAAGGCAGATGAAACTCTGCTGGAATCCAAGATTCTGGCGGTTGCCGACGAGGTTGAAGCCATGAGTTCGCATCGGCCCTATAGACCATCCATGGGGATTGATGAGTCCATCGATAATATCCTTGCCGGGCGTGGCATGCACTTCGACCTTGAAGTGGCAGATGCATGCGCTCAACTCTTTCGCGAAGACGGATACAAGTTCCCGGATTGATGGCTCATAAGGAATCCAGGAGTGCTGCGTGATCTTGAAAGAGCGCATAAAGAGATTCTTGAAGTGCTTGAATGTGGAATTGCGGGAACAATTCGGCAGTGAAGTGCGTAAGATATTGATAACGCTGGACATAAGAAAGAGTGGATGACAGCGCAGTGATTCCCTGCACAAAATATTTGGCCATATATCGAGTTTTTTTGACAAAGATTGGCATATAGCGTACTGTCACGTAGTTGCACCTTTTCCCAGATCAACACGGGAGCCTCTCGGAAACGAGGGGCTTTCGTGCGTTAGGGCGATATGCCGAAAGCAACGCGCTCTTAGTACACTGTATGTGCTTCAGTAGGAAAGGTTAGAGGACAATGAAAAAAAGGATCGTCTACTCCGTAACGTTTGCAGCCGCGCTTTTCGCCGCAATGGCGAGTTTCGCTCAGATTCCGGGAATGACTTCGCCCAGGCACTACCCCTGGTCTGACAAGAGTCTTTCGCCTGATCAGCGTGCCGACATGGTCATCAAAGAGATGACGCTGGATGAAAAGATCCAGCTTTTGCACGGGCTCGGCTGGATGACACTGTTCATCCCGCAAGAATCGGGGCCGGCAACTCGGGCAATCTCGACTATGGGCTTCATACCAGGAGTTCCCCGTCTCGGCATTCCTGATTTGCAGATGACGGACTCAGTGGAAGGTGTCTCCGGAGCGGGCATAAAGGGCCGGTATGCCACCGCCTTGCCATCAGCCGAGGCAATGACGGCTGCCTGGGACCCGGCGCTCTCCTATGAAATTGGTACTATGCTCGGTCAAGAGATGCGCGCCATGGGCTTCAACATGTCTCTCGGTTCGGGAATCAATTTGATCCGCGAGCCGCGCAACGGCCGGGTCTTCGAATACAAGGGCGAAGACCCTCTGCTTGCGGGCACATTGGCGGGCCAGGAGTTGAAAGCGGAGAAAGCCCTCCACCTCATTACCGACGTTAAGCACTTTGCGGTGAATGATCAGGACGCCGGCCGCATTGTCGCTAACTCGATCATCAGCAAGCGCGCCATGCGTGAGAGCGATCTTCTGGCGTTTGAAATCGCCCTGAAGAACTCTGGAGCGGGCGCGGTCATGTGTTCCTACAACCGGATCAACGGGACCTACGCCTGTGAAAACTCCTACACCCTCACCGGCGTACTCAAAAAGGAATTCGGCTTCAAAGGATTTGTAATCTCTGACTGGGGCGCTACACAGAGTACGGTGAAGGCGGCTATGGCTGGTCTGGACATCGAGATGCCGGGGAACGACTCCTTCGGTGAGCCGCTGAAGAAGGCGGTGCAGAGCGGTGATGTTCCCATGGAACGATTGAACGACATGGTGCACCGCATCCTCCGTACAGAGTTCGATTCGGGCATTGTGGACGATCCGCCGCAGCCTGAATCACCGGATGTGATGCGTGGTTTCGAGGTTGCGCAGAAAACCGAGGAGGAAGGTGCGGTTCTGCTCAAAAACGAGAAACGTACCCTGCCGCTGAGCGCCTCTTCGATTAAGTCCATCGCCGTAATCGGAGGGCACGCCGATGTTGGCGTGATTTCAGGCGGAGGATCTTCGCAGGTATCACCCGCGGGAGACAACGCGGTTCCGCCGCCGCCGGAGCTGATGAGGAATCCACTCTTGAGCTTCATGTTGATCCAGGTGTACCACCGTTCTGCCCCGCTTAAGGGAATAGAGGCAAAGGCGCCGCGGGCTGTTGTGCAATTCGATGCTGGCACGAATCCGGCAGCGGCCGCCGAACTCGCCAGCAAGTCGCAGGTGGCAATTGTCTTCGCCGTCCAACATGCCTCGGAAGGCAGGGACCTGAAGAATCTTTCGCTCCCCGACAACCAGGATGCGCTGATTGAGGCGGTGGCCGCGGCCAATCCGCATACCATTGTAGTGCTTGAGTCGGGGGGCGCTGTAACCATGCCGTGGATTGATAAGGTCGCAGCCGTGATCGAAGCCTGGTATCCGGGAATCCGCGGATCAGAAGCTATAGCCAATCTCCTCTTCGGCGAAGTAAACCCGTCTGGAAAACTTCCGCTGACATTTCCCAGGAACGAGGCCGATCTGCCTCATCCGGCTCACGTCGACCCGCCTAAGGCCGATGCAGATCACCCCGTGCCGAGGCTCGCAGGCGCCCCCGGCATGATCGGAATGGCGATGGGCATTGCTCCAAACTTCGACGTTCATTACGACGAAGGTCTCAAGGTCGGCTACAAGTGGTATGATGCCGAAAACAAACCGGTGCTCTTTCCGTTTGGCTATGGGCTCTCGTACACAACTTTCGCCTACTCCAATCTTTCCGTTGCGCCAGGAGATTCCACAACGGTGTCTTTCACTGTGAAGAACACCGGTAAGCGCGCCGGCGCCGAAACTGCGCAGGTCTACGCATCTCTGCCGGATTCGGCTGAAGAGCCGCCCAAGCGCCTGATCGGCTGGACAAGGGTCGAACTTAAACCCGGCGAGTCAAAGCAGGTCTCAGTGCAAATTAGCCGCGAACGCTTGACGATCTTCGACGAGGCTACAGATTCCTGGAAGCTCGTCCCCGGAAAGTACGTGATTCGAGTTGGATCATCATCGCGGGATCTCCCATTGGAGCAGTCCACAACTTTCTAGCAGAACTCACGCCTGTCAGGACGGCCTGGGAGAACAATTCGAGCTCAACAATCATTCTGAAAGAACGTAACTTGAAAACCCGAAGAGATTAGGTCGGCGCCATTGTTCTTGGAGATGGAGCTTGAATACGACCCTGTAGAGATCGGCGGCCGCCGTGTCGGCTGTGAAGTGCGGATTGTGCTGACGGAGTAGTCTCCAGGCTGGATCAGGGCTTGGTTTTCGGCTCGGCTGCCGGAAGCACAATCTCCACATCGTTGCGCTCTTCGTCGACGCCGATTTTGATCACCAGCGCCGCATTGCGCAACAAGGTGTTCCCAAAATAGTAGATGTATGCGGGCAGATCGTCCGCGCAGCCCGCACCGCCGCAGGCGCTATCCTTGAGTTCAGGCGCGCCCGGCCGCCGCGCGCCAACAACATAGCTGCCAGGCTCCCGCTCATCGAACGAGAACTGTCCTTCCTCGTTGGTCGTTTGAATATTGACGGTGGAG
>Ga0209039_10001222_pt1 | contig 24511 bp, 23 predicted proteins | sample BogFormECP12_OM1_FD_188238 | JGI IMG/M metagenome (GOLD analysis project Ga0209039, IMG submission 188238) | Bog forest soil microbial communities from Calvert Island, British Columbia, Canada - ECP12_OM1 (SPAdes) (version 2) | ecosystem: Environmental > Aquatic > Freshwater > Wetlands > Bog ... | reverse complement strand
GCAAGCTGCGCTTCCTGCTCGGGGGTGAAATGTATTTCCATGGCTCCCAGAATACGGGAAAAGCGGCTCCGAAGCAACTCCGTTGAACACGTCGGCGGAAGATACCGGGCGTTTCGCTTCTCAGGTTGAGAAGCTCCGTCCTCGCCAATGTTTCAAGATGGACCCTTTGCGATACGCGGCCACCTCCGGGTCACAGAACCTCAGGCGCCGTTCGAACGGGTGAATGCAATCACGAGATGCCGGGCTTGCCCTACCCGGCGTTCCGCAAGGTGAAGGCGGAACCAGGGGGCGGCAAGCCGTCCCCTTACACCTGGCGCAACTCGATCACCAAATAGCGCGTAGCAGAGGTACGCGCAGTTTGCGTTCCTCCGCAGTTCTTCCCAAACACGACGGGCGTTCACATGTTATTAATGCGCAAGATGAAGAGCCGCACAGGAACGCAAAATACGCGTACCTGTGCGCTACCTGCTAAAAAAAATTCCCCCGAAAATCGACGAGTGAAGCCTGAAGGTTATTGAAAACAAACAGGGTCGAAATCTCGGTTTTCTGCCTCTCCACGATGTTGATGAAAACAAACGAGTTAAACCCTTCTCTCCATGATGTTAATGAAAAGAAAGGAGTAAGACGTTTAACGCGAAGTCCAGAAAGATCGAATGGCGGGATCGCTGGCATCGCTTTTGGGGACGCATTCACCATGGTCCTCACGATGTTAAGGCTGCGAAACATCCTTGTAACGTTCTGGGTGGAGATTTGTTCTGTATCTCATAGCGATAGAATATTTGTTACTGACAACATGCGCAGTTCCATTCTATTCTAGTTATTCCCGAACTGCCCACGAGGCCAGAAGGGGCTGCAAAATTGAGTAAAGTCTCTCTCGTTCTTGTTATCCATTCGCACCAGCCGGTGGGAAACTTCGATCACGTGATCGAAGAAGCCTACCAGAAATCCTATGCGCCATTTGTGCGGGCGCTGCACGCGCATCCGCGCATTCGCCTGAGCCTGCATTTTTCCGGAATCCTGTTGGAGTGGTTGGAAAACCGCCACCCGGAATACTTCCAGGAACTTCGTGAACTCGTCGAGCGCGGCCAGATCGAACTGGTCGGCGGGGGCTACTACGAGCCCATTCTACCGGCTATTCCTGACGCCGATAAGATCGCGCAGCTCCGCAAGCTGGCGGATTACCTTCGCGAACACTTCGGCCGAGCGCCGCGCGGGGCGTGGATTGCGGAGCGGGTTTGGGAGCCCACGCTCCCCCTGCCGTTGGCAAAGGCCGGCGTCGAGTACGTGGTTCTGGACGATACGCATTTCCTCTCCGCCGGTCTCCAACCCTGGCAATTGCACGGCAGTTTCGTTACCGAAGAGGACGGCCTTCCGTTGCGCTTGATTCCCAGCTCGAAAGCCCTGCGTTACACCATCCCCTTCCGGGAGCCGTCGGAAACGTTGCGCATTCTGCGTGAAGGGGTCAACCAGCAAGACGCCCTCTTCGCCATGGGCGATGACTGCGAAAAATTCGGCGTCTGGCCCGGCACGTATGATCATGTGTACAAAAACGGCTGGCTGGAGCGCTTTCTTAAGGCCCTCGAGGGCAGCCAGGATTGGCTGGAAACCACCACCGTCGCGGATTACCTCAGCTCGCATCCGGCGGTAGGGCGCATTTATCTGCCCACTGCCTCATACCCAGAGATGATGGAATGGTCCCTTCCGCCCGCGGCCGGGGCGGACTTCAAAGCTTGTTGGGAAGAGACTGAGCGCATGCCTAAAGGCGAGCGCTTCCAGCGCTTCCTGCGGGGAGGGCTGTGGCGCAACTTCCTGACCCGGTATGCGGAATCCAATCGCATTCAGAAACAGGCGCTGGGTGTGAGTCACCGCTTACAGAAGCTGAGCAGTTCCGCGGAAAATGGACCGGAAGAAACGGCATTGCTGGCGGAAGCGCAGACGCACCTTCTGGCTGCCCAGTGCAATGACCCTTATTGGCACGGGGTATTCGGCGGGCTCTATGCGCCCCATCTGCGCAGCGCGATTCTTCGCCATTTGATCCAGGCGGAGTTTCAACTTGATCGCGTGGAAGGCCGAGGCGCCGGCGCCAAACCGGAAATTACGACGACGGACTTCGACGCGGACGGGCACGAGGAAATCCTGATCCGGCAGAGTATCTCCGGCATGACGCTGCACCCCGCGGATGGCGCCACGGTTTCAAGCCTGCGCTTCCAGCCCGCGAACGTCGAGCTGGTGAATTCCCTCATGCGGCGGCCCGAGGTCTACCACGAACTCGTGCGGAAACAAGTTTCTTCCAAGCAATCGCCGCGGGAAGGTCCGGCTTCCATCCACGATCTGGTGCTCAGCAAGGAATCGCACTTGGATGCACTGCTGCGCTATGACCGCTATGCGCGGCACGCCTTCCGCACTTATGTTTTCCCCAGCGCCAAAAGCTGGAAGGACTTCGAGTTGCTCCTCCTGGAGGAGAATGAGACCCTGGCGCGAGGCGCTTGGAAGGCCGCCCCCATCAAGGCCCCCGCGGCGGCGATCGAATTCCGCAGCGCCACCGAGGTCACCTCGAACGGCTGCGCGATGCGGGTCGATGCGCTCAAAACCTTAACTTCCAAAGTGTCCGGTTCGACCTGGCAGATTGAATGCCGCTCTTCGCTGAACACCGACCGCTCCTGCCCCACGGGCATGGCGATGGGACTGGAGTTGGTCCTGAACTTTCTCGCCCCGGACGCCCACGATCGATATTTTCTGGCGAAGGACGTTCGCCGCCCGCTGGAGTTTCGCGGCGAAATCGGTTCAACCAAGCTGTCGCTCGTCGATGAGTGGCAACGCGTCAAGATCACTCTGGAGACTCGGCCGCAAGCTTGCTGGTGGATCGTGCCGATTGAAACCATTTCACAATCTGAACTGGGATTTGAGCGCGTCTACCAGGGCTCCGCGATTCTGGCGGTCTGGAAAATCGATCCACCGTCCTGGCGCAACGTGACCTGCGTTTTGAACATGGAAATTGCGCCTTGGGAGAATACTTCCGTGAACGGTGAATAGTGAACAGTGGACAGTGATCAGCTCCATGAAAGGGGTTCTACTGAAAACCGGCAACTGATTACTGACAACTGATGGAGGTTCTGCATGGCCATACCGCAAGAACTGCTCGAGATTCTGGTCTGCCCGGCGTGTAAGTTGCCCGTTCAGCTCACGCCGGATGGACAAGGCTTGAAATGCGCCCAATGCCGGCGCGTCTATCCTATCAAAGACGATATCCCCGACATGATCATCGAAGACGCCAAGGTTGAAGCGGAGTGACCCAATTTGAACGCGGTTTCCCTTCTTCCCGATCTTCCAGCCGGGGCGCGCATCCTCATTGTTCGCCTCCGGTCCATCGGCGACATCATTCTGCTGACCCCCACACTGCGTCTGCTCAAGGAGTGGCGGCCGGACTTGCGCATCTCCGTGATGATTGAATCGCGCTTTCGCGACCTCTTGAAGGGAAACCCGGCGGTGGAAGAAATTCTCATTCCTGGGGAAGGGTCCGGGGTGCGGAACTTCCTTTCGCGTCTGGCCGTCATTCGTGGACTTCGCAGCCGCGGCTTTTCTCTCTGCGTAAACCTGCACGGCGGCCCCACCAGCCGGCTTTTTGTGCGCTGGGGCGCCGCCCGCTGGCGCGTCGGCTTTGCCCACTATCGAGGGGCGAGTCTCTACAACGTTCTGGTTCCCGACGCCCGGACCATTTTGAACCAGCCGTCTCTGCACACGGCGGAACATCAGGCTGCGGCGTTTTTCTACCTGGGATTGCCGCGGAAGGAGATCCCGCGCGCCGAAATTTTCTCCGGGCCGGGGCAGGCCGCATGGTGGGATGCCCGACGCGCGAGCCTGGGCATTGCCTCGGGACAGTCCTACGCCATCGTCCATCCCACCGCTTCATACAAGACCAAGGAATGGGCGCCGGAAGGATTCGCGCGATTGGGTGAATACCTGGAGCGTAAAGCCCGGATCGCGCCCATTTATTCCTGCGGGCCCGGAGAAGCGCCGGTGCTCGATGCCGTGGAGAAAGCCTCGGGCGCGCCCCTGCGGCGACTCGAGGGCATGAGCCTGGCGCAATTCGCCGCGGCGCTGGCGGGGGCTCGGTTGTTTGTGGGAAATGACAGCGGTCCCGCCCACATGGCCTCGGCGCTGGCCCGGCCTGTGGTGGTCATTTTCGGGTCTTCCAGTTCCCCCATCTGGGGTCCCTGGCCGCGGCAGGGTTCCAACCCCGCCGCGCGAGTAGTGCAGAACCCCTTCGACTGCAATCCTTGCCCCGGCGATCGATGTTACCAATTTGCCCGGCCGGAGTGCATCCTTTCCGTAACCTTTGAACAGGTAAAGGACGCCGTTGAACAGGTCTTGGAACAACCCTCATGACGCATCTCATCCCCGCATGTTCATGGAGGGCTTTCAAGAGATCTCAGCTCGTGGGTATTCGCGCGACAGCCGAAAGTGTGCATTCGCGCTCCAGCATTTCAGAAACCCGGTGGGGAATAGGCGAGCCCCTTGGTTTTGCGATCGACCAGGAGTTCGCGCGGAGGCTCCTCATTGTTAACGGTGACCGCGACAATGACGGTATTTGCGCCTTTGGATCGCGACCCCAGAATTTTGAAGGTGCGAATCTTCCCGTAGTCGCCGCGCTCGCCCCAGTCGTGCAGGAAATCCGCGTAAGTGTAAGTGTCGCTGGGCTGCCAAAGCCGGTAGGCTTCCTGGTAGTTACCCTGCTCCAGCGTCGTGAGAAAGCGCGAGATGGCTCGTTCCTCAGGAAAGTTACGAAAAACGACGTAGCCTGCCCCGCCGATGATGATGACGACGATGGCAAGCAGAATATAGAGTCCTATTTTTCGAGGCGGTTTGGGCGGTGTGGCATCAAGCAAAGTCATGGCCGGCTCCTCCCGGGAGCTAGCAGTATCAGCACCCTCCCGGGCAACCCCATTATGTTGGATGCGGGGGTGAATTGCCAAGGGGGGTGGCTAGAGGGAGCGCTTGAAAAGGGCGGTTTCAGCAGCCACGGTCACCAGGGTGAACAATGCCAGGAAGGTCAGGTCCCCGGAAATTGCCATGATTCCCGTGTTTTTGAGCAGCAGCGCCTTGAACGCATGCACGGCATAGGTCATGGGATCAACCGTGGCAATGACGCGCATCCAAGGCGGAAATCCGTAAATCGGATAGACGGCGCCACTGGGGAAGTACAACAGCGTGTTGAGCACGCCGAAGGTGGCACGTGGCACCAAGGGGTCATTGACGCGGACCATCAACAAAAACATCATGCTGATCAGAGCCAGGGCGGTCAATACGATGACCAGGAGAAGCTTCAGGAACCGCAGGGGATCCAGCGGATTGGGTATTCCGGCGATGACGGATCCTACGGTGGTCAGGATGATTCCCGCCAGCACCGCCTTGATCGCTCCGGAGAGATTGAATCCGAGGATCAGTTCAAGTCTGGAAATCGGCGTAACGAGATAACCTTCATGGAGCCCGCGCGCTTTATCATCAATATAGATAATACCTCCTCCAATCATGGCGGAAACGAAGATCGCCATGACGATCGAGCCCGCCAGGAGGTATTGGATATAGGGAACGTAGGGATAGATCTCCACGACCGAGAGCGTGACCCCGCTGGGGACGCGGGGCGGGACGCCACCTTGATTGTAGGCGCCCACAATGTCGCTAAACCCAGCCTGCAGCGCGCCCACTGCGAAGTTGTCCGTGTTGTCTTCGATCAGCGCGACCCGCGGCGCATCCTTGGCCAGAGCGCGGCGGGAGAAATCCGGCGGGAAACTCAGAACTCCGTTGATTCGCCCTTCCCGCAAGTCGGTCAAGGCCTTCTGGAGATCGGTGTAATCAACGGTTTCAAAGGTCCGCGCGTTGGCGGCAATGGCTCCACACATTTCCCGCAGCTTGACGGTGGGCATGCCATGATCCTGATTAACTACCCCAACGCGCAGGTCATGGATTTTGCCGCCAAAAGCGTATCCCAGGACCACCAGTTGCACAATGGGCATCACCATCGACACCAGGATGAGGGTGGGGCTGCGCATGAGCTTGCGCAAATCACGTTCAATCAGCGCTAGGATTCGATTCATGGCCTTCTACTTTTGCCCTCGCTGATAGAAAAAGGTGGGGTCGTACCCGAGCGCATCCTGCAAGGTGTCACGCAATTGCCGGCCGGTGTAGTGCATGAACACGTCGTCGAGCGAGGTGCTCTGAACGGAAAGCGAAGTTACCTCAAGTTGCGCCTGGTGGACCGCCTCCATCAGCGCCACCGTGGTGTTGGGGCCATTATTGGACCCGATGCGGAATATGTGGTCTTCGGCCTTTACGTTTTGTACGTCCGGGAGGTTTTGCAGGGCTTCAAGCCATCCTTCCGGAACGCGTGAAAAGCCGACTTCCAGGGTGTTGTTTCCGGGGATGGAAGCTTTCAGCTTGAGCGGCGAATCCAGCGCCACCAGCTTGCCGTGGTCGACAATGGCAATGCGATCGCAGAGTTTGTCGGCCTCATCCATATAATGGGTAGTCAGAAGGATCGTCAGTTCCCGCTCTTTCTTGAGGCGCATGAGCATTTCCCACACCCCCACGCGAGACGCAGGGTCGAGGCCCGTAGTGGGTTCATCCAGAAAGAAAATACGCGGCTCGTGCACCAGTCCGCGGGCGATCTCCAAACGTCGCCGCATGCCACCGGAAAAATTCTTCACCGGCTTATCCGCCCAAGCAGCCAGATCGACTGCTCCCAGGAGTTCCTTTGCCACCTTGACGCGCCGCTCCCGGGGAACGCCGTAGAGCTTGGCAAATATCTGCATGTTCTCCATGGCGGTTAAATCAAGATCGGAGGTCATGGCCTGGGGAATAACCCCGATGCATTTGCGGACTTGGTCGGGATGCCGAGCGACGTCGAACCCGAGAATGCGAGCCACGCCGGAGGTGGGGGGAAGGAGCGTGGTGAGCACGCGGATCAGGGTGGACTTCCCCGCGCCATTCGGACCGAGCAAGCCGAATACTTCGCCATATCCCACGGAAAAGTTCAAATCATCGACGGCGCAGAAGCTGCCGAAACACTTGCGCAAGTGCACGACTTCCACCGCGACGATCGTATTGGGCTGCATCGGCAATGGTTCCATCGTAACAATCCTGTCCCCTCGGAGAGCGCTTAAAGGACGTCTTGCAGGGGCAACGTGACAAAAGCGGTCAGGCCGGGCCACAGCCGGCGATCGCTGTTGTCGACGCGCAAGCGCAGTTCGAAGGTTTTGATGTCCCGCTTGCTTTGACTGACATCGCGCTGCGTGGCATAGTCGGCGTCCACACCGCGATAGAAAACGGTTCCTAGGCGCTCCATCCCGTCGGGAAAACGCACTTGCATGCGGTCACCCAGACGGATGCGATCAACGTACGTTTCCGGCACGTCCGCGCGCACCCAAAGATCCTCAGGATTGATAATGGATGCGATGGGCTGGCCTATATTCACGACTTCACCTTGACGGGCGGCCAGCACGGAGATGACGCCGGAAATGGGGGAGTGAATCTCCGTATAGTCCAGGCGAACCTGTGCCTTCGACATCTGCGCGCCCGCGGCAGCCCGTTGCCGCTCCATGGTCTGTAGTTGGATTCGCCGCACGGTGATCTGGACTTCGTTTGTCCTGGCGAGGGCGACCGCCTCACGCTGGACTTCCACCTGCTTCAGGAGAGACTCGACGTGCGCTTGCTGCGCCTCGAAGGTGGCGCGAGCCTGGTCCAGCGATTGATCCGATACAATCTTCTGGTCGTATAGACCCTTGGTGCGCTGATAATTCAAGCGGTCCATTTCCAAGTCGGCTTTGGCTTCGTCTCCCTGCGCCTGCGCCGCTGCCAGCCCTGCCTCCGCCTGCCTGATTTGGTCGCGGGTCTGCGCCTCCTGATATTGCAGTGCCGCCTCGGCTTCCACCACCTGCGAAGCCGTCCCTCGCTCGGTGTGGGCGTAAAATGACTCGTCAGCGCGCAATTCCTGGGGTTCGATGACCGCGAGCAACTGCCCGGCTTTTACGCTGTCGCCTTCCTTGATCTGCACCTGCGCAAGCTGCCCTTGAATCTGCGAGCTGGCCACCACATCGTTGGTGGTGACGATGCCGGTCAGGATCAGCGGCCGCGGCGCGGTGACAGCTTTGTAATAAACCACGCCGCCACAGAGAATGAGCACGATCACAATGGGTAAAATAATCTTGCGCTTCATGGCTCCGAAGCCTCCGGATTTCGAAACAGGGCGTAGCGGATGAACCGCAGAATCTCCGCCTTCCTCGTCACTAACTTCGCTTTGCTGTAAGGGTCCCGGCCGGTGACCATCCGCAAAGCAGGAGCGATATTGAAATAATGCGCGGTCAAGCCGGAAATCGAAACGATCGCGTGCTGCTTATTCAAGCGCCGGAATTCCCCCGATTTCATTCCCCGCGCCAGCAACGCCACCATAAGCTTCGTGAGAGGAATCGAGTGCTCGCGAATCATCCGCTCTAACGTGCGATCACCTTCCATCATCATCCGCTGGAAGATGCGAGGATAATTTGGGTGTGTGCTCATGAAGTCAAAGTGATAGCTCACATAGCGCAAAAGGATGGGCCCCGCCGCTCCCTTCGCCGAAAGTACTTCCCGAGCTTGCTGATAGAATTCTCGCATTTGCGAGCCCACCACCGCTTCGTAAAGGCCTTCCTTGCTCTTGAAGTAGTAGTAGAGCAGGGCTTTGTTCACCCCGGCGGCAGCGGCGATGGCGTCAGTCCGCGCACCCGCCAGACCGTGCTCAGCGTAGATCTGCTCGGCAGCCTTTAGGATGGCGGCTCGTGTCCCGGCACTGTCGTGGTGCCTCGCGGGTATTGAATGGCCCATTTCTCGGACCCGTGTCATCATTTAACTAACCAGATAGTTAAATAGCATTTCGTGCGCGCTCGTGTCAAGCAGAATTTAGCCTGGGAATATTCGACCCTATTTGCGCGCTGGCGGCAAATAGGTGAAACGGGTGTGAGACTTTTCCTGGTGGCGCTCAAAGGCCAGCGCGATGAGGCGGTCAAGTAGTTGGGAGTAAGGTACACCGCTTGCTTCCCATAGCTTGGGATACATGCTGATGGAAGTGAAGCCCGGGATGGTGTTGATCTCGTTCAAGTAGACCTTTCCGGTCTTGCGATCGAGGAGAAAGTCCACGCGTCCCATTCCGGCGCCGTCGATGGCCTGAAAGGCGCGCACCGCCAGCTCCTGCACACGCTTTGTCTGTTGCTCTGTGAGAGAGGCCGGAATAATAAGGTCAGAGCCTTCTTTGATATACTTCGCCTCGTAATCATAGAACTCGTTGACGGGGACGACTTCCCCGGGCACGGAAGCTTCTGGGGCGTCGTTCCCGAGCACGGAACACTCGATCTCACGGGCATCGACTCCCTTTTCAGCCAGGATTTTGCGGTCATATTGCGCAGCCAGATTCAGGGCGGCGGGGAGTTCACGCCGCCGATGGACCTTGCTGATGCCCACCGAAGATCCCAGGTTTACGGGTTTGACGAACAGGGGATAACGCATTCTCCTTTCGATTCGCTTGCGCACACCGGTGGGGTTCTTCTCCCAATCGGCACGCAGCACCAATTCCCAGGGGACAACGGGCAGGCCAGCGTCGCGAAACAGGCGCTTCATCACGTCTTTGTCCATGCCGGTCGCGGACGCCAGCACGCCCGCCCCCACATAAGGAATGCCTGCCAGCTCAAGCAATCCCTGCACCGTGCCGTCTTCGCCGTAAGTGCCGTGGAGGACGGGAAAGACGACATCGACTTCCGGCCGCGAATTGGGCGCCGGAGCTGCGCGCGCCAGCCGCAGGAGCTTGGGACCGGCAGGATCCACTGAGGGTGTAACGACATCACCATTTTCCAGGACCTGCGGCAGAAGCTGTACGGCTCCGGAGCCAACCCGCCACTGTCCCTCGCGGGTGATGCCGATCGGAACGATTTCGTACTTCGCACGATCGAGGGCGTTGATCACCGAGGCCGCCGATTGCAGCGAGACGTCGTGTTCGCCCGAACGTCCGCCAAACAAAACGCCGACGCGGATTTTTCTGGTCACAGGATTTTCTTTCCCAGAGCCGAGGCGGTGAATCCTACACCCAGAATCGCGGTTTTGTTCATGACGTCGATGATGGGGTTGATCTCGACGAGTTCGAAGGCGAGCATTTTTCCGCTATCGGCGACCATCTCCATGGCCAGATGCGCCTCGCGGTAGGTGATCCCCCCGCGCACCGGCGTGCCCACGCCCGGCGCTTCAGAGGGATCGACGACATCCATGTCGAAGGACACCACGAACCCCGCGGTCCCTCGCGAAGCGAGGGTAATGGCGCGCTCCATCACGATGCGCATCCCCAGTTCGTCGACCTCCCGCATGGTGAAAATGCTGACCCCGGAGCCGCGAACCACTTGCCGCTCGCGCACATCCAGATCGCGAACCCCGATCAAGGCGCACCTCTCCGGCCGCAGTTTGGGTGCAAAGCCGAAGATCTGCGTCAGCGATTCCGGACCGTGACCCAGGTTGGTGGCAAAAGGCATGCCGTGTACATTGCCGCTGGGGCTGGTCTCCGGCGTGTTCATGTCGGCATGGGCGTCAATCCAAAGGCAACCCACTTCCTGATTGCGGTCGCGATAGAACTTGGCAACCCCTGCCTGCGTGCCGATGGCTACCGAGTGGTCACCGCCAAGCGAAATGGGGAAGTAGCCCGCCTCGAGCGTCTGGCAAATCCGTTGCGCCACCTCTTGTGATGTCTCCGCGATTTCATTCAAGTACTTGGCGCGCTGGTTGCCGAAAGGCTGTTCTTCCGGCAGCCGGACGTGAATATTGCCGCTGTCCTCGACCGTATGCCCCAAACTCTCCAAGGCGTGATTCAATCCTGCCGCGCGCACCGCCGACGGCCCCATGTCCACACCCCGCCGTTCCTGGCCGAGGTCCAATGGCACACCGAGGATTTTGATTTTCGTCATGATGCCTCCTGCCGCAATGAGGATTGCTCCGCTGCCTTAATTGTCGTCATCAAGGCCTTCCATGCGGTCGAGAAGTGCGGCTGAGTTATCCAGATCAACTCCGGGTTGCAACGCCCCGCCCGCAAAGGTTGGCAGCCGAAAGTCTCTGGGACTTTCAGGCCAAGGAATAGTTATTGGAATCTCTAGCAAAACTTCGCCATCTGAGCCAAGCAATTCGCCGTCGGGAGCGAAGGCATAGTGGTAGAAACGCATCCTAGTGTCCTTGTTCGCGGCTTCTCCGACAAGGACTCCCAGCACACTCGGTTGTGGCCAAACATTGCTGTGGCCCCTGATAATTCGCCCCCAGGGTGTAAGCATTTCTTTCTTCTTTCCGCCACTGGGCCAGACACCCGGGGCATCGTCCCACTCTCCCACAGTTATGAGCACGCGCAGCGGCGCGGTCGCCAGGGAAGCAACACCATGGTTTTGCTTTGGATCGCTCCATTAATAAAGCGCCGGATACCATCTTTTAGCACGGGTACGTTGAAATTAATCAGCAGTGCCAGCTTGCATCCCGAAAGTTCGACCGCTCACGCTCAGTCATTGCAAAAAAACGTTTCACACAGAGGGCACAGAATCTGATGCACAGAGGTCACAAAGAAAGACCAAATCGTCAGACCACTGCTTCTCCGTGACCTCTGTGTTTTGGAGTTCCAAGCATTTCATCAATAAGCCACTCCGTGGACTCTGTGTGAAATGTCCTTAAACCAACCTTCTGTATTTCAGGGCGTCAGCCGGTACAACATGCGCGGGAAAGGAATGGTCTCCCGCACATGTTCGAGCCCGCAGATCCATGCCACGACGCGCTCGATGCCCATGCCGAAACCCGCATGCGGCACGGTGCCGTAACGGCGCAGGTCGAGATACCACTCGAAAGCTTTCGGCGGCAACTGCTGCTCTTGAATGCGTTGCTCGAGCAGCGCGAGGTCAGCCAAGCGCTCGCCGCCCCCGATGATCTCACCGTAGCCTTCGGGGGCGAGCATGTCCACGCACAGCGCCACTTCCGGCCGCACGGGATCGGGCGCCATGTAAAAAGCCTTCACCTGGCTGGGATAGCGATGCACCAGGAGAGGCTTTTCGGAACCCTCTGACAGCAGCGTTTCATCCGTGCCGCCGAAGTCTCCGCCCCACTGGATTTCGCTCCCCTTGCCCTGGAGGATTTTGACGGCCTCGTCGTAGCTCATGCGGGGGAAGGGGAGTTTAATCTTTTCCAAGTTCTCGATTTTGCGCTCCAAGGTCTCAAGTTCCGGCCGCCGTTTCTCCAGCACGCGTTCCACCACGAACGCCACCAATCCCTCCCCAAGCGTCATGGCGTCTTCCAGATGGGCGAAGGCGACTTCCGGCTCGACCATCCAGAATTCCGTCAAGTGGCGGCGGGTCTTGGATTTCTCCGCGCGGAACGTAGGGCCGAAGCAATAAGTCTTGCCGACGGCCATGGCCGCCGCTTCGTTATAGAGCTGGCCGGATTGGGTCAGGTAGGCCTTGTCGTCAAAGTAGTTAACTTCGAAGAGCGTGGTGGTGCCCTCACACGCGGAGGGCGTGAAGATGGGTGTATCCACCAGGGTAAAGCCGCGGTCGTCGAAGAAATCGCGGACGGCCTTGATGATCTCATGGCGCACCCCCAGGATGGCGCGCTGCCGCGTGGAGCGCAGCCACAAGTGGCGATGGTCCATCAGGAATTCGATCCCGTGGTCCTTGGGGGTGATGGGGTAAGGCGTCTGCGCCGGAATGCGTTGCAGAACCTCCACATTCGAGACGTCCATTTCGAAGCCGCCCGGGGCGCGCTTATCGGCTCGCACCTTGCCGGTGACGCGCACCGAAGATTCCTGCGTCAGGCCCCGCACAGAATCAAAAACCTCCGGCGGCACAGCGCTCTTCACCACCACGCCCTGGATAGTTCCCGTGCCGTCGCGGAAGAGCGGAAAAAGCAGCTTGCCGCTTTCTCGCAGGTTATAGAGCCAGCCTTGCAGGATTACTTCCTGGCCGGCGTGTTCGGAAACTCGGCGGATCTCAACAACGGGGGGCAAGAGTTTATTCCTCCTCGGGAATCGCTTCCATGCGGTCCATGACTTCTGCCAGGCGCGAGAGGCTGGTCATCTCCGGCCCATAATCACGAACTTCAAAGAGCACGGGGAACTGGCCCTCGCCGCGGCGCAGGTCGCGAACCGCCTCCGTCCAATCAATGTCACCGTCGAAGGGCATCAGGTGATCATCCTTTTCGCCGCGATTGTCATGGACGTGAGTAGAAGCGATATGCGTGCGCAGGGTCTCGAACGCCGGGTGCAGGCCGTGGGTCATGTGCGCGTGGCCGGTATCAAAGCAGATTTTCAAGTTCAAGCGCGTGTACTGAAGGAACTGAACCATGCGCTCCGGTGTACCCAGTTCGTTGGGAACATTTTCGAGCAGCAACTGCACGCCGCGGTCTTTGGCGGAAACCTTCAGGTGCTCGAGCGAAGTCATAACCGCGTCGAATTTGCTCAGATCGTATTCCTCGCCCGGCAATCCCATGTGCACGATGAGGTAGCGAAAAGGGAGCTGATCGGCGATGTCGAGGGCGCGCTTGATTTCGTCCATGGAATCGATGCGCAGGCGGCGCTCCAGGTAAGAGAGGGAAACGGCGAGGCCGCCTGACCGCCCCCAATCCGCGTCGGCGTAAAGCGGGGCATGGACGGAAGGCAGGTACACTTGATGATCGCGAAACCACTGGGCCACATCGCGCACTTGGTTGCGGTCGGTGTAGTCCAGGTGCTGGCGGGCCGCAAACAGTTCAATGTTTTGGAATCCCGCCCCCAGGATCTTATCCAGGATGTGGGAGCTGAGCCGCTCGTCGACGTAAAGATAACTGGAAAGACCGTATTCCATTAGTATCCAACCGCCTTTCCATCCGCGCGCGGATCCGAAGCGCCCCACCGCCACCCGGACTCGGGAGCAATCTCGATGGCTTCGCAGTCGCCAATAATATCGCGAAAACTCAGCGGGTAGCCGGCCTGTTGCAGCTTCTCGAGAGTGTCCGAAGAAAAACCCACCCGCTCGAATGTCAACAGGTCCGGCGTCCACTGATCGTGAAAGCGCGGCGAGGTTACGGCCTGAAGAACATCCATTTTATAAACCAGGACATCGAGCAGAACCTGTAAGACCGTGTTGGTGATCGTGCTGCCTCCGGGCGAACCGAGCACCAGGCGCGCCTCCCCGTCGCGTGTCACGATAGTCGGCGTCATGGACGAGAGGGGGCGCTTGTGCGGCGCGATGGCGTTGGCTTCTCCCTGCACCAACCCAAACAGGTTGGGCGCGCCGGGCTTGGCAGCGAAGTCGTCCATTTCGTTGTTGAGCAGAAATCCCGCGCCTTCCACGGTCACGCCGGAACCGAACCACCCGTTCAGGGTATAAGTATTGGCCACCGCGTTGCCCTCCACATCAACCACGGAAAAGTGCGTGGTGGCGCCGGATTCAAAACCCTGAGGCGCGCCGGCCCGAACGGGCGCCTCTGGGCGTTCGTGAAGAATATCCTCGCGCAACTGCGCGGCATAGCGAGGCGAAGTGAGGCCGGCAACCGGCACGGAAGCAAAATCGGCGTCGCCCATATAAGAAGCACGGTCGGCGTAAGCGCGGCGCATGGTCTCCGCCAGCAGGTGAATCGACGCGTAAGAGTTCGCCGTGCCCAGATCCAGCGGTTCCAGCACGTTGAGCATTTCGATCAGCATCGCGCCGCCGGCACTGGGCGGCGGGACACTCAGAATATCATAGCCGCGAAAATGACCCACCAACGGCGGGCGCAACTTGGCTTGGTAGTGTTCCAGATCCTCGCGCGTGATCAGGCCGTCGTATTTTCGCATGGTCTCGACAAGCGCCTTGGCGGACGCGCCAGAATAAAAGGCCTGCGGACCGCGCTTGGCGATGGCGGCAAGCGTGCGGGCCAAGTCAGGCTGCCGGAAAATCGCGGCGGGCTCATAGAGATTCCCGTCGTGCAGAAAGATGTGGCGCGAGCCGTCAAACCTTTCGAGCAGAGCGCGTTCGGAGCGAAACCGCTGGGTGAGCGAATAGCTTAGGGGAAAACCGTTCCGCGCCAGGCGAAGGGCCGGAGCCAACACCCGCGCCAGCCCCAGATGGCCATACTTCTCTTCGGCCAACGCCAAACCCATCACCGAGCCGGGAACTCCCGCCGCGCGCGCGCCAATGGTGCTGGCGCCGGGAAGCAAATTCCCCTGTGCGTCCTGATACATCCCGCGCGTGGCCGCCGCCGGCGCTTGCTCGCGGTAGTCCACGACGATGGCGTCTCCATTGGCCATGCGAATCAGCATGAAGCCGCCGCCGCCGAGGTTTCCCGCTTGAGGAAAGGTGACCGCCATCGCGAATCCCACCGCCACCGCGGCGTCCACGGCATTGCCGCCGGCTTGAAGGATTTCCACACCGGCTTGGCTGGCCAGCGGCTCGCTGGAAGCCACCATGCCATGATGACCGGGCACCGGGGTGAGGGCGTAGGCGGGCAGCGCCAGCAAGGCCGCGAGAAGTGCAGGGACGGCGATCAAACGTTTGAGTGGCACAAAAATCACCTGCGCGAGTAGCGGCACTTCCTGACCTCGGCGCGCCGGCACAAGTTTACAAAGGAATAACTGTAGGTGAAAAGGCAGAGGGCGTCAAGGCAGGCGCGGCGTGTGCATGTCGCGCGACAACGCCGTGCTAGAATGACGGTGTGCAAACCTGCGCCCATCCTTCTTGTAAGTCCGCGCCGCTTCGCCCCCGTGGCGGCGACATGGTTACGAATGGGAATCTCCCATGAAAATCTACTTTGGTTTCACCATGGCGGGCGACCGCTCAACCCTGGAAACCGCCCGAAGCATGGTGCGGTGCCTGGAAGACCTGGGTCACGAGGTGCTGACCCGCCATTTGGTGAGTGACGACGCCCGCGCCGCAGACCGTTTGCTGGGCCCTCGGGCAGTCTACCAGCGCGATATGGCGTGGCTCCGGCAGTGTGACCTCTTCATTGCGGAGGCTTCCGGCTCCTCCTTCGGTGTAGGCTTCGAGGCGGGTTACCTGCTCGGGGCAACAATTATAAAGGTAATACTATTATATAGTCTGAACTATAGAGATAAGATGTCATTTCTCATAACAGGGAATACCCACCCGAACTGCACTTTGGTCCCGTACGCAAGCCTTGCGGAAGCCGAGGCGTTCATCAGGACTCACGTCGGCAGGGTGGAAGCTTCGCCGGGAACCACCGAGTAAGAAGCTGTGACATCGCAGCTTCGATCCCACAGGTGAGGATGCCGATGGATTGGGAATTCTACCCTCGCGAAGATTGGGAGCCCGTCTCCAGGCCCGCGCGCATCGCGTGGCTGGCTTTTTACGGGATCTTTCTGCTCTACGCGCTCCATGACAGGTCCGGGTACCTGCTGATCGATTATGTGTTCGTGCCCATTCATGAAGGCGGGCATTTGCTCTTCAGCTACTTCGGCCACACCTTGATGGTGGCGGGCGGAACCCTTCTGCAACTCGGGGTTCCCTTGATGCTGGCCGCTTATTTTGCCTTTCAGCGCCAGGTTCCGGGCGTGGCGTTCTGTTGTTTCTTCTTCTTTGAAAACTTCCTGAACGTCGCCACTTATATGGCGGACGCGCGCGCCCAGGTGCTCCCGCTGGTTACGGTGGGCGACCCCGACTTCGTCGAGCACGATTGGGAGACCATGTTCTCGCAAATGGGCGTGCTGCCCTACGACACCAAAATCGCCGCCATGGTCCGGGCGATCGGCTGGCTGGGAATGATCGCCGTGGTGGTCTGGTTTTGGTGGCGAACTAAGCAATCCGACTCTCCTCCGGGTCCTCACGCCCTGCGACCCTTTTCACGAATCTAACCTGCATTTCTGGCCGCACTAAGACGCGGCTGACCGATGTTGGTGCTCCGCCGAGGTGGGTTTGGCAACGAGGCGGTTCACTTGTGTAATGTGGTTGACTGTTCCGACAGCTCGTCCAGAGCCTTAATGTGTTGCTGGTCCAATTTCACGCGGAGAAGGTCAGTTTCTCTTCGGGGACCTGCTCGGTACTGGCTCGATTCATCGTATTCTGGAAACATCGCTTCTACGTACGCATCTCGGTAGGCGACCCAGGCCTTCCGAAGATTCTTGATCTTCACAGCAGCGTTCGGCTGGTTTGCCGCTCTCGAGAGCAGTTGCCGATAGCGCATATCGATTCCGGCGTTGAGGCTGTCTTCCTCCTGAGCGGCGCAGAGCAGCGCCAAAATTTGATTTGTAGCCCTCTCCATGCAGACTCGGTACTCTTTGGACTCTTCGGCGACGGCGTCGTACTGTTGTAACTCCTCGGCCCAGCAGCAAAATGAGGAAAAAACAAGCAAAATTACGATCGTTATGGATCGCATGTTGACCTCCCCCAATTCATATACATGCCTAAGCGAGTCAGAGCCAATCATCATTTTGGACTGAGCGCGTGGCCGTCCAACTTGGCGGGCGGCGCCACACTCAGCAGATTCAGTACCGTCGGAGAGATATCCAAAATCGAGGGTGAGGCCGGGAATTGCCGGTTGGAAAAAAAGATTCCCTGGGTATCACTGGGGTCGGACGCGCAGTGATCGCCGCTCCATTTTTTCATGTTGGCCACGATGATGCCGGAAGGGACGGCTCCCAAAGAGGTCTGCCACGAGGTGCGATAGCCATCGCGAAAGCTCATTTGTATGTCGGCGGCTTCGCTCAGGCGCGGACCATGGAAAATGTCGTGGGCGAAATAGACGTTTTCAATCACCCGCTCGTGGGTGTCCGGGTCTTCGACAGCCAGCAACTTCTGGCGCAGGTCGTCGAGAATCCGCTGGGCATCAGCGCCGAAGTTGACGATCCCATATTTCTCGCGCCCGCGCAGGTTCAGGTACACCTGACCCAAGCCCACCGCGTAGGCCTGGGTGCGGCTCCAATCGGTGTTGGGGAAGAAGCTCCCCTGGCCGAACAGGTTGTCAAGATTGTACTGCTTATCCTCCGCGCCGGGATTCTTAAGGGTCATGAAGCCATTCTGCACTAACCAGGTGTTGGTGTTGAATCCCTTGCGCCAGGAATGGAAGCCGTGATCGGAGACGATAATCAGCGTGCCATCGGGCCGCATGGTTTGCATCACGTCGCCGACGATGGCGTCCATCCGCTCGTAGGTCTTTTCGATGGCATCGCCGTACTTCGCGGCGAGCTCTGCGTCGTAGCGCGGATGCTGCGGGTCGATCAAGCGCCAAAACATGTGGCTGACGCTGTCGGTGGCGGTAAAGACCGACACCAGCAAGCTGGGCGGATCGTTCTTTAACTCGTCCAGCAGGATTTCCCGCTGCTGCTGCATGGTGCGCCAACAATCTTCCAGGAAAATACCCTCATCGATGCGCTCTTCGTTGAGCGCCCAGGTGTCGTGCCACCAGCCCAAGGTCTTCATCAGGCCGTGCTTCTTCGCCAATTCCCCGGCGTAACCGGGCGGCGAGGAAATCGGGATCGGCGAATCTTCCGGGTCCAGGTTCAGCGGCGACATGTACACGCGCAAATCCGGCGACGCCTGCAAAATGTAAAACCGGGAAATCGAGCTCAAGGAGAGAAACGGCGCCACATGGAACTTGGTGTGGAACCAGTTGCTCCATTGCCGCTCGCCGAGCGTGGCGGTCTGGCCTTGCAAATCGATGGTCACCGTTTTGCCGTCGGGCGAGACCTTGAAATCGATGGGGACCGACAGGCGCGTGAACTTGTCGCTGGTGGGGTCCACGGGGCCTTCGATGCTCGTGGCGGCGTGGCTGCCGCTCAACTCGAGCCGCACCAGCTTGCCGCCAAACTCCGTGTCGCCCACATCCCACGGCGTAAGGTCAGAGCTGAAGTAGAAAAAGGTTCCCCACGTCCCGCGCAGGTCCGGGACGCCCAAGCCCGCCCACAACTTCCCTCCCGGAATCGTGGTAGGCGGAAACTCCAGCGGCATGCGAATGACCGTGGTTTTGTAGCCCGCGTCGGCCACCGCTTTGTAGAACGGCACGCCGCTCCGCAGGTTCGTCACCTTCGGCGCCTTGATGGGAATCATGCCCCACAGAAACTTGGGCCGCTCGCGCGAGACCAGCGCCAATTCCGGAAGATAAGTTTCCGGGTCGCGCTTCAGGAAGTCGTAGATTCCCGTGCCTCCCGGATTGAGCCCCGTCGCAAACGACGCCCAGGCCACGGGCGACTCCGGCGGGTTGGTGGTTCCCAGCGGTTTGAACGTGCCTTCGCGCGCGAGGCGCGCCAGGTTGGGGAGCTTGCCTTCCGCCATCCACTGGGAAGCAAGCTTGGGGTCGGAGCCGTCAAAGCCCAGCACCACCACTTGCTTGGTCACGGGGTGTGTGGCCGCTCCCCGGTGGCAACCTGCCAGATAACCCAAAGCTGCCAGGCCCACTCCCATCAGGGAGTAGAGGGCCAGCCGCTTCGTTGTGTACTTTGCGTTCATCATGGACCTGTTATTGTAAGGAGCCCACTCCCGTCCGTCGAGCGAAAACTCAAGAGCAGTGACGAGTGGCGAGTGACGAGTGACGAGCGAACTTCGGAACACTGCCTCTTACGCCTGCTGCTTTCTCCGCAGCAAATAATAGGCGAAGTTCCAAATCTTGGCGCGGCTGTCTTTGTCCAGGGTTGCAATCAGGCTTGCGAACTCGGTGGTGTATTCGCTCAACAAGCGCAGGGCTTCCGGCGCGGTCCGGGAATAGAACCCATGGCGCAACATGAATGCACGCGCACGATCCTTCGCCTCGGGGCTGACTGCGCCGCGCGAGCGCCGGGCGTTTGCCCGGCATGCCGCGAGGGCAGCGGGAGTCATTGTGCGTTTCTTGACGAGTGACATGAGAAAACCTCCATAATCCATCTAAGTCCATTTGTTTCTGCAACTCATCGTAGATTTTCGGTAAGCCTTTTGTTTTCAATAACTCATCCAGAGCACTTTTCCTGCCCCTTTGTTTTCAATGACTCATCCAGAGCTATCTTCATTTTTGACATCTTTTTGGGGTAGCGCCTCTTATGATCTCTCCATTGAAATACCGCCGCCTCCGCGCCGATGCGCCGTCCAATTCCATTCCGACCTTTCGGGATTTTCAGACATGGCCATCTCGCTGCGATTCCTCCCGAACCGGCCCGCCCCGAGTCCTCAGGCAAGCCCCCGAACCGGACCTGCGGCCGAGAGAGCTAGGCTCATGGATAAGTATATAGATGGTCATTATCCTTGTCAACAAGAAAATGGGCTACAAATTACAGCCTATCGACGGGAAGACCGGTAGCGCCCGGATGGTTGTTCATCGCCCGCGAACTCAACGCGGCAAAGCCGCTCGTCAGCGCCCGCCCGATTGAGCGTAATTTGGACAAGCCTGGTCTCCGGTCGCCGGCTTTTGATTCAAAAACTATTGCATCGGGCCGCGAAATGCCTTACTATGCGGTCGGGCTCAAACAACCTAAAGGCAGGTGGATATGAATCGACACGTTAATCGCCGAGAGTTTATCCAAGGGCTGAGCGCTGCGGCTGCGGGATTCTACCTGGCGCCGTCCCGGCTATGGGCGAAAGCCACGCCCACCGCTCCGGTGGCCGTCGCCAAGTGCGCCACGTATGGTCCGGAAGTGGGGACCACGCTGACCACCATGTTCGACCAGTTGGGCGGCATCGAGAAACTGGTCCGGGGCAAGACCGTGGCCATGAAGCTCAACGTCACGGGAAGCCCGCCCGAGTTTTTCCACAAACTGCCGGTGGGGGAGACGTATTGGGTTCATCCCCAGGTCGTCGGCTCCGTGATTAGTCTCCTGGGGAAGGCGGGCGCGCGCCGGATTCGATTGGTCGAAAGTCCTACCGGGTCGAAGTTGGCGACTCTTCAGGAATTCCTGGCGCTCGCCAAGTGGAATCCCAATGCCTTGTGGAGCGCGGCGTCCGGCGTGGAGTTTGAGAATACCAACTGGCCGGGTCCCTCGGGAAAATACACGCGCTTCTGGGTTCCGGGCGGCGGCTTGCTGTTCAAGGCCTACGATATGAGCCGCGCCTATGAAGACTGCGATGTCTTTGTCTCCCTCGCCAAGCTCAAAGAACACAGCACCGCCGGCGTGACCTTGTCCATGAAGAACTGCTTTGGGAATACGCCCACCACGATCTATGGAGATGGGGTCGGCCTGGATGAGCCGAGCAAAGTTCCGCAGGGGGGGCGCGGCGGCACGCTGCATGATGGCAGCCGGCAGCCTCCCAAGAGTTCACTGGCCGAAATTGATCCTCGCTCGCCGCGCGAGCCCGGTTATCGGGTGCCGCGCGTCACCGCCGACATTGTAGCAGCGCGCCCCATTCATCTGGCCATCATCGATGGCATTGAGACGGTAGCGGGTGGCGAAGGCCCCTGGGTCAATGGTTTTCGCACCGTGCGTCCCGGTCTGCTGATTGCCGGCACCAATTGCGTCACCACTGACGCCGTGTGTACCGCCCTCATGGGCTTTGATCCCATGGCCGACCGCGGCACGGCTCCTTTCGAGACCTGCGACAGCACGCTGAAACTGGCGGAGCGATTGGGGGTCGGCACGCGCGACCTGAGGCAAATCGAAGTTCGCGGCCTGCCCATCGAAAAGGGCCGGGTTTATTTCCGGCGGGTGTGACTCGTAGCACAGGCACTCCTGCCTGTGTCTGCATAAGGTGAGAGCTTATGCCAACAGAGGCGGGAGTGCCTGTGCTACCCCTCCGGTGGGGAGAGGTGTGACGTATCATTCAGCGCCAGCACGCGCCAAATTCCTTCCCGCGTTTCAAAGATGTTCACCGCGGCATTATCCATGGTGATGCGGCGCCGATACTCGGAGAGAGGCACGCCCAAGATGTGGCAGGCGAGCAGGCGGCAGACGGTTTTGTGGCAGACCACCACCACGTTCCCGCTGCGATGTCGTTGCGCCACTTCTGCCATAAACGGCGTGACGCGCTCGATGAGTTGCACCCCAGTTTCGCCCTCGGGAGGCGCCAGGTTAGCCGGGTCCGCGTCCCAGGCCCAGTAGACGGCCGGGGTAGCGCGCTTGATTTCCTCAAAGGTCCTGCCTTCCCACGCGCCATAATTCAGCTCGGCCAAACGCTGGTCCACCACGGGCTTGCGCCCGATGGCCTCGCCGATCAGCCGGGCGGTTTCCAGCGCCCGCCCCAGAGGGCTTGAGTAGAGAGTCTCAAACACAATGGGTTGCAAGCGCCGGGCAAGCAACTGCGCTTGGCGCCGCCCCACGTCCGACAGAGGAACGTCCGTGCTTCCGCACAAACGGCCCTCCGCGTTCCACTCGGCTTCTCCGTGCCGAAGGAAATAGAAAAGTGCCATGGTTTTTCCTGGTTCTCAATCCGGGTCAAACCCCGATCTGCCGGCACGCGGCTGACCACTGGCGAAGGTTTTGGGCCGTGGAATGGAGGAATCTCGCAATTTCTGCGGGACACCAAGTGGGCAAATGGGAGGCGGCCTCGGCGTCCAGGAATTCCGCCAACTCCAGAACCCGTTCCGTCATGCTGCGGCTGGCGGGTTTGAAGGAGTCGCGCAAAATCTCGAGCAGCCAGTCGGTAAGGATCATCCCCCAGAATTCGTAGCGAAGGTCATCGACGTAGTTGTGGGGATTTCGCCGATGCTCCACCAGGGGGCGGCCGAAGGCCACGTGGTACTTGGTGCCCTGCATCAATGCCAGCAGGAAGTAACCTCCCCAGATATCGCCATACCGATCCAGCTTGCCGCCGGGAACCGGCCAGGCCATGGTGACAAACACAAAGGCCGGAATCAATTCCCGCACCACGCTGGTGTTCTGGGTGTTGACCGGGGACCAAGTGGACGGCTGGAGGACGAACGCCTCCGGACCTCGGTAATCCACTCCCTTGATCTTGCCATTGAGCCAGGTGGTGGCATCAACGTCCGGCTCATCCAGCCACAATCCTTCCGTGACCCCGATGGCAGCGCCCTCGGGACAGGGCACCTGCTGCGGTTGATTGACATGGCCGCGGAGTTGAAAGGGAAACCCGCGCGGGAACACCAGGCGTGGCGGCTCGAAGGCCAGGTATTCGCAGATATTATGGAATCCCCTTTCCTCCTTAATCAGCGGCTGCCGCCATTCCCGCCCCGTCCTGCGGTGATAACCCACAAAGTCGTCGTGCGTGGGAAAATTATCGTCGTCGATGGAAATGAGCAGTTCGCACCCCTCTTCCAGCGCCCGCAAGTAGCCGAACACTCTTCTGCCGTCCGTGTTGTAAGGGATCAGAGGGTAGAGAGCGAATTGCCGGCCCCACTCATCCTGCTCCTCCACGCTAAAATAAACGGTTTCGAGGCCCAGTGCGGAAATCTCCGCGGCAAGGGCACCGGCGCTGGGCGGCGTCTTTCGATCCCCTACCACCCAAACCTTCACCTCTTCCAGGTGGCCGTGGTGGTGGATGTTCTCATGCAGGTCGCGCAGAATGGCCGGATGGTGAATCGTGGTGAATACAATGTGGCAAGGCTTTTTCACGCGCTCCCCCCCTTCTTAGGTTATAGGTTACAGGTGACAGGGAACAGGTTACAGGGAACCGGGCACAGCGAACAGTAAAAGCTTTTTTCTGTCACCTGTAACCTGTTCCCTGTCACCTATCACCTCGCACTACGGCGTCAGGAAAACCCTGAGCCCTAACTTCACGTAGCGGAAGTTCTTGAAGAACGTATTGACGCTGGTGCCTTCTTTTCTGCCGACCCACACGGTGGAGACCTGTTCCAGATGATAGCCTTTCTTAAGAGGCTTTACCGTGGTCTCGATGCAGATTTCATGGGTGGTGCCCTCCCACTCGATGGCCTCCGCGACTTCTTTGCTGAGAAGTTTCAATCCGAACGTGAAGTCACCGATGCGGGTCCAGAACAAAACTCGGAAGGCCTTCTGAAAGATCCAGTTCAGGACAAGCTTCAAAGGGTCGTAGTTCGTAAATCCGCCGCCCGGCAGCCAGCGGTTGGCGATGACCTCATCGCAGCCTGTTTCCTCGACTTTTCGCACCATGCGGTCGATGGCGGCGGGCTCTGTTTCCAGGTCCGCAGCCATCAACGCCACGTAGTTTCCCTTTGCCGCTTGCATCCCTTCGCGATAGGCCCAGCCAATGCCGGGATTGTTCTTCTGCACCACCACCCTGACTCGGGGCTCCCGCGCCTCCCATCGCCGGCAGATGCTGAAGGTCTCCTCGGAAGCTCGGGGAGATACCAGCAGGATGATTTCCCGGATGTATCCGCGGTCACGACCTAGCAGGATCTTCACGGTCTCGTCAATCGAAAAGGTCTCGGAATATACCGTAACCACGATGGAAAGCTTGATGGTGTTGAGCGGCACACTTTTCTGCATCGTGAAACGTCCGATTCTGTTCAATCCTAACTTCTTCTTGCGCCGTGAAGAAAACGCTCACCACAGAGGCACAGAGAACACAGAGAAGAGACGGGTAGATTCTCTCTTAAATTTCAAGAGGTTTTTCTTTCTAGAAGGGGTGCAGGGGAAACGTCTTTCTTTTTGAAAGTCAGGAAGCGACGAGAGCAT
>Ga0209039_10001221_pt1 | contig 24512 bp, 26 predicted proteins | sample BogFormECP12_OM1_FD_188238 | JGI IMG/M metagenome (GOLD analysis project Ga0209039, IMG submission 188238) | Bog forest soil microbial communities from Calvert Island, British Columbia, Canada - ECP12_OM1 (SPAdes) (version 2) | ecosystem: Environmental > Aquatic > Freshwater > Wetlands > Bog ... | reverse complement strand
TCGCTGCAGCCGTCGCGCAGGTTTACGTCGATCGAAGACGGTGGCTTGACGAAGGGATAGTTGTTCTCCTGATGCAGCGAGATGGTGAACACGTCCTTGCTTCGGCCTTCTGCTTTGTTCGCAACCTGGGGGCCAACCAATCCCGCAGCCGCCCCTGAGGGCAGCTGGTTCGGCTTGTTCGCCGCGTTGCGGAAGATGACGGCGGTGCCGTTTCCCTGGTGCACGTCACAATCCACGGTCATGGCGCGGCCGATGAGCCCTCGCTTCTGCATTGCGCGAATGGCCACGGCAAAGTCGTTAATCATGCAGAACCCTTCACCGTGTTCCGGAAAGGCGTGGTGAAAGCCGCCGCCAATGTTGATGCATACGCCGTCCCGGAGCGCGCGCTCCGCTGCCAGGATCGAGCCGCCGGTATGGAGCAGGAAGGCATCCACCACCTGCGGCGAATAGGGAATCTCCATCGTCAGTTCTTCGCGGGCGCTGAGGCCGCCTTCCATCAGCTTGGCGACGTACAGCGGTGAGTGCACCAGCATCACGTCGGCTTCGCTGGCCGGTTCGGGAACGATGAAGTCGCCCTCGTCGGCAATGTGCTGCTGCAGGAGAAGCTCGCGAACCATGCGATATTTGTCGGCGCGAAAAACATGTTCGCCGATGGGCAGAAAGTATTTTTCGCTATAAACCAGTTTGAAGGGGAGCATGGGGCCGACACGTACAACTGATGATTGTAGAACCCCATCGCCACTTTGTCGCAACTTTCGTGTCGTGCGAAGTGCAATGGAGCCCCCACGAATCGTTGAGGCACTTTTTATTTCTTTACCCGGCAGGGGAAACGCGCCAGAATCCTGTGGTATTTGAAAAGGAGGCTGTACACATGAAGCAAGCCGTGCGACTGACATTAGGGTTGTTAGTACTATCCTTGGTACTGCTGGCGACAGGCGTCGCCCAGGACCAGTACACCGAAGGTCCAGTGAGCCGCGTGACTCTAGTCCACATCCTTCCAGGACGCTTCAACGCGTTCATGGACGACGTAAAGAACAACATCAAGCCGCTCTGGGAATCTGAGAAGAAGTCGGGCATCATTCAGGACTACGGCATCTTCCTGAACCAGACGAAAAACGGCATTGACGACTGGGACATCGGGTTCATCCTGACCTACAAGAACTTTGCTGCTCTTGATGGTCTGGGAATGAAAGTCCTCGAACTGCGGATGAGGCAGTACGGCGACAAGAGCAAGGAACAGCAGGTAATCGACAAGCGCGTCGAGAATGCGCGTGGCGTTTCCAGCATGCTGATACGGGACATCACGTTGAAGTAGCCTCGCGTCGAGCGAAAGTGTCTGGCGGCGCCTGCGGTGTTGGCGCCGCCTTTTTCATTTAAGATGGCGCTGCATGGCGTCCGCGGCTCAATTTCTTGCGTTCCGTCGCGCGGCCGGCTACAACGTGCTGGCGACGTCCGGTATTGTGCTGGTGGCCGTGTTCGTGGCGTGCGCGCTGTTCGCGCCCTGGATCGCGCCGCAGGACCCGGCACGGATCGATCTACCCTCCCGACTAATGGGGCCATCGGTCTCGCACTGGTTCGGTACCGATGAACTGGGACGCGACATCCTCTCGCGCATCATCTATGGAGCGCGGATCTCGATGCTGGTGGGCAGTTGCGTGGTGGCGGCATCGCTTACGCTGGGAATGATCTTCGGGTCAATCGCCGGCTATTACGGCGGCGTCACCGACCGGGTGCTCAATGTGGTGGTGATGAATGCGTTCATGTCGTTCCCCGGAATTCTACTGGCCATCGCGTTCGTGGCTTTTCTCGGGCCGGGCATTTTCAATCTGATTCTTGCGCTGTCGCTCGGCGGATGGGTGGGCTATGCGCGGTTGGTGCGCGCGCAAGTACTGGCAGTGCGGGAGCGTGAATTCGTAGAGGCCGCGCGCGCTCTCGGCGCCAGCGACGTGCGGATTGTGGTGCGGCACATCTGGCCGAACATTATTCAGCCCATCATTGTGCAGGCTGCAATCGGCATGGCCGGAGCCATTCTGGCCGAAGCCACCATGAGCTTCCTCGGATTGGGTGTGCCTCCTCCGGCGGCGAGTTGGGGCTCGATGCTGAACGACGCGCGCTCCCACCTTTTCGACTCGCCGCACCTGGTGCTGTTTCCCGCCGCCGCGGTGATGCTCGCGGTACTATCGTTTAACTTCATCGGCGACGGTCTGCGCGACTACCTCGACCCGCGCTCGCGGATCGAGGTCGGACTGTAATAGCGGAACGATTCGCCGCAACTAAGCGGTTACATTTACCGGCGTTGCTTGCGTCGCGCTGGCGCTGTTCGACGTGGTGCTGGTGAACTGCTGCCAAATCTGCGACATGGTTGCAAAGGCTTGCTGCGCCGCCGAGAGATTGCCCGCCTGCAGCGCCTGTCCCAACTGATTAAGCGCCTGGCGCAGATGTACCCTGTGGTGCGAGGCGGAAGCAGAATGGGTCAGTGCGGTTGGCCCAACGATATTCGGCGGGTTCGCGGGTGACGATCCGGTACCGGCCTGTTTGCCTAGAGCAGTCGGTCCCACGAAATTCGTGGGGCTGGCCAGCGATTGCGACAGAGTGACAAAGTCGGCCTGCGCCTGCGTCAAGTTGCCAGACTGCAGGTCCTGGCCCAATTGTTTGAATTCGTTTTGCACCTTCTGCAAGTTGCGTTGCACATTGGCGAGTTGGGTAGGGTTGATGCTGGTGATGCCTGCTACGGACATGCTGACCTCCGCGAGGCGCCTTGGCAACCTCGCCGTAATGGATCGGCAGCCCGGATGAGCGCTGCCTTCGCAGGTAGAGAAGTGGCAAGTTGGAGGCCACGAAAGATAAGAATTCTCTCACTGCCCCGCGAAGGATTTCTTCCTGACGGGCGAACCGGCGCGCGGTCGAAGATGTAGGCACGGTGGAAGCGCCGGCCTTTAAGCCCCGCGACAAGATGCGTTAGTGAAAGCGGGCTTTCAGCCCCGGCGCATGAAGGTCAGGAATCCAGGGCTAAAAGTCCCTCGAGAGAGAATTACATTTCGCCGGGCTAAAGCCCGGCGCTTCCACCGATTCTCATTGAGTTGGTTTGGAGGAAGTGCCGTCAGGCACTCGCAGCTTCGATGTGCGGGAAAGCAAAAAACACAAAACGCCTTCGCTGCCGAAGGCGTTGTCTCCCCCAAGAGAGTTCTCCGCAGGTTTAATGCGGCTGGTGAGCGGCGTTGTGCTTGTCGCGATAGATTTGCTTTGACGTGCGATTAAGCTGGCGATTGACCTGGGCCCGTTCCGCCGGGGTCAGTTTGCCGCCATTGGCATTGCGATCAGCACGGACTTCGTGGTTGATTGCAGCTTCCTTGGTTTCCAGATTTGCGGTTTCACCGGCGGTGAGTTGTCCGCTCTTGACGCCTTGCGCAATGCGGTCTTGCTGGTTTTCCTGTCGCTGCGGAATCGTCGCGGGTTTGGGAATCGGGGGGGTGGGCGCCGGTCCCGCGGTCGGCGGGGCGCTCTGCGCCAGGGCGGCGGGTAACATGAACGCTGCCAGGGCAGCGCTCAAACATGCAAATCGCAGGGTTGTCTTCATCGTCGTAATCCTCAATATTTATAGTTTTGGGCTGCAGCCCTTCGAGCGCTCGCTGGTTTGAACACCGAGGAGGGCCCGCAGTTTCGAGGGAACGCGAAATATATATCTTGACGAACAGCGCAACCAATCGTGGACGATGGTGTTGGGCTACGAAGACATTCGCAGGCTTACTTCTTGTCTGCCACAATCTTTTCGACGATGCGGTCGATGGTGTCGAGCGCCTTCTTGGCAGGCAGGGTGCTGTTGTTGGTCATGACGGAGAAGGCGATGTGCTGGCCGCTTTGGGTTGTGGCGTAGCCAGAGAGTGAATACACGTGCAGGAGCGAACCTGTTTTGGCACGAACCAGACCAGCTGCGGGCGTGTTGCGGAAGCGCTCGGCAAGTGAGCCATCCACGCCGGCAACGGGCAACGTGTCCTGGTAGAGTTGCCCCCACGGCTGCTGGTAACAGTATCGCAACAAGGCAACCACCGCTTCAGGCGTAACCAGGTCTTCGCGCGACAGGCCCGAGCCATCATAAAAGGCAAACTGGTCGGGCTTGATGCCGGCATTCACCAGGAACCCGCGCAGCACTTCCAGTCCCCCCTGGATGGAGCCTGACGTCCCCTTCTCCTTTCCCAGCAGGCGCAACATCAGCTCGGCATGCAGGTTCTGGCTCACCTTGTTGATCACGCGCAAGTCCTGCGTCACAGGTTGCGATTGATAGCTCGCAAGCACAAGAGGCGCAGGAGCTGAGGGTCGCGTCGAATCGCCACCGCCGGAAGCGATCGAGGTCACGCTGAAGGTCTGCGTCGAGGCCAGTTCGGTATGGTGCGTACGCGCCCGGCCGTAGATGGTGACGCCTCGCTCCTCGAGCAGTTGGCGGAAGAGGCGCGCGCTGAAGTCGGCAGGGTCTTCGATGGCCAGCGCTTCGCCGAAGCCGGGGTCGTCCTGTGAAATGTTCCCCCAGAAGGTCAGTTGGCTGGAGCCGGGCTCGCGATTAATGGATACCGTACGCGGGCCGGTGCCTTGCGGCGTAGTCATCACGCGGTTGTCGATTTTGTAGTACTCGGGGAACGGCGTGATGCTGAGAAATGCGCGCTCGCCGGGTCGGTCGGCGGGTTTGATGTCAACGAAGATGACGTTGTCGTTGATGGTCAGCGCGGAAACCGGAGCGCCCCATTCTCGCGCCAGGTCGTCCTGCGACCACCCTTCCCCGTAGCGCTCAAAGACGAAATAGGAATCGTCTGCAACGACATCACCGTCCACATATTTCAAGCCGTGCAGCACAAGCTGGTCGGCCAGGCTTTGTAGCACCTGGATGGGAGGCGCCTTGCGCTCGGTGTGCAGGTTGTACGGCAAGGTGCGGCCGGAAAGATTGGGGTCGCCCCGTCCAACGAGCACCAGGTCCGCATTCAAGCGTCCGTACTTGTCCAGGGAGCCGAAGGTCTCGACCGTGGTCTTAAAGCGGTAGTCAGGCCCGATCAGCCCGAAGACAGCCGCCGTGGTGAACAGCTTGGCGTTGGAAGCGGGCGTGAAAAGCTTGTCCTGATTTAGCGCATAGAGTGGCCTGCCGCTCTCGAGCGAGACGGCGTAGATTCCCCACAACCCGCGCGCGACTGCTGGATCATTCAGGATTTGTCCGATGTCGTGATCGAGCTTTTTTGACCCGTCGGGTTTTTCAGCCTGCTTGCGAGAGGCGGCAAACGCCTGGGTAAGCAGCGCAAAGAAGAGAACAATGGCGGCGAGATCACGGACCCGGTACATAGGACTACTGGTTGGATTTTAGCACTGCGGGGCAATCGCTCCTTTACCGTTTCCGGAAGGTTATTGAGTCGTGGCCATTACAATCCTTACATGCGGCCTCGCTATCGGTGGCAGTTGCGCTCACGTGCACTGGAACTTGGCCAGCGGACCCGCATCATGGGGGTAGTGAATGTCACGCCGGATTCATTCTCAGACGGCGGTAAATTCCTTGATCCGGGCCTGGCGATTGAACATGCGCTGCAATTGCTGGAGGAGGGTGCTGACATCCTCGACGTCGGTGGTGAGTCAACCCGACCCGGCGCGCGTGTCGCCGCGGAGGATCCCGGTGGCACCGTTGCGACGAGAGTCGCCGTAACCGAAGAAGAAGAGTTGCGACGCGTGATGCCGGTGATCGAGGGCGTCCTGCGCGCGCGTCCCGAAGCGGTGGTTTCGGTGGACACCTATAAGAGCGGAGTTGCGGGAGCTGCGGTAGCCGCGGGCGCGGAGATTGTCAACGACGTGAGCGCCTTTCAGTGGGATCCGGAGATGGCCTGCACCTGTGCCGAGTTGCAGTGCGGCGTGGTGCTGATGCATACGCGAGGCCGGCCGCATCAATGGCGCGATCTTCCCAGTGAGGACGACATTGTCGCACGGGTGGTGCACGAACTGGCCAATCGGGTGCAGGTTGCCTTCGAGCGCGGGGTGAGGCGCGAGCGCATCGTGCTCGATCCGGGCTTTGGCTTCGGCAAGAACTTCGAGGAGAACTACCCATTACTGGCGCGGTTTCACCAGCTACACCGAATGGGATTTCCACTGCTGGCCGGGACTTCGCGCAAGTCATTTGTTGGGCGTACTGTTGGCGAGCGTGAAGGCAGAGATGCGCCCCCCACCCAACGCCTTTATGGATCGCTGGCGGCGATGGTAGCGAGCATTCTCGGCGGAGCCCACATCGTGCGCGTTCATGACGTGAAACCGGCAGTGGAAGCAGCGGCGGTTGCTGATGAGATCTTAGCGGCGTCGGGCGCGAACACGAGTGGAGTTTTCAGTTCAGGAAAATAACAAGGCTAAAATCGAGTTGTCAGGCAATTCGATCTCTAACGCTAGAGCCGAAAGCCCGCGCGTTGCGCATCCATCGAAACAGGCAGGTGTGGGGTGTGTGCCGCCGGGCGAGCGCTAACTGGCGCTCGTCTGGCGGTAGCCCTGTTGTGGCGCCGCTGCATGGTTACATTAGAACAACTTTCGTCCAATCCACGTGTGACTGTCCGCCGCGCCGGCGCGCCTGATCCCGCCGGCCGCTGCGTCGTCTACTGGATGCAGCGCTCGCAGCGGGCACTGGATAATCCCGCTCTCGACGTCGCGGTTGAAGCGGCTAACGCTTTGCAACAGCCGGTGGTGATTTTCTTCGCGCCGGTGCCGTTTTATCCGCACGCCAACCTGCGACACTACACGTTTCTAGCGCAGGGGATTCCTGACATTGCGGAACGCGCCCGCAGACGCGGCATTGGCTTCGTGCTGCGACGCCATCCCGAGCACTCGCTGGTGAAGTTCTGCGATGAAGTCAAGGCTTCGATGGTGGTGGGCGACGAGAACCCGATGCGCGAGCCCAACCATTGGCGCGAGCTCGCCGCCAAGAAGCTTCGGGTACCGCTGTGGACCGTGGATGCCGATGTGCTCATACCGTCGAAGCTGCTGGAGAAGGAGCAGTATGCGGCACGCATCATTCGTCCGCGATTGAGAAAGCTTAGGGAGGAGTACTTCACTCCGCCGCACAATCCCAAAGCCAAAGTTGCATGGGAGAAGCCCCGCGGATTGCACGCGCTGCCCGACGATGGCTCGTTCGACATCACCGAAGACTGGCAAGGCCTGGACCGCTCGGTGCAGCCTGTGAACTCGTTTCGCGGCGGAACCGGCGAGGCGCTGAGGCTATTGCGCGACTTCGTCACCCGCAAGCTGGCGCATTATCCCGAGCGGCACGGTAAGCCTGAGGTGGACGGAACCAGCCGGCTGTCGCCTTATCTGCACTTTGGACACATCGGCCCACAGACGGTGGCGCTTGCGGTCGAAGGCGCGAAGGCCTCACGCGCAGCCAAGGACGACTTTCTGGACCAGCTCATCACATGGCGCGAACTCGCGATCAACTTCGTGCATTTCAATCCCCTGTACGACTCCATCGAGAGCGCGCCGGATTGGGCGCACCGCACGCTCGCAGAGCACGCGCCCGACGAGCGGCCGGTGACGTACTCGCGCCAGCAACTGGAAGACGCGGAGACGCATGACCAGCTTTGGAACGCAGCGCAGCGCCAGATGCTCTACGCCGGATGGATGCACAACTACATGCGCATGTACTGGGCGAAGAAGATCCTGGAGTGGAGCGCGTCGCCGGCGGTCGCCTACCAGACCGCGGTGTATCTGAACGACAAGTATTTTCTCGATGGCCGGGACCCGAACGGCTACGCGGGCATTGCCTGGGCGATTGCCGGCAAGTTCGACCGGCCGTGGTTTCCGCGACCTATCTTCGGGACGATCCGCTACATGTCGGGTACCGCGGCGCGAAAGAAGTTCGACGCAGACAAATACATCGAGCAGATGGCAGAGTTGGCGGGAGCGAGCGGGCAGGAACGGCTATTCCGGCAAACGTAGCTACGGCGCGATCTTCAGGCTGTACCAAAACGTGCAGGCCCAAACCACGAATCCTGCGACACCCACGTAAACATAGAGCCGCCGCTCGAAGGGACTGTGAATTGTGGGTAGCGGCAACGGCGTTCCCAAAGCCCGATGAAAGGACGTTCCCAGCAGGCCGCCAAATCCGACGAGCGCCATAGCGCCGCCAAATGCGAGCCCGGCAATGACGAGGACAAAAGTCAGGCTGAACACGGGACACCCTGCTACTTGCCATTAGGCTAGACCTGTGCCGGGAGTTCTGCAAGCATCTGGAAAAATCCGGGTCCGCTTTTCATGGGCTCGCTTCGCCGCCCTCGGGGCCGTAGAAGAACACCCAGGTCGCGAAGTCGTCGCTGAAATCCACGAATCGGTGCTCTTCGCCCGCGGCGACGAACAGAACGTCTCCCGGACCGAAGGTGGCTTCCTTACCTTCGCACAGGAAACGCCCGTTTCCGGTTGCGATGACGTAGATCTCGTCCCGAGTATGGGGATTCTGACCGTCAGTGCCGCGCGGCGCGTACAACTTCACGGCAAGCGTGCCATGGCGAAACAGCTCGATCGAGCGCTCGCCGTCGGGGCCAGGAAGCCGGTCCAGCCCCGTCAGGACCTTTAGATAGCCTTCCACAATCCTGCCTTCAATTTTCATGAAGCCGATGCCTCCCGCCCAAGTTCCACCTTGGCCTTTGGCTTCCACGCGCCAATAATGATGCCCATCAGAATGCAGCCCACCAGAGGATAGCCAGCGGCGATCACAATGAACGAGCGTGGGCGCAGCTCGAACACCAACTCTGTGGCCATAGCAACCGCGACTGCCATACCGACCAGTAAGCCAACGTGTATTCCGCCGAACAGAGTATGCGTCTCGAACCTGCTGAGGAGCCTCGCAATCGCGTACGCCAACAGCAAATTGCAGAGCAGTGCGATCAGGTATGGCCAGAAATTCGGATGGGCCTTGGCCGCCTGCAATTCTTCAGGGGCCATTCGCAAACCTGCCGTCCAAATGCCGGCAAAAGTGGTGAACCACACCGCGCCCAGCAGCCAGTGGACAATCGCGGCGACCAGCACCGCGCCCCAGTTTATCCGCATCGTCTTACCCTCAATGCCATCGGCGTGACGATACCTTGTTCCGGCGAGATTCGCAATCGCAATCAGCGTGGGGTGCACATACTTAGTACCTGTTGCGGACTGTACCCCTGTTCCCGCAGCTTACCCAGGCTGAGCGCATCGTGACGCTTGGCCAGACGCGCACCGGCCTCATCCCGCACCAGGTCGCAATGGTAATAAGCGGGAACAGGAAAGCCGAGCGCGCGAATCAGCAACACTTGGCGCGCCGTGGATTTCAGCAGGTCAGCGCCTCGCACTACTTCGGTGATTTGCATAGCTGCATCGTCGGCGACCACGGCTAGCTGATATGCAGGCACGTCGTCCCGCCGCCAAACCACGAAGTCGCCAAAATCTTCGCCAGCCAGGAACCGTCGAGGTCCGAGGTGCAGATCATCGAAGGTAATCTCCTTGCCATTCGAAACGCGAAATCGCCAGTTCACGCCAGCAGGGGTTTCAAAGCGTGAAGCTTCGCCGATCTTGTCGCGGCAGCGTCCGGGATAGAGCGGCTCATCGTCGCCCTCGTTGGGAGCGGCTGCTGCCAATGCCAAGTCTTTACGGGAACAGGTGCAGGGGTAAATGAATCCGCCATCGCGCAGTTTGCGCCACGCTGCAAGATAAAATTCGCGACGCCGGCTCTGCTCGTAGGGCGCAAACGGCCCGCCGACGTCAGGCCCTTCCTGCCAGCGAATCCCGAGCCAGCACAAATCTTCGATCATCGCCTCGGCGAAACTTGGCTTCGAGCGCTGCGGGTCGAGATCTTCGTTGCGAAAGACCAGCGTGCCACTATGCGCCACTGCACGCTGGTAAGCCGTCCAGAAGGTGCAGGCGTGTCCGATGTGCAGCAGCCCGGTCGGCGAAGGCGCCAGCCGTCCGCGATAAGGTGAGGCGGGCATGGTGGAAACGGCGTGCATAGGTTGATTCTAGAGGCAGGGCAGGGCGCGTTAGTCGAGTGCGCCAACCAGTTCCGGCTCTGGTTCTACCGTTAGTGGCGATTCCGCAGATGAGCGCAGTTTTCCGGCTCTCTTAGGCGTGTGCGGGTGCAAGTCGCGGGCATTGCGCAGCAGGAAGAGCAACGGAATCATCGCAATAAAGATCAGGCCCATGGTCCAGAAGGCCTCGACAAACGACAGCATCGCTGCCTGCTGCTGCACCATGCCGTAAATGGCGCCAAGCGACTTCTTGGCAGCGTCCACCGAGTTAGAGCCGTTGATCTGAAACCAGCTCTTCATTTCCTGCAGGGCCATCTGCGTGCGGAGGTCGTATTGGGTGACATGGCTGATGAGCTGGTTCTGGTGCACCTGGTTGCGCCGCGCGAGAAACGTGGTCATGGTGGCGATGCCGAAGCTGCCGCCGATGTTGCGCATCAGGTTGTAGATGCTGGTGGCGTTGCCCATTTTCTCTTTTGCGATGCCCGACATGCTGACTGTCATGAGCGGGATGAATAGAAACGCCATGGCTGCGCCCTGGATTACCTGCGGCCAGAAGATGTCCCAGTAGCCGGCGTTCAGATTCAGGCGCGAGAGGCTGACCATGCTCCAGGCGCCGACCACCAGTCCCATGAAGATCAGCTTGCGCGGGTCGTAGCGATTGGTGAGCTGGCCGACCACCGGCATCATGACCAGCGATCCCAGGCCGCGCGGTGAAAGTGCCAAGCCCGCTTGTAGCGCTGGGTAACCCAGCAGCGTCTGCAGGAAGATAGGCAGCAGAACCAGGCTCGCGTAGAGGACGAAGCCGAGCATCGTCATCAGGAAAACGCCGGCGCTGAAGGTGCGATCTTTCAGCGCCCGCAGGTCAACAACAGGATGCCGGGCCTTCAACTCGCGTATCACCAGGGCGATCAGTCCGCAGACGCAGAGTGCCGTCCACACCCGGATCTGATTACTGCCAAACCAGTCTTTGCGCTGGCCTTGGTCGAGTACCACTTGCAGCATCCCGAATCCCAGCGCCAGAAAGCCAATACCCCACAGATCTACTCCGCCGGTCTTGTCTTTGCCGATGTAATGCGGGTCACGCACAAAGGCGCTAATCATCAGCACAGAAAATACGCCCACCGGCAGGTTGAGATAGAAGATCCAGCGCCAGGTGTAGTTGTCGGTGATATAGCCGCCGAGCGTGGGGCCGAGAATGGGCGCGAAGATGATGCCGAGCCCAAACGCCGCCATCGCCGTGCCGTGCCTCTTGGGCGGAAAGGTCTCCAGCAGGACAGCTTGGGACAGAGGCTGCAATCCGCCACCCGTGAGACCTTGCAGAACGCGGAAGAAGATGAGCCAATCCAGGCTGGTAGCCATCCCGCAGAGCAGCGAGGTCAGCGTGAAACCGGAGACGCAGGTCAGAAGAATTCTACGGCGGCCGAAGCGGTTCGCCAGCCAGCCCGACATTGGCAGGATGACGGCATTCGACACCAAATAGGAAGTGACAACCCAGGTTCCCTCGTCCACGGTGGCGCCCATGTTCCCAGCGATGTGGGGTATGGAGACGTTCACCACCGTGGTGTCGAGGATCTCCATGAACGTGCCCAACATGACGGCGATGGTCACGATCCAGGGATTTACTTGCGCTGGCACTCTTTCGGGCATTTCGGATGTCACTGAGAAGATTCTAGGGAACGTGGTTCCATGAAGTCGGTGACGCGCGACACAGACCATTCGCGAGACCGGCATCTTTCACGAAAGGAAAATGCGAGGCAAAAGTTGTGATGGGAATCACGAGGTCAAGTGACCGACAATGCTACGATAATTGTTTATGTCCGCTCCCGACTCCCTGTTTGTACGTGCCTGCCAGCGGCTTCCGGTCGAGACCACTCCAGTCTGGTTCATGCGCCAGGCCGGCCGCTACATGCGGGAATATCGCGACATCCGCAAACACCATTCACTGGTCGAAATTTGCAAGGAGCCCGAACTCGCGGCCGAAGTGACCATCACCGCAGCCGAATTTCTAAAGGTTGACGCTGCGATCATTTTCGCTGACCTACTGCTGCCGCTGGAGGTCATGGGCCTGCCGTTCCATTTCTCCGCCGGGGAAGGTCCTGTGATCGAGCAGCCGGTCCGGACGGCAGAAGATGTAAAGGTGCTGCGTGCCGATCGCGCCAGTGACCTGGGCTACGTGGCCGCTGCAGTGACCCGGGTGGTGAAACACTTTGGAACCCGGCTACCAGTGATCGGCTTTTGCGGCGCGCCCTTCACGCTCGCCAGCTATATGGTCGAGGGCGGAGGGTCGCGTCATTATTTGGAAGTTAAGAAGCTGATGTACAACTCGCCCGAGGTCTGGGACGAACTGGTGGGCAAGCTGGTGGACGTGCTCGTCGAATACGCTGCCGAGCAAGTGCGCGCAGGCGCCGACGCGCTGCAGATTTTCGACAGTTGGGTCGGATGCTTGAGCGTGGAGGATTATCGCCGCTACGCGCTCGTGCCAACCACGCAGCTCATCCAGCGCCTGCAGAAAAAAACGCATGTGCCGATCATCTACTTCGGTACCGACAGTGCTACGTTGTTGCCGTCCATGGCAGAGACCGGGGCAGAGGTCATCGGCCTGGACTGGCGCATCCCGCTCGACGAGGGCTGGCGCACGGTCGGACACGAGCACGCCGTGCAGGGCAACCTCGATCCCGTGCTTTTGTTCGCTTCCTGGCGCGAGCTGAAGCAGCGCGCCGAGCACATTCTTCGTCTGGCTGACGGACGGCCAGGGCACATCTTCAATCTTGGTCACGGCATTCTTCCGCACACGCCGGTGGAAAATGTGAAGGACCTCGCGCAATTTGTGCACGAGTTCAGCTCGACAGCCGCTACCCCGAGGAGGACGCAATGAGCAAAGATGCTGTACTGTTGATCGCTCATGGCAGTCCTGAGCGGGTCGAAGACATCCCACAGTTTCTGCAGAACATTTCGCGCGGGCGGTCGATGCCCGAGTCCGTCGTGCGAGAGGTCCAGCATCGCTACTCGCTAATCGGCAGCTCGCCGCTCACCCGAATCACCCGCCAACAGGCGGATGGAGTCGCGCGCGAGTTGGGCGTCACGGCTTACGTCGGCATGCGCAACTGGCATCCGTTTATCGCCGATACGCTACAGCAGATGACCGCGGATGGCGTCGAGCGTGCTGTTGCAATCTGCCTTGCACCGCACAACTCACGCACCAGCGTCGGACTTTATAAGCAAGTGCTATTTGGAAATAACGTTCCATTTGCCGTCGACTTCGTCGAAGAATGGCACGACCACCCGTTGTTGATCGAGGCCTTTGCAGATAAGTTGCGCGCTGGTTGGTGGAAAGCCAGCGCTGAGCATGGTACGGAGTTACCGGTAGTGTTTACCGCACACAGCGTTCCGCAGCGTACCATCGAGGAGGGCGACCCCTACCAGATGCAAGCGATGGGGACGGCGATGCTGGTGGCAGCACGCGTTCCCGAAATCGGCCTCTGGCGCTTTGCGTTCCAAAGCCAGGGCATGTCGGGTGGCGAATGGCTGGGTCCTACCGTGGAAAGCGCCATCGATATGGTGCGAAGCGCGGGTCACACGGGAGTGTTCGTGCAGCCTATTGGCTTTGTTTGCGACCACGTCGAAATTCTCTTCGACATCGACATTCTGTTCCGCGATTACGCCGGCCAGCGCGGCATGAAGCTGTACCGCGCTGAGTCCCTGAACGATTCTTCACTCTTTGTGCGCGCGCTTGCCGATTTGGCACGGGCGCGATTCAACTCATTCACTTCCGGTTGCAAAGCCGCCCTCCAGCCTGAGAAGATTTGATTCTGCCTATGAATACAGCCGCATGAAGCGGATTGCCATTGTCGGTGGAGGCATATCCGGGCTTAGCGCCGCGTTTTATCTGGAGAAGGCGCGCTCCTCCGGGGCCGATCTGGGATACACGCTATTTGAGAGTGGCCAGCGGCTTGGCGGCTCCATGTATTCCGATCGCGTGGAGGGCTGCCTGGTCGAAGCCGGCCCCGACTCCTTCCTCACCGAGAAGCCATGGGCGCTGTCTCTCTGCAAGGAACTTGGCATCGCCGATCAGCTCATAGGTTCCAACGATGCTCAACGTAAGACTTACATCGTGGTCAACGGCCGGCTTGTGGTCATGCCCGACGGGCTCATGTTCATGGTGCCCACCCGGCTCGTGCCGACCGCGTTATCGCCGCTGTTCTCGTGGAGTACGAAACTTCGCATGGCGCGTGAATTGTTGCATCCCCCGCGCCCTATGCACGACGATGAAACAGTCGCGGAACTGGTGGAGCGTCATTTCGGTGCGGAAGTGGTGGACCGACTGGCCGACCCGCTGCTCTCGGGAGTCTACGGGGGCGACGCTGCAAGCCTCAGCGCGCGTGCCGTACTGCCGCGCTTCGTCGAGATGGAAGAGAAGTATGGCAGCCTTAGCCGGGCGATGCTTGCCGCGCACAAGAAGATGGCACAGGCCGCTCATAAGCAATCGGCGCGTCCGCTGTTCACGTCGTTGAAGGACGGCATGCAGCAACTGGTGGATGCCATCCAGGGCCGCCTCGATTCCGAATCGATTCGCCTGCGTAATCATGTCCGGCGGATTTATCCCAAAGATGACGGGTGGCGGGTTTCTATCGAGATGAATGGCGACGAGAACTTCGATGCAGTAATCCTCGCCACTCCGGCGAACGTCGCGGGCACCCTGCTCGACGGCGTGGACCGCGTCCTGGCACGCAATCTCCTCGATATTACGTACAGCTCATCGGTCACGGTCACCCTCGGTTACTACATGGACCAGCTCAAGGGATTGCCGCCGGGCTTCGGCTTTCTGGTCCCGCGCAGTGAGGGCACGCGCATGCTGGCTTGCACCTTCGTGCACAACAAGTTCCCGCATCGCGCGCCGGAGGGCCTGGGTATCCTACGCTGCTTTCTGGGAGGCGCGCGCGACGAAGCTGTGCTCGCCCTCACCGATGATGAAATGCTGGAGACCGTACACCGCGAGCTCCAGGATATTGTTAAGCTCGATGCCCGACCTATATTCGGGCGCGTGTACCGCTGGCGTGGAGCCATGGCGCAGTACGAAACCGGCCATATCGCGCGCGTAGAACGCATCGAAAAGCGGGTGAAGGAGATTCCTGGCCTTGCCCTTGCCGGCAATGCCTATCACGGGATCGGGGTGCCTGACTGCATTCGCTCCGGCATGGAAGCGGCCAATACACTGCTGCCGGCGCAGGTCGAGTCGCTATCGCCGCAGAGATGAGTTGCTTCGCTTAGGGCCGGAAGCTAACACGACATTATCGATCAGACGGGTCGGGCCGACATACGCTGCCACGGCGAGCAATGCATCGCGTGAGACATCCGGGATGGGATCGAGGGTGTCAGGATCGACGATGGCGAAATAGTCCAAACGCGCGCCAGGCTCTTCGGCAATTACCTGCTTTCCAATCTCGATCAGCTTTGCGGTATCGTACTCGCCCGCCTCTGCGGCCGCCTGGATCGCGAGCAGCGAACGATTAAGCACCAATGCCTGCCGCCGTTGCTCGGGAGTGAGGTAGGCATTACGCGAACTCATAGCGAGCCCATCTTGTTCGCGCACGATAGGGCAAACTACGAGCTCGACATCCATGTTGAGGTCGCTCACCATTTTGCGCAGCACTGCAACCTGCGCAGCGTCTTTCTGTCCGAAGAAAGCGTAATCCGGACGGACAATCTCGAACAGCTTCGCGACCACGGTTGCGACTCCGCGAAAATGTCCGGGACGCGAAGCGCCATCGAGCTTGTTGCTTAGCTCATCCACCAGCACATAGGTCTTCGCGCTGCTGGAATACATCTGGTCAACGCCGGGAGCGAAGAGTAGGTCCACGCCGAGTTCCTGCAGCAGGCTCGCATCGCGGTCCAACGTGCGCGGGTACCTGGCGAGGTCTTCGGAAGGCCCGAATTGCAACGGGTTGACGAAGATGGACACTGCGGTTACGTCGCAGCGCGACTTCGATGCTCGTACGAGCGAGAGATGTCCCTCGTGCAGGGCGCCCATGGTGGGCACGAATCCCAGCGTTTTGCCGGCGAGGCGGCGGCATGCGGATTTCATTTCGGCGATAGTGTGAATACGGTGCACTGGTTTTTAGTGTGGTTTGGACGGTGTTGTCTTCGGCTTCGTCGATTCCGCGTCATTGCTGCCGGGTTCTGTTGTAGGTAGAGTCCACCCCGCAAGCACGCCGTCAAGTACTGGTTCCAGCCGCGCCAAATTTTGCGGTGAACACTTCAACACCACAAAATAAATTTCGTTGTCCGGGCCCTCGATGAAGATCATCTCCTCGATCCAGTCGTGCGCGTTGGACTTCTCGTGATAGCTCACCTTCAACATCTGCGCGGGTTTGTGGTCGATGATGCGCTCTTGACGCTGCAAGGTCTGGAAGTCCTGTCCGCTTTGCCGCAAGCCGGAGGACGCCTGTTCGATCAAGCCATTTAGTCCCAGTGGCTCTCCGTCGCCAGTGGGCGGAGGTACCACCCGCGCAACTGTGATCGCGTCCCACAGTGAGCGGTCCTGCTTTTGCGCAGGCGCGATCACCACGCTATTGCCGTCAAAGACCGCGCCCAGTACGGACCACGAGCCCGGATATTTGAAACAAAAGCCGCCGTCCGGCTGACAGTAACGCTTCCATGCCGCGGATTTACTGGCCGGAGGGCGAGAAGAAGACGTTTGGGCCGCTGCGAGAGTGATAGAGCCAATCGCCACCATCGTCAGCAGCGGGCTGCGAAGCAAAAACCGCATGGCTTACAGTTGCACAGCCCGCTTGCGTTCCGCAATCGCCTGCAGCGAGGACAGTGTTTCCGTGGGCAGGTGGTACGACTCAGCGTCAGATGGATAGCCGCCGGACTTTACATCATCTTTGAAGGCCTGGACGGCATTGCTGATGATCGAGCCGAGGTCGGCGTAACGGCGCACGAATTTTGCCGGTGGCGCAAACGTGAGTCCAAGGAGATCGTGGAAAACCAGCACCTGCCCGTCGCACTCTGGACCGGCGCCAATGCCGATGGTCGGAATCTCCAGTTCGTGCGTAATCATGGCCGCAACTTCGCGAGGAATGCCTTCCAGCACCACGCAGCAGGCTCCGGAGCGCTCTAGCGCAAGAGCATCGTGCATCAGTTGCTCGATGGCCTTCAGGGTCTTACCCTGCACCTTATAGCCGCCCATGGCATGCACCGACTGCGGTGTCAGGCCGATGTGCCCAACCACAGGTATTTCCGCCTCTACCATGCGTTCGACTAGTCGCGCACGTTTCTCGCCGCCCTCGATCTTCACCGCTTCGGCGCCTGCGTCTTTGATGAAGCGAGCGGCATTGCGCAACGCTTCGCGCTGGCTGACGTGGTACGACGCGAAGGGCATATCCGCGATGAAAAACGCGTGCTTCACGCCACGACGCGCGGCGCGTGTATGATGCAGCATCTCCTGCATGGTAACGGGCAGAGTGTTTTCGTAGCCCAGCATCACCATGCCCAGGGAATCGCCGACCAGGACCATGTCGATCCCAGCTTCGTCCACCAGCCGCGCACTGGAGTAATCATAGGCCGTGAGGCAGGTGATGGTTTCCTGACGTTGTTTTTTCTCGAGAAGAGTGGAAGCAGTAATCTTGGAACGAAAGTCGCCGGTGGTGATACTCACAATGTCCTCCAGTACAGTTCCGCGTGTGCGGATACCGCCTGCAATGCCTCATTATGCGGGAAAGCGGGCCCCGCTAGGAGACGGCTGAATTCTACACCCGCTGGCTCCCTCGTCAATAGCTTTTTGGATGTAGGTCAATGGGACGGAGATGCAGCAGTGCCAGGGGCGGCCGATTGGTCTGCGCAAGTATGGTCATGAACGATCCGCCAGCCCTCAGGGAACTTACGAAAGATAAGGGTAAAGGAACCATGCGGCTGCTTGCCGCCGGGCATCGTGAGTTGCCACTTCCCGGTAACATACGCGGCATCCGGACCGAGAAGATGAACGGGCACATACCAACTCATGCCGAGTTCACCCATCTGGTTTCCGCCATATTGATACCTCTGGCGATAGCGGTGCAGAGTTTCCTCCCAGCCGCGCGTCTCTTCGGAGTTCGAGATAAACGTCAACTCCTTTGAGTGCCAGTATCCAGCCATGAAGCCTTCGAGGTCTCCACGACCCCAAGCTTCCACTTGCGATTTCAGGACCGCATTGATGGCGACTTCCGCGTCGCTACTGGACACGGGAGCCTTCTGCTGCAGTTGTCCCGAAAGCATTCCTCCGAAAATCGTCAAGAGAACAAGTGCACTGGCCAGCTTATACATATGTGCCTCCGCTGCCGAGCAGTGTAGCCGAGGCAAGGCACAAACAAAACAGCGGGCAGAGACCCGCTGTCGTGGATACTTCGTCTGCGATCTTACTGCGTGCCGCCGCGTTCGGTCGTTTCGGTCTTGCTGCGGCGAACCGTAGCCAGGAAGCGCTGCGCTTCAGGAGGAGCCTGAACTTGTCCCGTTAGCGTGGGGCGAAATCCCTCCATCCGGCCGTAAAAGGCGCGCGTAGCATCGTCATCCTGCTTGATGACAGCACCGTTCAGCGTGAGCCCAGCAAAAAGGCCGCGGCTGCGCGAGTAGGTCAAAACTTCCGACTTCAGTTTCCAGTCGGTATTGGCGCTCGCATCGCGGCCCACAGGGCCGGCAGCCACACTGCCCGTGCCGCCGAGTTTAAACTTTGCGCTCAACAATTCGTTCATTCCGTTATCGTTCATGATGAGCATCACCAGGTCCACGGCTTCGCCACCAATCTGGGCGCCCCAACTTCCGCCGGTGACGACAAAGAATGCCGGCGCACTCCATCCGTGAGCGGTGCGGCACGTAGCGACGCCGCGGCCATGCTCTGCGCCGAAGATGAACCCGCCTTTAGCCAGGGAGGGAACCACAGCCACGCATTTCGCGTTCTTCAATACGTCCTCAGGAATCCCGTTATCCGGGGCCCCCAGGAGTTCGTTCAGGACTTTTGAAGAGCTATCCAGCCTGGCAAGGACTTTGTCGCGCTCCGCGCTGGAAGCAGTGCCGGCTTCTTTGGCATCTGCTTTCTTTTGGTCTGCGGCATTTTCGTCGTTTTGAGCGGCTGCTTTGTGAGTGTCGCGCTGCGACGTTGTGCTGGAGTTGTCCTGTGCCCACATGCTGAACGCACAGAACATCAATAGTGCCAGTAGAATTCCAATCCGTTTCATGGCTTTCCCGCCCTCCTCAAATCTGCGATCCGCTTAGTACGATCACAAATGGTTGGATACCAAAAGCCGATGGCGGGGTTGCCGGAAGACGAAGAGTTCTTCTAAAGAAAGCCCTACAACTGAAGCGGCACGCTGGACGCTCACGCGCGAGGATTCTAGGCCGGACGCTTGGCAGATTCCGGCTCCTGCCAGGGACGTGCGGGACGTTCCGATACCGGCAGATCGCGATCGCGAACGCGGTCGTACATATAGGATTCGCTCACCGTGCCTAAGCTCTCGTTATAGAGACTGATGGCGCCGATTCCTTCCTTCAACTCTTCGGCAAAATCGTGCAGCGCCTTCAAGTGATCGGCGGTGGCCGGGTATTCAGCCTTGCTGGTCTTTAGAACTTTCTGGTAGCCATGATCGACCAGCTTGGAGATTTCGCCACCGATCATGTATCCGGGGTAAGCGAAAATCTTCATTCCACCATCCGCAGTGCGCTCGATCGCGGCTGAGCAATGATATTTCTTCAGAAAGACGCGGTTGTTGGTACCAGGCGCTTCCAGGATGTCGAATCCGTGTTCACGGAACCAAGCCACGGCCTCTTCGTATGATTTCGTTTTGATTTTCTTCATCATTCCTTACAGTGCATCCTTATACGTCAGAACTCACACTCTCGCACACTGCACGGCTACACAGCAACTCCGCGCGATGAAGATGGGATGACAAGCGGCGCCGTTAGGTCGCAAAACTGAAGATAGCAACAAGCATTAGCGACTGGCAGGTAACGTAGAGCGTGGCCGTTGTCTTATTGCTTGTTACTGATTGCTGATTGCTCGAAATCAGCTACAATCAGCCTTCCCATGCTGCGTTTTTCGACAGCCGGAGAATCTCACGGAGAAGCCCTGGTGGCGTTGCTATCGGGCATGCCTGCCGGCCTTGCCATTGATCTCGAGTTCGTAAACCGTGAACTTTGGCGGCGTCAGCAGGGCTACGGCCGTGGCGGACGGATGCGCATCGAACGCGACGAAGCGCACTTCCTCAGCGGCGTCCGTCATGGGAAGACGATTGGTTCGCCGATTGCGATTCAATTGGCGAACAAAGACTGGCAGAACTGGACCGAAGCTTTACCCGTTGAGGAAGGCGATCCGGCCAAGCACAAGCGCGTAGCGTCGCCTCGTCCGGGCCATGCCGATCTTGCCGGTGCTCTGAAGTATAACTTCGCAGAAGCACGATATGTTCTGGAGAGAGCGTCAGCGCGGGAATCGGCAGCGCGGGTTTCCGCGGGAGCAATCGCTAAACTAATGTTGCGACAATTGGGGATCGAGGTGCTGAGTCACGTGATCGCTGTTGGCAGCGCGCGGCTCGGTGTCCCTGTCGCATGGGAGGCGATCCGGGCGCTTGCGGACAAGGAAGAAGTGCTGCTCAGTTGTGCTGATCCTGAGACTGAGAGGCGCATGAAGGGGCAGGTGGACCTGGTGCTGCGCACCGGCGACTCGGTTGGCGGGGTATTCGAGGTGGTGGCGCACAATGTGCCTCCCGGCCTCGGCACCTATGCCAATTGGGACGAGCGACTCGATGGGCAACTGGCGGCAGCAGTGATGTCATTGCAGGCGGTGAAGGCAGTGGAGATTGGGGATGCGGTGCAGGCTGCGGCCTCGCTGGGTTCGGCTGTGCATGATGAGATAGGCTATGAGTTTGACCAAGCCGAACCGTTTACGGGATTCACGCGGCGATCGAACCATGCTGGCGGTTTGGAGGGCGGTGTTTCCAATGGCCAGGATATTCGCGTGCGGGGCTATTTGAAGCCGATCTCCACGCTGCGGCGTCCGTTGGGATCTGTTGACTTCGCCAGCCGGGAGCCGGTGAAGGCCGCCTATGAGCGCTCCGATGTTTGCGTAGTTCCTGCAGCAGGAGTGGCCGCGGAAGCCATGGTGGCACTCACCCTGGCGCGTTGCGCGCTGGAAAAGTTCGGAGGCGATTCTATGCTGGAAGTGCGGCGCAATTTCGAAGGCTACTGCCAGCAATTGCGAAACTTCTAAATGATCTATCCCATCGTGAAATTCGGCGATCCGGTCCTGGAGAAGCCGGCCGCCCCCATCACAGTCTTCGACGGCGAGCTCCGTAAGCTGGTGGAAGACATGTTTGAAAGTATGTATGCTGCGCACGGCGTCGGCCTGGCTGCGCCGCAGATTGGCATTGCGAAACGCATCGCCGTCATCGATGTCACCTTCAAGGAAGATCCCGCAGCACCGATCGTGCTCATCAATCCCGAGATCATTCACACCGAAGGGCGGTTGACGTCTAACGAAGGATGCCTGAGCCTGCCGGAATTTCGCGAGAAGGTGACGCGGCCTCGTAAGGTGACGGCGCGTGCGCAAAATCTGGAGGGCAAGAGGTTCGAAGTGAGTGGCGAAGACCTCCTGGCGCGTGCCCTGGTACACGAAACCGATCATCTCAACGGGAAGCTCTACATTAACCACATCAGCGCGCTTAAGCGGGACATGATGAAGCGCAAGATCCGCAAGCTGATGAAGCAGGGCGAATGGTAACGCTTCCATGATTGACCTGGTGTTCTGTGGAACGCCGATGTTCGCGGCTCCAACGCTGGAAAAGCTGGTGTGTGCGGGCTTTCGCGTGAAGCTGGTGGTGACGCAACCGGACCGTCCCAGCGGACGTGGTCTCGAAGTGGCGGCGTCGTCCGTCAAACGACTGGCGCTCACTCTCGGCCTGCCTGTCATCCAGCCGGAGAAAGTCAAGAATAACGAGGAATTCCGCGCACAATTGGAGAGCATCGGGCCGGAAGCCATCATCGTCGTGGGCTATGGCCGCATTATTCCCCAGTGGATGATCGATCTGCCGGAGCTGGGAAACATCAACCTGCACGCGTCTCTGCTGCCGAAGTATCGCGGCGCGGCGCCCGTTCAGTGGGCAATTGCACGGGGCGAGACCATTACCGGCGTGACCACAATGCGCATCGATGCCGGGCTCGATACCGGAGACATCCTGTTGCAAGCGGAAGAGCGGATCAAGCCGGAGGACACCGCGTTAACGCTGGCTCCGCGCCTGGCGCAAACTGGCGCTGAGTTGATGATCACGACTCTTGCCGGCCTGAAGAACGGAACAATCACCCCGCGTCCGCAAGACGACTCGCAGGCCACGCTCGCGCCCATCCTCACGCGGGAAGACGGACTGATTGACTTTTCGCGCACCGCAATCGACACGTGGAACCGGCTGCGTGGGTTCCAGCCATGGCCGGGAGCCTTCACTTACTTCCGCGGCAAGGCGCTACACTTGCACGCGGCGATACCCGCGCCCGAGATGACCCTGGTCGCGCCCAGTCACTTCGCCACGGAAAACAGCCGTCTATTACTGGGGTTCGCGCATGGTACTGCTCTCGAGGTCCGGGAGTTACAGCCCGAAGGCAAGAAGCGGATGAACGCCCGCGATTTCGTCAACGGATATCGGCCGCGAAATGACGAGGCGCTGGGCACACCCGGGTAGCCAACCATGCCAGTTTCACCCGCCCGTGCCGCCGCTTTCGACATTCTCCTGCGCGTCGAAACGCAAAACGCCTACGCCAGCGAACTGCTGCATTCGGAAAGACTCGACAAACTCAGCGCCGCCGATCGCAGTCTGACGACAGAGCTCGTCATGGGTGTGTTGCGCTGGCGTTCGCGTTTGGACGAAGTGATCACAGCGACAGCCTCGCGACCGCTGAGCAAGCTCGATCCCGAGGTGCTAAACGCACTCCGGCTGGCCACGTATCAGATGATGTTTCTGACGCGTATTCCGTCCCGGGCGGCCATCAACGAGAGCGTGGAGTTGGTGAAGCGCGCGCACAAGCGGTCCGCGGTGCCATTTGCGAATGCTGTGCTGCGGAAGGTAGCCGGTCGCGAAAACGATCCAGCGCCGGAAACGATCGGTGGTGATCCGATTCTGTTTCTGACGAGAGAGTTTGCGCATCCTGAGTGGCTGGTGAAGAGATGGTTGAATGCTTTCGGTTTGGATCGTGCGACGGCGATTTGCAACTACGATCAGCACATTCCCAACACCGCGATCCGCCTCGACTGCCCAGAGATCGAGCACGAGCTGTCGAGCGAAGGCGTCGAACTCGCGCCGGGATTTCTGTTGGCCAGTGCTCGCATCGTCGTGGGTGGAGACGTAACCCAGACACAGGCGTTTCGCGAAGGCCGTGTATTCATCCAGGACGAAGCGTCGCAGTTGGCCGCCGCATTGGTGGGAACAGGATCGCGGCTGCTCGATTGCTGCGCAGCTCCCGGCGGAAAAACAGCAGCGCTGGCGGCCCGCAATCCCACGTCATCGATCGTTGCCGTTGAACTTCATACGCACCGCGCAGAGTTGCTGCGCAAACGAGTACGGGCGGCGAATGTGAAAATCGTGAACGCGGACATGCTGGAGCTGCCATCACAGGGCGGTTTCGACCGCGTACTAGCCGATGTTCCATGCTCGGGCACAGGAACGCTGGCACGCAATCCCGAAATCAAGTGGCAGCTTACTTCAGAAGACCTAAGCGACTTACATGCGCGGCAGGTTTCCATTCTTCGTGCAGCACTAGGTCATCTCACTACCACTGGACGCTTGGTGTACTCGACGTGCTCCCTGGAGCGCGAGGAGAACGAAGATGTAATGGAAGAGGTTCTGCACGACAACCAGAAATACCAACTTCGCGATTGCCGCGAAGAGTTGGAGCGGCTGCGCGCTAGCGGTGAACTTGTGTGGAGCGATCTGGACTCACTGCTGAGCGGGAGATATCTGCGCACCTTGCCGGGTACGCAGCCATGCGACGGCTTCTTCGGGGCAGTGGTGGAGCGGAGTGAGTAAATTATAAAAGGCCGGCACGCGGCCGGCCCCTGTGCCCGGAAACAGATAATTACTTCTAATTACTTCTTGGGTGCGATCGAGTCCTTCGCGGCCTTGGCCACGCGGAACTTCACCACGGTCTTGGCAGGAATCTTGATCGCTTCACCGGTCTGTGGATTGCGGCCCATGCGCGCCTTGCGGTTCGACTTCACCAGCCGGCCCAGTCCCGGCAGCACAAACAGGCCGCTCTTCTTCGTTTCCTTGATAGCGGTCTCCGCCAGGTGTTCGAGAATCGCCGCGATCTGTTTGTTGCTGAGTTCATGCTTCTCGGCCATGTGACGGACGAGCTGGGTCTTGGTCATGCCTGTTGCCATTCGTAAATCCTCCTTGAAGGTGTGAGCGGTAAATTGCTCAACTTCTGCGTATCTTATACTAAGTTTCCTACGGTGGGAAGCATTTTCGCCTTATTTTATGCGGGTTTTCCACAGGTCGCACGCGAAAA
>Ga0209039_10001220_pt1 | contig 24520 bp, 28 predicted proteins | sample BogFormECP12_OM1_FD_188238 | JGI IMG/M metagenome (GOLD analysis project Ga0209039, IMG submission 188238) | Bog forest soil microbial communities from Calvert Island, British Columbia, Canada - ECP12_OM1 (SPAdes) (version 2) | ecosystem: Environmental > Aquatic > Freshwater > Wetlands > Bog ... | reverse complement strand
CCGAGGGGCGTCATGGCCACCACTCGTACACCATCGGGTATACCCAGGATGGCCTTGACCTTATCTTCATAAAAGGCGCCAAGCCAGCACGTACCCAGCCCAAGCTCCCAGGCTTCAAGGATCATATAGGCCATGGCGATCGAAAGGTCGATGGTATAGGAGTACTGGCCACAGGCCATCACATAATCTGAACTCATTGCACAGGCGACAATGACTATAGGGGCTTCACCGACGAATTGCTGACCTTTGGCGGCATCGACAAGCGCCTCCCTGGTCCCCTTATCCTTAACAACAATGAACTTCCATTCCTGCCGGTTACCGGCCGACGGCGATATCCTTCCAGCTTCAAGTATCCGGTCAAGCTTTGATCGTTCGACGTCCTTTTCCTTATATTTTCTAATGCTTCTCCTGTCACTGATCGCGGTAAAAACATCCATACATTTTCCTCTATCTAAAAGTGTTATTTCGGGCGGCCGCCAATAACTCTATCGCCTGGTCATGCTATTCCTTGAAGCCCGGGCAAGACGTAAGGTTGAAAGATACGACCGATATAGAGTCAAAAAAAATTTATATATATTTTTTTCGTGGAAAAAACATTATCGATTAAAATAGTGCTTTTTTAACCGTAATAATTATCATTCATAAATGTCATAAAAGTGCTTAATTAAATTAACAATTTATCAAAACGAAGAACGTCGAAAAGGCCTCGATGGACTTTTCTTTAGAGAATAGACGTATAGAAACATATTTATACAGAAAACAGGCAATATACTTCTGAGCCGGAAGCCTGCTTCCGGCTATAAAATGGTCGAGTTGGTGAATAGTTTTATGGCTACTGATAAAACAAAGCAATTAAAAGACATCATATCGAAAAAGAAGATAAAATATGTCGATTATAAATTCATAGACGTGCCAGGGACCTGGCAGCACAAGACCCACCCTATCGCTGAGCTTACCGATGATATTTTTACCGAAGGAACTGGTTTTGACGGCTCGAGCATTCGAGGATTCCAGGGCATCGAGGACAGCGACATGCTGCTCATACCGGACGCTGACTCCGTTTTCGTCGACCCGTTCATCGCCGAGCCCACGATCTCGCTGACCTGCGACGTCCTGGACCCGAGCGGCATGAAGCCCTACGACCGTGACCCGAGGCACATTGCGGCTAAAGCGGAAGCATACCTGAAGTCGACAGGCATCGCTGACACGAGCTATATGGGCCCGGAGCTGGAATTCTTCATATTCGATGATGTCCAGTTCGACGTACTTACCCCATATAAGGGCATGGGTTATTCCATTAACTCCAGCGAAGGCATCTGGAACTCGAACCAGAACTCATCGCCGAACCTGGGCCACCGCCCGAGGTTCAAGGAAGGCTATTTCCCGGTCCCGCCCACGGATACCCAGGTCGACATCCGGAATGAGATGGTCGGCACCATGATGGACATGGGCATGCGGATCGAGCTTCACCACCACGAAGTCGCGACCGCCGGCCAGGCTGAGATCGGCATGAGGTTCGACTCGCTCAAGAAGATCGCCGATAAGACCATGATGTACAAGTACGTGGTCAAGAACGTCGCCAGGCGCAACGGGAAGACCGCAACGTTCATGCCCAAGCCCATGTTCGGCGACAATGGCAGCGGCATGCACACTCACCAGAGCCTTTGGAAGGGCGGCAAGCCGTTATTCTTTGACAAGGACGGCTACGGCCTGCTCTCGAAGACCGCTTTATACTATATCGGCGGCCTGCTGACGCACGCCCACTCGCTGCTCGGATTATGCAGCCCCAGCACTAACTCTTACAAGCGCCTTGTGCCCGGATACGAGGCGCCCGTGAACCTGGTCTTCTCCAGCAGGAACAGGAGCGCAGCCGTACGCATCCCGATGTACTCGGACGACCCCAGGACCAAGCGTATCGAGTTCCGGCCGCCCGACGCAACGTGCAACCCCTACCTGGCGTTCGCTGCCATGATGATGGCCGGCGTGGACGGCATTAAGAACAAGATCGACCCGACAAAGGCGGGCTTTGGGCCCATTAACAAGAACATTTACCACCTGCCCGAAGACGAAAAGGCTAAGATCAAGTCTGTGCCGGGCTCATTGGACCAGGCCCTGACAGCTCTCGAGAACGATCAGGACTACCTCACTAAGGGCGGCGTGTTCAGCGAGGACTTCTTACAGGGCTGGATCAGCTACAAGCGCGAGGCGGAGATCGACCCCGTGCGGATCAGGACCCACCCGTACGAGATGTACCTGTACTACGATGCATAAGCCGGTGGACGTAAGTCCACCTTCCTTCTTTTTTATTTTTATTGTGATAACGTTAATATAAGAGCCGCTTTATTGCACCTTCCGCTTAGTTGGATGGAAAAATGCCATCGATAAAATATGATAAGTTTTTAAAAAAAAGATTGAGAGAGGAGCCTAAAACTTAAGCTTCTTGAACTCCTCGATGTCGTATGCCAGCCTGCCAAGCTCTTCGTCCGTGATCTCTACGCGGTTTTTAATCACCCTTAACTCGGCAGTCAACTGCTTGATCCTCGTGTACATGACGTACATGATGAGAAAGCAGAGCACAATGCCCAGAGCTAATACACCTACAACGAGTTCGAGCAACATCTCCTCCATATCATACGCCTCCAAAAACGGACCGCGCCAGGCGGTCTATGAAACTTTCCTTCTTGCTATCGGCCGTTTCCGTGACTGCCGTAGTTCCTGCGATCTTTGCCGCCAGCCTCTTAAAGCCCTTCGCTGCCGGGCTGTCCGGGTACATGACAACGACCGGTGTCTTGAACGCCGCTGCCCTGCGCACGCTGGAATCCTCGGGTATTACCTCGAGTACTTCCGCGCCCATTATCTGGCTGATCTTCTGGCTGGTGAGCATGGTCTTATCTGCAGATGCCCTGTTCAGGATGACGCCGCCCACGGCGCCGCCGACCATCTCGGTGAGCACTTTTATTTTTACCGCGTCCGCCAGCGATGACAGCTCCGGGTTCACTACCAGCAATACCTCGTCGGCAATGGCCAGCGGTATTACCCCGTCCTTGCTTATGCCCGCAGGCGCGTCGATGAGGATAAACTCGGCTCCAGTTACCAGCTTGCTCATGACGAACTGCAGCCTGTCCGGGTCCGCGTTCTGGAAACCCTGGAGAGAGATGCCGCTCGGCACTACCCTGAGCCCGGTGGGCAACTCGTATATCGCATTGGCTATGTCAGCCTTACCTGCGAGGACTTCATGCAGGGTGATCTTACTTTTTTCCAGGCCCAGCACGAGCCCCAGGTTCGCCATACCTATGTCCGCATCCAGTATAATAGTGCGCTTGCCTAACAGCGCAAGGGCGGTTCCCAGGTTAGCGGTCGTCATGGTCTTGCCCGTTCCGCCCTTTCCCGAGGCTATCGTAAATACTTTGGTCATTTACACCACCATATTTTTCGGCTTTTGCCCCTAAACGTTCATGATCTCAATGCTTACGTATCATTTCCACCAGTATCATACGCTTGACCTCAGGCCCCTCGCTCATGATACCTTCGGATCTTTTCTTCTCGATATAGGCCGATACTTCATTCTCGCTCGGCCACGGATTATGCAGGAGGAACCCCTGGATGTCTGCCAGCAGCAGTTCCCTTTCCCTGTTTTTTCGCTCCTCAAGCCAGGTATATACTTTCTCCAGTACAGTATTCTCTTGAAAATGATAGCCTTTATCCTTTAAATACCTAGTGAAATCCATTATATCGATACTGGAGTGAGCCTTTTGACCCTCGACGAACCTCCTGATCTCCGATTCCAGCTTATCCTCCGTCATCTCGCCAGCCGGTGATAGGGGCGAAACGATGCTTATCTTTGGGAGATGGGGTTCGGGGCTTATTATGGCACTCTGTATGATCTTCTGGGGCACAGCGATCCTCGGGGGCGGATTTTTGCCCATCGCTATGCGAATACGGCGGGCCTCGTTTATGAGGTCCCGGACGTCGCTCGCTTCAGTTTCCAGGTATTTTGCCAGATTATCCTCATATTTTTCTTCTTTTTTTTCTTCGGGGGATATTCCCGGCACGTCATATGTTTTAGCGTTATCGACGACTGCCTGCATATCATCGTCGGCCATGTCAACGTATTTCGCCAGTACATTGTCCGCTATCGCGGAAGCCTGCTCTTCCGGGAACGTGTCCAGGAGCATGTTCATCAGGCGCGGAAGGTCGAGCGAGCCGTCTGTGTGCACGACATTATATGCCCCGGTACCATAGCCGGCCCTGTTAAATTTTTCCAGGCCTTCATTGCCGGCCGTGTAAAGGATGGCGTTTTGGAGTATGAACCCGATGTCTCCCATGCTAGCTCCCGATCATGCGCCCCAGTTCTCAGCGTTTTTTTCTTTCCGGTACCACTTTCAAGTGTGATAGCTCTAATCTCTTGAGAAGGTCGTCCACATTGCCCACGAATTCTTTTTCGACCTTTTTAACAAAATCAGCGTCATCATCCATGTCTCCCTTGAGCGTTCCCGTCGACCGGGACTCCGGGGCAGGCATCCCTAGGCCGCCTTCCACATTGTACGACTGCCTGTCGGTCTTCTCAAACAGCGACCTGGCCGGTATGCCAATACCCTGCTTCGCCGGCGCCTCGGACTTTATAGTATCGAAGTGCTTCGGGGTATCTGGCGGGCTGACGGCCTTTATTGCCGGCGGCCTGATGACCGGCCCGTGGGCTGCGTTTGCAATGGGCTGTACCTGGCTTTTTGTAGCCGGCGACGGAGGCATTCCATAGGAGCGCCCGTCGGGCCTTAAGATCTCCATGGGCCCGGGCTCGGCTCTCGCGGGCACAGGCTCCTGCCTCGGCTGAGGCACCGGTTGCGGCGCCGGCAGCGGCGTATCCTCCAGGGATACTCCCACGTGCGGATACATCTTCAATATAGAATGGATGATAGGCTCGTCGACGTGATAGAACTCGACCGTTCCCCTCATAGCCATAAGCTGGCCGAGGAGTGCTGTACCGTAACCCGCCGCCCCGCCTAAGTTCGAAGGCGAATACGCTGCCACGATCTTCCCCCGGAGGAACAGCAAATGGTATTCCGCATTGTTCGCCCCGTCCTGTTTTATCAGTATCACGTGGCCCGTCTCGTCCTTCCGGCCCTCGACGTATGACCGTAGATCGTCGGTATTCTCCGACTTGATGAACGTCCCCCTGACCTCCGGGAGATCCAACGGCTTCTCCTCCCTTGGAGCTTTTAGCTTTTGTACCGGCATGGGCCTGGGGATCTCTTTTACCGGAGGCGCCTGCGGCGGCGGAGGAAGCGGGCGCATAATGATATATTCCTTACAAAAGTCCATGACCAGATTTATCTGGCCTCTATTGAGCGAGAAGAGCTCCATGGCGGCGTCCTCGCTGGCCGCGATCGATGCGATGGTACTCTGCTCGTTGTCCGGACGGTCTGTCTTACCGTCAGACATTAAAGAGATAATGGGCTTCCCGGCCTCATAGATCAGGACACTTTCAACGAACGTCCCCTTAAGTAGGGAAGCACGTATGAAGCCCGTGAAGAAGTCTTTTTGAAGCGCTGCGTCCAGCTCCTGGAAGGGTATGGGCCCTTTAAAGCTCCTCACCAGGACGCCACGTGGTAACTCCATTACTGGTCCCTCATATTATTCTGGGCGTTCCTGATGCTCAGCCGGATCAGGCCAAGGTTAGCCTCCGCCGCGGTCAGGACGCACAGGAACATGTCGTTCATGGGCGCGATGACCACTTTGCTCGAAGGCGTCTCGAGGATGATCTCCTCCGCCAGGCCCAGCTGCAGCTCGGTCGCGATCTTGGTCCCGGAGCGCACCATATCCTCGGTAGCTACCGCGATGTGCTCAAAATCCACCTGCTGCCCCTGCTGGTAGACGGGAAGCCCGTCCGCCACGAGTGCCACAGCGATGATGCCCGGAAGCCGGGCCACCGTTGAGAGCAATGCATCATAGGATATGCGTACCGGCTCGGGCTCTACATGCTCTTCGGCCATAGGCGCCATATCGTCCGTCTTGACGGACAGGTCGCCTATGACCGAGTCGGGATATCTTTCGAAAATATTGGCCTTATCTTCCTCACTATAGGATGATACTTTAAGCCGGGCATCCCGGAGAGCCATCATGCGATCCAGCGCGTTCATCTGGTAGAGCGTGATGCCCATGGTCATATAGGCAGAGGCCAGGACGTTTCCGTCCTCTATGATGATAAAGCCTTCGCTGGACCTGCCATTCTCGCCTTGGACCAGGTAGATACATCCCCTGAAGTCATGGCCATAATCCTTTAAGGCTTCAGGTATGGGCTTTTCGATCTCCGCTATAAAGCTGCCATCTGGGATTTTCACTGGTGACGCCCTTCTTGTTTTTATTCGGATAGCTTGCTATATTAAGTAAGCGTTATTACAGCGCCGCCGCAATTCTATCCTTGTTCTTCTTCACCTCATACCGGATCCTGCCGATGTTGGACCCATGTTCGGCGACGATGGCAAGAATCTCGTTCTGGCTGATCAGTGAAAGCATGATCGGCCCCTTTTCCAGCTCTACGAGCACCTGCTCGAAGTTGCCCTTGCCCAGCTCTATGCCCATAGCTTCGGACGTACCGACGCTCGTCGAAGCCATTGCTCCCAAAGCATCCACGTCCACCTGGATGTTAGCCACGTGCTCGATGATAAAGCCGTCACGGCCTACCACGGCAGCCGCGTTAACACCCTCGACCTTTGCCAGGTCCCCTAAAATTCTCTTTAGCATCTTTTAACCTCGCGAATTATCTTACCCTCAGAATCCATGACCGTTAGTACGATTGGCATCCGCCCGATCGAGTGTGTGGCGCATGATACGCATGGGTCATATGCCCTGACCACCATCTCGATGCGGTTTAAGGTGCCTTCGCTCACGTTATCACCATGGATCAGCTTCTGGGATGCCTGCAGAACTCCCCTGTCAATGGCACGGTTATTATGGCCGGTCGCTACAATAAGGTTTGCCTTGGTGATAAATCCTTTATCGTTCACGGTATAATCGTGGATGAGCGTGCCTCTGGTCGCCTCCACGACGCCGACGCCGCGCAGGTTCTTAACGCCGGTGACCTCGGTCCTGACCTTTTTATCGGTGATGGCGGGGTCCTGCAAAAGGGCCAGCGCCGCCTCGCTCGCGGCCATGTACTCGATGGTCCTGGCCAGATGGTACATGAGCGACTGCTGGGGAGCGCGCCCGAACTTCGAGCGGAACTCGGCTAGCATTTTATCCGCTTCCGGTGTCCCGACGGAGTCCACGATGTTGATGCGGGCCAGCGGGCCTACCCGGTAGAAGCCGTTGCCTTTCTTTAGTTTCGTGAATTTCATGTACGAATAGGTCTCGGCCATTTCCTCGATATAGCTGAGATAATCCTTGCCCGGGAAGTCCGCTATCTGTGCCGAATTAGCGTCTACTGCCCTGACGTTGCCGTCATAGAACTCCAGCTTTCCGCCGTTCGTCAGCCCCATGAAGTCCGACTGCATGAGACCGAGGCTGTTGACCATCTCCGAATATTTCTCCATTGTCTGCATGACCAGCGGCCACGCGACCTTCGCGATCTCGACGGAGCGCTTTGCCATGGCCTCGAGCTCGGCCCTCTTTTCATTGGACAGCGCGAACGACATGCCGCCCGGTATCGCCGATACGGGATGTATGGGCTTCCCGCCGACCTCTTCCGTAATGCGCTGGCCTATCTTCCTGCCCTCGATGGCCGTTTTAGCCAATCCCGGGTCCGCCTGGACTAGCCCAACGACGTTCCTCAACGCCGGGCTCGAATCCGGCCCTAGAATATAGTCGGGCATGGCGAGGAAGAACAGGTGTAACGCATGGGAGTGGATGAACTGGCCCATGTCCAGCAGCCTTCTCAGCTTTAAGGCCGTCTCGGGCACCTGGGCCCCGAATATCTCATCGACCGCCTTGGCCGATGCCAGGTGGTGGACGGTGGGGCAAATGCCACAGATCCTGGGCGTGATGCGCGGCGCCTCCTCGACGGCCGCGCCCTCCAGGAACTTCTCGAACCCCCTGAGTTCGGTGGCGTGGAAATGAGCGTCGGCGACTTCGCCCTTATCATCCAGATTGATGGTAACGCTCGCGTGCCCCTCTATTCTGGTTAACGGCTGGATCGTAAGCTTCTTCATAGGTGTCTCTCCTTGATGATGTCGGGTATCTTGGACACCGACTTGTTCTCCATGATCTTGCTGCCCATGACGAACGGGTAGATAGTGTGCGGGATATCGTAGAGCTCTTTTTCGATCTCGGCCTGCGGAAGCTCCGTCAGGTGCTGGATACGCATGACGAGAATGTTGTACAGGTCCCTGCACGGCTCCCTCAGCACGTCCAGCGACGGCCCGCCGCAGCCATGGCATGGTATGCCGTGATGGGTGCAAAGCGCGCCGCACCGGCCGAATGTCACCGAGCCCATGCAAAGGTAGCCCTGGCCCAGGAGGCATTTACCGTCTTCGGGTATGCCCTCGTACCTGCGCTTGATCTTCCAGTTCTTGACGAGCTCCATGTTCCGGTCGCATTCCGAGCAGACCGATTTTTTAGGCAGCTCCGGGACGTGGCCTTCGACCAACGGTAACAGGATCTTGCGGAGGAAAACTTCCTTGGGCGGGCAGCCGGTGATATAATAGTCGACCTTGATGACGTCGCCCACCGCATAGCCCCTGTATAGCAATTCAGGGATATCGTCCTTCGGGATGGTCTTGCTCGTGGTCGAAGCAGAATCCGTGTATACGCCGTTCAATATCTCGTCGCGGCTGTGTATGATGGACAGGCCCGAGACGCCGCCGAAGCACGCGCACGTGCCGAAGGCGATGACGGTCTTGGCCTTTTGCCTCAGCTTCTTGACCCGCTCCATGTTTTCCTTGTTGCGGATGGCGCCGCAGATGATCGCGATGTCGATGTTGTCGGGCGGCTCCTTGATGTCCATTAAAATGGGAGAATAAACAAGCTCTACCTTACTTAAAAGCTGGAGAATGTCCTCGTGCAAGTCCAGCAGCGATACGTGGCATCCTGCACAGGAAGCCAGTGGTTCTGTCGCTAGCCTTAACATTTTTGTCACCTCAGGATGAGCTTTTTCAGGCAGGTATTCGGCCCGGTGTGCACGATCTCGAGCTTTCCGCGCCTGCCGGTGATCTCTTCCACCGCACCCACCATGTAGCCATAAAGGCTCTGGCAGAGCGGCCCCTTTTGTGACATGCCTTCCCTGCGCAGAGTTTGCCTCACCAGGCAGTCCCGGAATACCAGATAAATGAAGGTCTCGCCATTCTCGGTAATAATATAAGATGCCTTATCCTTCGGCTTGTACAGCTCGAAGTTATACTGTTTGCCGAGTATTTCGGACAACTCATTCAGCGCCTTCTCGACGTTGTCCGTTTTAGGGAAATATTTGCCCGTTTCATGGCCCATTTTCAGCCCGGCCCGGTAGACGACCGCGTTGGCCCCGCCCCGGGCGATCTCTTCCAGCGAGCGTATGATGGTGGCGTTCAGCACCATAAGGCCGTGAAGTGATTCTTCATAATCGTAAATGTTACCTTCACAGTGCAGCGGCAGTTCTTCGGGCTTGACGATGTGTTCCATTGACATTAGATGAACCTCCGCAGCATTGAACATACGTCAAGGTCGACGTACAGCCTTCTCGACAGGTAGATATCCTGATGCTCAATGGCATTCGACGGGCATATTTCATGACACGATAAGCAGGCCATACAATCATCGGGGTTAGCCACGACCGATCGACCGTTCTCGAGTTTATAAACCTTCATGGGGCAGTCATGAACGCAAAGGCCGCATCCAATGCATACATTTGTATCGACGACAATCTTTACCATCTCGTCCCATCCTATCTGGTTTTATTATATTTTTGCTATATGGATAAGCATAAGTTCAGCATGTTATTATATATAACTATCCCGATAGAGAGAAAAATATTTCTCCCAAAGAGGGTTTACAAGTGATTTATTTACGATTATATATAGAGAAGTACGGATAATCTTTGGCTTTATTAGAATATTTTGTTCGCACATATTTTTTCATAAATAGGTAATTTCGCAGTCTTGCATAATACGATTTTTTATAATATTTGGTACTGATTTGCCGACAAGAAAGTTAATATGGCATGTAAGAATTATGTATCCTCAAACATGTCCGCACGGCGGATATGGCATATATTCGTTTAATTCGCTGGATATGCGAATAAAAAGGGCGCTTTCCGCGTCCGGGCTTTATACTAAAAAGCTGATCGCCCCCATAAAAAGGTGAGTAGATGGAAAACGACCATGTGCTAAAGATGCAGGCTTTAAATGAATACCTGAGCGATACGCGGGAACGCTTCTGGAATATTAACCACAATTACTTTAATGACCAGATGCCCGATATCCTGCTTCGCATCAGCGACAGGCTGTACAGCCGCATCGGGTACGCCCACAGCAATCCCCTTGGCATCGTGCTCTCCTACCGTTATTTGCAAAAATACGGCTGGGACGTTATGGATGATGTCTTTAAGCACGAGATAGCCCATATTTATGCTTACCAATTCTATGGGGAGAGAGGCCACCGGGGCAAGCACTTTTTAGACGCGTGCCACCGGATGAGCGTTTCTCCCAGTGCCCGGACTAACGATCTTTTCGTGGAGCGGGAAAAATGGTATTATCGCTGCCGTAAGTGCGGTGAATCGATCTTTACCTATCGCCCCCTGACCAAGGTCGAATATTGCGAGTGTAGCGAGCCTTCGGACGATAGCATGCTCATTAAGGTGACCAGGGACCAGATGATGATGCCCGTCCACGAGTTCCGGGCCCACGTCAAGCCGAAGATCAGCGTGTACCAGTGTGTTAGGTGCGGCCGGGAAGTCAGGCGGTATAAGCGCTGGACCGATAAGCATTCCTGTGCGCTCTGCCACCCCGGCGACTTCGACGTTAGCTGCCTCATGACGCTCGTCAGAGGATAACCTTTTTAATCCTGTTTTAACCCGGTGAAACGCAGTTTCGGCGGGATATGGACATATTGTTGTCGACCCTAGTGTTTAACATGGACTTCAGGGCGTTCGTGGAGAAGTATGGCGAAGCGACGACCAGGGCGGCGCTCATGCTGGCCGTGGGCAGGATACGGAGAATTATAAAAGAAAAAGTGGCCCTGGCCGCGGAAACGGGAGGCACACTGGTATTGTCCTGGGATGAACTAGCGCGTGACGTGGCGAGCGTGGCGTATGTGCTCAACGAATTCAAATTTTCCGTCGAAGAAAAGTCCGTGCTGCTCGCAAAAGCCTGGGAAATAGTCACGCCACGGTAAGATCCGCAAGGACACGGTAGCCAATGGAAAGCCTATTTTTACACCATAACAAAACTATTTAATCTGGACTCGCTTCAAATTAACTAATGAAAAAGGTCATCCGGGATTTTAATTGTGTCATGTGCGGCCGCTGTTGTGCGAACCAGGACCTTATCCAGCTGACGGCATATGAGCTCTGTCGACTGGCGGCTTATCTGAACATGGAGCCGACGGCTTTCTTCGATAAGTATTGTAATCTGACGGCGACCAACTTGAACCCGTCGCCCCACATCTATATTAAAACCAGCGGCGGAGCATGTCCCTTCCTTAAGGATAATAAGTGCGATGTGCATGACGCAAGGCCCTATGCCTGTAAAGCATACCCCATGCGCGTCTACTGGTCGCTGGCCGGCGATGTCAAGGAGTTCGTCAAGTCCCGCTATCCCACACTGGAAGAGACGTGCATGCTTTTTAAGCTCGACGACGGCGACGTGCTCCTCGGCGATTATGATCTCCTGGCGAAGCAGTCCGTCGCCTACTGGGTGGATGACGCATACTTTAGCATGGAAAAAAGCGACGTCGACCTATCCATTCCGTACAGGGTCGCCGACTTTTATATTTACGATAAGGAGACCGGGGACATCGCGAAAAGATACGTGGTCAACCCGGAGCATCCGCCTACCGCTTTTGATGCCGAGGCCGTTTATGCAAAAATATCCTTGATGGTGCAGGCGGCCATGTGGGGCCTGACGTCCGGGCTCATACGGGTAAAAGGCCGGGCCGTAGGCGAGGATGAGCGTGTCGGCAAGTATATGCTGCTTACGACTGATGCGGAATCCGTCAGGGCCCTGAGGATGCTCGTCGAGGGCGGCAGGCTGGACCTGGCAAAGACGCTGGCGATCGGCTCTAAGAGCTATCCGGGAAAATACATCATAGCCGCCGCCCATGGATCTTCCCGGGACGAGGTAGCATTGGGATTCGCTTTCGATGCCGATAAGGCAACGCTGGACGAGCTCACTGACGGTGGAAAAAAGCCTTTGCATGTTTTCTTCAGAGATGAAAATGCCGTGGAAGGAAAGCTTGTCGGATTCCAGCTGAGCGTGAAAATATAGCATTTTAGAATCGATAAGATATTAAATAAGCTTTAACAATTTTTTAATAACTACCGAGTGCAAATATCATGCGAAAAGACGAGGAAATTGAGAGGACCTTGAAGGCATATTCGATAGCCGGCACGGTTGAGTATACGTCCCGCTCGAGAAAAGAGGATGACTACGTGGTCGCCAGGCCCGTGAAAGTCCCAAAATGTGCCGTTTGTGGTAAAATATATCCTGAGCCGTTCGAGTGCGAGTTCTGTGGCGAATATTATTGCGAGGAGCATCTGCCGCAGGAAAAACACGAATGCAAGGGCCGAAAAGAAGAGGCGATGGACCCGGAGGAAGAGGCGGCCATCAAGAGGGCCATTGTAACGAAGCTGGAGAACATCATCGGGCAGTTACCTGCGGTCTACATGCTCATCGACAGCGCAGACCCGAAGGAATTAAAAACTTTTCTCGAACACCTCGAGGGATTAGAGGACGTCCTCACGCATGTCGCCGATCGTGAAGAAGAAATAAAATAGGGCTTAGTGGCAACCGGAAACTATTAAATAGTATCAGTGAAAAGTAACGACAGCCATTTAAACTTTTTGATGTCGTGGTATCCAAGCTTGGTATGGAGCAGGTTTGCTAAACCTGTGCTCTTCGGAGCTCGGGAGTTCAAATCTCCCCCACGGCGCTTCTATAAGGGGGTAATAGACCGCCCCCCATTTTTTACAAATTATATTAATCAATCTTATAATGATGGTTCTTTGTCCTTGGGGTTTTAAATAACCTGGTTTATTCAGGCTATAAAAGAATATGTCACAGGCTAAATGGAGCCGTCAGTATTAAAATTAGTATGAGTGAAACTGATAACGCCAAGATCACTAACAGCGATATGATAATAGCTGAATTTATGATCTTATTGACATTTAACATACTATCAAATATGTAAATATCGTTTATATTATAAATGAAATATGGTCGGGGGCCGGTTGCGGTAGTTATGCTAATATCATTCTTCGTTTTACCATCACTATTATTTCCCATTGGTCCCACATTTTATTTTTCGAAGCAATATTTTATCTTTTTCCGTCATCTTAGCATCGGAACAAATATGATACAGGCATACGGGGCTTCGAAGCTCTCTCGGTAAAATACAACCCCTGCCGTCCCGGCAGAAGCCTTCCCGCACATCGCAATACTCGGCCATCTTCCGGGCCGAATCCTCGTCCAGCGTCCGGCCTTCCCGTTGCCAGTGGCCGCAGGTATCGACGCAATCCACACAGCATGCCCCATCTCTTACGTGGATATACCTGCAAAAGTTATCGCCGTCACCACAGTCAAAATCAATATTTTCAGTTTGCCCGGCCAGCTTTCGATACGTATCGACGTCGTATCCCCGAATGCGCCTCGCATTCTTTGGAACGATGACAATGTTCAGGTTAAAAAGCAGATGCTCGAATTCTTCATAACGCACGTTATCGCCCTCAACCGGAATATAACATTAAACGTCAGGGCTTATAATCTTCCCTGACCGGCGAAAAAACCTCGATGGCCACCGAATCCTCGTAGACATCGGCGCCATGCTCCACATTCCCGGGTATCGCCCAGCTATCGCCGGGTCTCATCTCGTGGCGGGATCCGTCGACGATCAGCACCATATGGCCCGATACGAGGTAGCCTGTCTGCTCGTGGGGATGACTGTGCATCGGCAATGTCTTACCTTTTTCAAGCTTGAACTCGGTCAAAAGAGTGTTATCCCCATAGACAAGCGTTTTACGCTTAATGCCGTCCATCGCATCGATATAACCCGACTCGCAGGCCTTTCCCGCCATGAATTTCGCCATGATGTCGCACCTTTCTACCACTTGCCGTATAAAGCAAATACTATTAATATTTCACTCCACAAAACATATATCGGGATTACCATGGAAGACTGGCAGGAAATGCTCATCGTCATACTATTCGTCCTTTTATGCGTTTTCGCGTATTTCATTTATATGGGCCACCAGGTAGCCGGCCTCCGGCAATCCATTTCCCAATATAACGATGAGAATAATGCCATCACCGGCGCCAGTGGGGCCGGCCAGGGGATCTCGCCCTTTGGCATGCTGGGCGGCTTAGGCGGCTATAGCGTAACGGGCGGCGGCTAAGGACGAACTTGTCAGAACCTCGGAGAGTAACCTATAAATACTTTTAAGGATTTATTGACTAACTGTAAGTCAGAATATAATGGAGATACACATGGGACGAAAATCCAAAGACCCGGAGATCAGGAGAATGGAGCTGATACTGGCCGCCGAGCAGCTATTCAAGGAGAAGGGCTACGAGGACACGCTGGTCAGCGACATCACCGACAAAGTGGGCGTATCCCATGGCGCGTTCTTCTATTATTTCGAGTCCAAGAACGACATCCTCAAGGCCGTGATCAACTACTACGTTGGACTGGATAAAGAACTGATCTCGACGTTCGTCAATGACGACAGCAAGAGCGCCATAAAAAAGATCCAGGCTATCCTCGACGTATCCATGTCGAATGAAAACGCTGAAATATCGGGGAATAAGCTCGTCGAGTACCTGCACAAGGATGGGAATGAATCCCTTTACAGCGAGTACGTAAAGAAGACGCAGGAGGTCATCATCCCGTTGATCACGTCCATCGTCGAGCAGGGGATCAAGGAAGGCACATTCGACGTGCCATACCCGAAGGAGACCGTTGAATATATCCTGCATTTATTCAACGAGTGCCAGCATGCGCTCAAGAACGCGTCGCAGAGTAACGATGCCTATTACCGAAAAGTAAGGGCCATGGAGATCATCCTCAACCGGGTGATGGGGATGAAGGAAGGCGGCATAAGCCTGCTGACCAAATAACGATCATATAATTGATTTTTTAACCGGCCTTTCATGAAATAACAAGATCTGCCGGCTGCAAATCGATTATAATTTGACTTACAGTAAGTCATAATATAAAAGGGAGCTGGGAGATACGAAAATGGAAATGAAAACACAACAAGTAACAGTATTGTTCCTGTCAATGTTCATATTCACATTAGGTTTCGGCATCACCGTGCCGGTCATGCCGTACTTCGCAAAGGGCATGGGAGGAAGCGTTGTCGACGTAGGGCTACTGATCGCGGCATACTCGGCCATGGAGCTGATCTTTGCGCCGGTATGGGGAAAAATATCGGACGTTATCGGCCGAAGGCCGGTCATCATCATAGGGCTGCTAGGATTTACCATCGCGTTCGCAGGAGCGGGTATGTCGACGCAGCTATGGATGCTGTACGCCTCACAAATAATTGCCGGCGCCCTGGCTGCGGGAATATTCCCGGCGGCAATGGCATATATCGCCGACTCTACCGGGCCCGAGCAGAGGGGGAGCCTGATGGGCTTGATGGGAGCGGCGTCGGGGCTAGGGGTCATTTTCGGCCCGGCATCCGCAAGCCTATTCGCTATGTGGGGATTAAATATCCCATACTTTGCCGCATCGGCGCTGGGACTCGTGACGACCACGGTAGCGTTCATGTGGCTTAAGGAGACGAGGCATAATGCGCAAAAGCTGGCGGCTGCGGTAAAGCCCCGGGGCATGCTTCAGGTATTAAGGTCTGGGTTGCTGGCTTATTTCCTGCTGATGTTCATTGCCATGGTCATCATGGCAATACTCGAAGCGACGTTCGGCTACCTTGCCATGGACCGGTTCGGGCTGTCGGAGACGGCTTCCGCCATGCCTGTACTCTGGAATTCCGTCATGCTTACGGCTACCAATGTCATGGGCATAGCGTTCACGTTCTACGGCATATCGGCCGTCATAACCCAGGCGCTGGTCGTGGGAAAAATGATGGAAAAGATAGGAGAGGAAAAGACGATCATCATAGGGCTCTTGCTATCCTCGCTCGGGGCTGCCATGGTCATAGTTTCGTCAGGCCTTGTATCCATTATCCTGTCAGCCAGCATCCTGGCGGTGGGAGCCGGATTAATGATGCCGAGCATCAACACGGCCGTCTCGAAAAGGACGGACGATGACAGCCAGGGAGTCGTCATGGGCCTGCTGGGCTCGTTCAACAGTGTCGGAAGGACGCTGGGGCCAGTGGCCGGCGGGCTCGCTTATTCCGTGGCCATGCTCCTGCCCTATGCGGCCTCGGCCGTCGTATCGTTAGTAAGCGCGGTGGCGTTCGAGGTCTATACCAGGAACGGTAAAAGCCCGTTAAAAACGTTAAATATCAAGGCACAGAAATCGAAAATATGAGGGCCCCGATGGAGGGCCTGCCTTTTTTAACGGCCCAATCGTATCACATCATTACATAACTTTTTATCACATGGAAAGAAAATAAAGCGGTCAAATAAAAATTATGATCTAATGGTGCATCACGATGTTCGATGAAAGTTACAAGTTCACCTGTGTCGAGCGGTTTTTACAATACGTCAAATATGATACGCAGTCCATCGACAATCCGGGCTCTTTTCCGAGCACGGAAAAACAAAAAGTGCTTTCGAAAGAGCTCGTGAGCGAATTAAAAAGCATCGGCCTGGCTGATGCGCATATGGACAAGTGGGGTTACGTTTTGGCCACGCTCAAAGCCAACACTGATAAAGACGCCCCTGCCATCGCTTTTATCGGGCACGTCGATACTTCCGACCAGGTTTCGGGTAAAGACGTTTCCCCCGTATTATGGAAAAATTACCGGGGAGGCGATATCCGCCTGGAGAACGGACTGGTAATAAAAACGAGCGAGAGCCCGGACCTTGAGGAAATGGTAGGCCAGGACATCATCACGACCGACGGGAGGACGCTGCTAGGGGCCGACGATAAGGCCGGCATTGCCGAGATACTGGACGCGTTGAATTACATGGTCACGCACCCGGAAGTCAAGCACGGGACCATGAAGATCTGCTTCACGCCCGACGAGGAGACCGGGCGGGGCACGGAAAAGCTCGACGTGAAGGATATTGGCGCCCAGTATGGGTATACGATCGACGGCTCGGGCAGGGGAGAGATCGAGACCGAGACGTTCAGCGCCGATGCGGCCCAGGTCAGGTTCTATGGGAAAAACATCCATCCTGGCCTCGCCAAGGGAAAGATGATCAACTCGGCGAAGATCGCCGCGAGCTTTATCGACAGCCTGCCGAAGGATACGCTGTCCCCGGAGACCACGGACGGCCGGGAAGGCTATGTACACTGCCTCTCGGTCTCGGGTAATGAAGAGATGACGATCCTGAAGTTCATTGTCCGGGACTTCGATGCGGAAAAGCTGAAGGAGTACGAGGCGCTATTGGGCGAGCTCGCCGATAAGGCGGTAAAAAAGTACCCGGGCTCCAGGTTCGAGATGGAAACGCACGAGCAATACAGGAACATGAAGGAGATCCTGGACAAAAACCCACGGGTGACGGAGTATGCGGCCGAGGCGATGAAAAGGATCGGCATCAAGCCGAAAATGAGCTACATACGTGGTGGCACGGATGGGGCCAGATTATCGTTCATGGGACTGCCGTGCCCGAATATTTTCGACGGCGCCCACAGCTTCCATTCGCCGCTGGAATGGGTCTCCGTCCAGGACATGGAAATGGCCGTCCGGACCATCGTCGAGATCGCGAAGGTCTGGGAAGAAAAGCCCTAATCCAGTTTATAGAGTTTACCCTGGAAATCTTTTACTTTTTTCTCCGCGTCCTCGACGCGCCGCAATAGTCCGGCGCTACCCAGCACTGCTCCGCAGTCGACCTTAACGGTCTTATTTTCCTTTATGTCTTTCACGCGCACTTTGTGTATCTTGCCACAGCAAGGGCATGGCACCAATATTTCCTGGACTTCTTCGGGCATAAGCTTCTATTGGTTATTTGAAGCATCTTTGTAAAATAGGTTCCCACCGGGATTGACTGGACGGACGCCATGGCCTACGTCCATGGAACTCAGGACGGCGTTCTTCACGAAGACCTTAGCCTTCGCACAGGCATCTTCAATGCTCTCGCCCCTGCAAAGATATGCGGTCAGGGCCGCCGAATGGGTACACCCTGTGCCGTGGGTGCCGCCTTTTACGAGCTCGCCCTTGAAAACGGTGAAATCATTTCCATCAAATAAGATGTCGATGCCGCCCATGTGGCCGCCAGTGACGACGACGTACTTTGTGCCCATCGCATGAATGACCCTGCAAGCTTCTTTAGCGGATGTCAGGTCCCTGACCTCGATCCCTGATAATACTGAGGCCTCGTAGATGTTGGGCGTTGCCACCTCCGCCAGGGGCAATACCATATCCCTGAGGGCGTCCACCGCATCGGGATTGAGCAATCTTCCGCCGGCCTCGGCGCCCATGACCGGGTCCACGATGAGCTTAAGCCCGTATTTTTTTATATTCCCGGCTACGCACTGGACGGTCTCCACCCGGGAAAGCATGCCGGCCTTCGCATATCCTACATGAAAATCGGCCATTATTGACGAGAGCTGGCTGTCGATGACCCGGGCGGGCACGTCAAAAACGGCCTGTACGCCCATGGTATTCTGTGACGTGATGGCGGTGATAGCACACGTGCCATGCACGCCCAGCGCCTGGAAGGTCTTCAGGTCCGCCTCGATCCCGGCGCCGCCACCCGAATCGGAGCCGGCGATCGTTAATGCCGTAAAATGGCTCATGACCAGTAAAACGCACACCAAAATAATAAGCGTTTTTCATGAGCGCGCTTTTGAATGAGCAATAAGGTTAAAGAGGGATAAAGTCGTCATATCCTAAGACGGTTATGCGAGAAAAGGATAAGGTCGTTCTGCTTCATGAGCTCAAGGCGTCGCTCGAGGGAGCCGTAATTCCGGAAGGCGCACTGGGCACCATCACCTATAAGATCAGAGGCAGCGGGGTCAACACGTACGAAGTCGATTTTGGGGAGTACGGCATTGCCATTTGCTCGAAGGAAGACTTGAAAGTAGTGCAGTGACATAAGGCTTTTTGCGTTTTGCGCTACTTTAGCAGTCGTCGTTTCATCAGCACGACCGATATGGCGAAGAATATGAGCGTGAATAGCGCCATCCAGGCGATCTCGAGGATAAATGCGCTGGAATAATTTCCCATTGCTGCGGGACGAATGACCTCGACGGCGTGGGTCAGCGGCAGGGCCCATGCTAAATATTTTACTATCTGGGGAAGCTGGTCGATGGGAAAGAACACGCCGGACACCAGGAACATGGGCGAGAGCAGCAGGGTAAAATAATAATTAAAGGCGTCCATGCTGGGCACGATGGACGTGAAGAACATGCTCAGCGAAGCGAACATGAGGCCGGCGAGCACGACTATCGGTATGATGATGAGGGCCGACTCCGGCCGGACCAGGCCCAGCGCCCAGATGACGATAAAAATGCAGACGCCGCTGATCAGGCTCTTCGTGGCGCCCCAGATGACTTCGCCAGTCACGATGTCCTCGATGGATACGGGCGTGCACAATACGGCTTCGAACGTTTTTTGGAAGATCATGCGCACATACGTGGAATATGTACATTCATAAGAGGCGGCGAACATCGACGACGAGCACAAAATGCCGGGAGCAAGGAACTGGGCATAGCTGACCCCGCCGATCTGTCCGACGAAGATCCCGAGACCATAGCCCAGGGCTAAAATGAACAATAAGGGCTCGGCAAAATACGGCAGAATATTGGTGAGGGCATATTTTCGGAAGACTTCCCAGTCCCGGTACCAGATATGCATGGCCCGGTGCGTTGGCAGCTCGATCATTTCAGCTCCCTGCCGGTCAGCTTCATGAAGACGTCCTCCAGGGTTGCTGGGCGCACGTGCTGGCTTACGCCGGTGGCCGCCTCGCAGCGTTCGCGCAGCACATCCGCGTCGGTGCCATAGACGAAAAGCCTGTTACCCACCTGCTGAATGCTGCCGTCGATCGATTTCCTGACCTCGCCGATCTGCCGCTCCGTGGGCGCATATAGTTCGCAAACATTTTCGCCGATCACCTTGCTGATGAGATCGTCGGGAGTGCCGTACTCCAGGATCCTGCCGCCGAACACGAGGGCTATCCGGTCACAAAGCTCCTGTGCCTCATCCATATAGTGAGTCGTCAGTATGATAGTCTTGCCCTCGGACCTGAGCTTTATGATGGTGTCCCATATCTGGCGCCGTGCCGACGGGTCCAGGCCCGTAGTAGGCTCGTCCATGATCAATATTTTGGGGTCGTTGATGAGGGACCGGGCAACGCTCAGCTTCCGTTTCATGCCGCCGGAGAGGTCGTCAACGGGCGTATCCCTCTTATCGTTGAGGCCAAAGTACGTGAGAAGCTCGTTGATCCTTCGGACGGCAACGTCACGGGGGATGTCAAAGTACCTTGAATATACCCACAGGTTCTCATAAACCGTGAGGTCCGTGTCCAGGTCGTCATCCTGGGTGGCCACGCCGATGAAGCCTTTTATTTTTTTAGGGCCGGTCTTCACGCTGAACCCGTCCACGGTGATCTCCCCGGAGCTTACTGGTATGCGGCAATAGATCATCTTCATGATGGTCGTCTTTCCTGCGCCGTTAGGGCCTAAGAACCCGAAGCATTCCTGGCTGTCAATTGAAAAATTTACGTGATCTACGGCCAGGAGCTTGCCATAGTACTTCGTGACGCCATTGCCATCGATAATTGCCATTATGATAAGGTTAGATTTTTATGCTATTTCTGGATTTCGGAACCCATATTATTGTTTTTTATGCGCTTGCCAGGGATACCGATGGGCATATGGCCATATTGGCTGCGACCCGTTCCTTTTTTGTACAACCAGCAAGACCATATACTCGCGATTTTTTTATATACTCGTAAGGATTATTAAGCCGCTAGCGAATAGGCTAGTTTATACCGGGATACTATGAGGCTTGTCATGAAATTCGGCGGGACGTCGGTCGGCGACGGCCCCAGGATCAAGAACGTAGCAAAGCTCGTGAAGAAGTATCACGACCAGGGCAACGAAGTCATAGCCGTGGCTTCGGCCATGACCGGGATCACCGACAAGCTTTTTGAGATGGCCCAGACGGCCAAGGATACCTGCAACATCGCGGAGATAGAAAAAAGCTTCTCCGAAGTATCGCAAAGGCATGAAGCGGCGATCGCGAGCGCCATAGACGATGAGGCCGTCCGGAGCGAAGTATCCGCCGTGATCGACCAGCGGCTCCTGGAGCTGAAGAACGCCCTCGTCGGCGTCTGCTACCTGGGAGAGCTGACGAACCGGTCCCTTGCCTATATTTATTCTTTCGGCGAGCGCATGAGCGTCCCCATTTTATCGGGCTCCCTCCGCTCCATGGGCGTCAAGTCCGTGGCGCTGTCAGGCGGCGAAGCGGGCGTCATCACCGACAGCAAGTTCGAGAGCGCGAAGCCAGAACCGATCACAGACGTTAAAGTAAAAGAAAAATTAACGCCTCTACTTAAAGATAATGTCCTTCCCGTGATCACGGGTTTCGTTGCCGCCAATGAAAAGGGCACGATAACGGTATTGGGCAGGGGTGGCTCGGACTACAGCGCCTCGATCATCGGCGCGGCCATCGACGCGGACGAGATCTGGATATACACGGACGTCAACGGCATCATGACCACCGACCCGCGGATCGTGCCGGAGGCCAGGACGCTGCCCGTGGTCACCTATCTCGAGGCCATGGAGATGTCGTACTTCGGCGCGAAGGTGCTGCACCCGAAGACCATCGAGCCCGCCGTCAGGAAGGGCATACCGGTCCGTGTTCTCAATACTTTCCAGCCCGACCATCCGGGCACGCTGGTGCTCATGGAGGACGGCTCGGACCATAGATGTCTTATAAAGGCCGTTACGATGATCAAGAACATAGCGCTCATCAACATCAGCGGCGCCGCCCTTTCGGGTACCCCGGGCACGGCAGGCCGTATTTTCACTGCCCTGGGCAGGGACGACGTCAACATTATTATGATCAGCCAGGCATCGAGCGAGTTTAACGTCTCGCTGGCCATCGACGGCGCCCAAGTCGATAAAGCGCTCGTCGCGCTGGGTAAGGAGTTCAGCGAGGAGATCGTGAGCAATGTCACCTGTAATAATAACGTGTGCGTCATCGCCGTCGTGGGCGAGCGCATGGCCGGCTCCCCCGGAGTTGCCGGTAAACTGTTCACCGCGCTCGGCAGCCAGGGCATCAACATCCGGATGATCAGCCAGGGCTCGTCGGAGGCGAATATCTCGTTCGTCGTGAACAAGGATGACGCCCGGAAAGCCGTAAAAGTCCTGCACGACGTCTTTGAGCTCAACAAGTTGTAAAGTTGCCAAAGCTTTTTTACTTCTTATTGATAAAATAATACTTTGTGATTGCTATGCCGATATGTTCCCAGTGCAACTTCTACAAGCCGAAAGACGCGAAGAATGGTGAATGCTCGAATTCCGGGCTGGTCATACCCGCGGATAATGATACCGCCCGATGCCCCGTACGCATGTACGTGCCCAGGTCGAAATAAATTTCCCATGATCGATTCGGCCTTTACCGATGATGCCCTCTCGCCGGGGGCGCGATCGGCACGAATTCTACGCCCGGCCTTCTTGCGCCCATCTCGGCCTTGTAGAAGTCCATGAGCTCGTATACTTCCTTAGGTATGCCGACCTTGACGCAATCGCCGATCAGCTCCCTGGCCTTTTCCGGAAAGATGGGATAGTCATGCGTATATTTTCCCGAGGCGAGCTCTTCGACGATGAGGTCCATATGGTCTTCGCCGCACTTGCCTTTTAATATTTCTTTAATTAGCGCTCTCATCTGGTTCAGGGCCTTCTGTGCGTCGTCCGCCATAACGAGGGTGTGGTCGTTGATCCTTTCGATCGGTTTTTCCTTTACCACCTTGACGAGTGATGCTGCCGAGTATGCGCCCTGGCCGTCGGTCAGTTGCGGGTCAACGGGCCCGAGGACCGCGTGGGGGTCCATGAGTATCTCGTCGGCGGCAAGGGCGATGAGCGTGCCGCCGCTCATGGCATAGTGTGGCACGATGACGACCTTGTGTGCCGGATGCGCCTTCAGCGCCATCGCGATCTGCGTCGCCGCCAGGGCTATGCCACCCGGCGTATGCATGATCAGGTCGATGGGCGTATCCGGCGGTGTCATGCGAATGGCCCGGAGGACTTCTTCGCTGTCGTCGATGTCGATGTAGCGTGATATGGGTATCCCGAGAAAAGCGATGGTCTCCTGGCGGTGGATGATGGTGATGACCTGGGATCCCCTTTTCCTGGATATTTTTTGTAGTATGAGCTGCCTTGCCTTGTTCAGGTAGTATCGCTGGAGTACCGGTAGTATGATGATTATTATGACGATGATTAAAAGTAGTACCGTGGTGTTTGTGATAAAGTTCGATAATGATGTGATTGCGTCGATCATTCCATCAGAGCTCGTATGTATATAGGCCGTATTATAATGATAAACGTTCTCGCTTGTGAATGTTTTAGAATAGATATATTGGTGGGCCCGAAGGGATTCGAACCCCTGATCCCCGCCGTGTAAAGGCGATGTCATAGCCGACTAGACCACAGGCCCGCTCTTCATACATCTCCGTGCTCCCATTTAAATTTTGTGGGTGGTGCGGTAAGAAAACGGATAATTATTATATGAAAACAGATTTCTACTTTATGAAAACGGATGGTAACTAGAAAACGGATGGTAACTAGAAAACGGATGGTTTGGTAACAATCCTTTTTTTATTATTGAGGCTAAAGGGGGACTTCGCTTCGCTTTTGACTCGGGCGCTCCGCGCGGCGCACCCCTCGGCTGACCCTCGAAGCTAGATTGCCTCTGATGAGGCAAACGAATTAAAACACCAACCATAGGATAAGCGATGCTCAAACGATTTTTGGCTAAATGGATGGGGCGGTCGTCGAGGCGTTTTGGGCATCAGTCGGCCATCAGGCCGATGCGAAGATGGCGGGGTAATGGACGTTTATGCCCCGAAGGGGGTAAAACGTCGCTTAGGACCTGCGAGCGAAGCACGCTGCATCAGCAGCCTTGCGAAGCGGGGTGCAGGTCCGGCCCCGACATCGAAGCACCCAAAACACCGAGTAGCACGGCCAACAGGCCGGGCGTCGACCCGCCAAAAACAAGAACAAGTACCGCTCGAAGAAAACCAAGTATTGATCGAAGAAAACCAAGTATTGATCGAAGAAAACCAAGTATTGATCGAAGAAAACCAAGTATTGATCGAAGAAAACCAAG
>Ga0209039_10001218_pt1 | contig 24533 bp, 25 predicted proteins | sample BogFormECP12_OM1_FD_188238 | JGI IMG/M metagenome (GOLD analysis project Ga0209039, IMG submission 188238) | Bog forest soil microbial communities from Calvert Island, British Columbia, Canada - ECP12_OM1 (SPAdes) (version 2) | ecosystem: Environmental > Aquatic > Freshwater > Wetlands > Bog ... | reverse complement strand
TACATATTCAACGTGGTAGAAATATCATTTGCGCTAGGGCTATATCGCATAGGTTCTAATCCTTAGAAGCTCCCGGCTTTAGCCGTGGGGAGTAGTCACGCAATCAACACTTCCGCACCCTCGTAGCTGGCCCCCAACTCGAAGATCCGCGCCTCAAGGCCGGCGGCTTCAAACGCCCGCTTCATGGCTTGACCGATGCCTGGCTCCGGTTTGGACGAGAACGCGATCAGGCTGGGTCCCGCCCCCGAAAGGGCTACCGCTCCCGCACCGGCATGATGCGCCGCGTCCATCGCCGCCTGTGCGCCCGGAATAAGCGGGATGCGATACGGTTGGTGCAACGCGTCGGTCATCGCTTTGCCGAGCAGTTCCAGATCACCCGTGCGCAGCGCTTCCGTCACCAGCACCGCGCGGCTGATGTTATAGATGGCATCCTTGCGGTCAACTTGTTTGGGCAGAATAGCACGAGCCTGCCTGGTTGGGAAATCGAAATCCGGCAAAACGATGGTCACGTGCAGCGGCGAACGATGTGCCCGCGCCGGTAGTCTCATTGAGACGACATGGTCCTCATAGACAATCGAAGCCACCAGCCCGCCCAGCATGGCGGGCGCCACGTTATCAGGATGTCCTTCGGTTTCGATGGCGAGCTTCAAAATCTCCTCGTCGGTGAACGGGCTTCCCAGCAGGGCATTCGCTCCGAGCATTCCGGTCAGCAGGGCCGCCGAACTCGATCCCAGCCCCGAACTCAGCGGCACGCGGTTGACGCAATGCACGCGCAGGCCGGGGCATGATTTTTTCGAACGGTCATAGATCATCAACGCCGCGTCCACGATTGCGTTAGTGGCGTCGGTCGGCAAGATGTCCGCGCCTTCGCCCTCGATGTTCATGCTGATTTGCTTGTCGTCCGTGCAGGTGAACTCAGCCTCGTTCCACAGATCCAATGCCAGACCGAGCGCATCAAAGCCCGGCCCAAGGTTGGCCGTCGTTGCCGGAACCTTAACTTGAACTTTCAAGAGAACCTCTCAATCTACCATTACGAAATCCACCAAGCTCGTACTTAGTGATGTTGAAGTGAACAAATAGTGTTTCCTTTGTGCACTTGGTGTCCTTTGTGTTAATCTCTTTCATTTCAAAATGATTTCTTCCAGTGCGTCCAGCTTTGGCGGCACAACGTGCGGCTTGGCCATATCCTTCGTGATGATATCGGGGTCTTTCAGTCCGTGGCCGGTGCAGATTGCGACGATGCGTTTGCCTTTCGGATTCAATTTGCCGCTTGCGATTTCGATTGCCAGTCCTGCCAATCCCGCCGCCGAGGCCGGCTCCACCCAAATGCCTTCGAGCGACGCCAGCAGCTTTTGCATATCCAGAATCTGCTGATCGGTCGCGGCCATGATTCTTCCTTTCGACTCTTCTGCGGCCTGCAAGGCTTGTTCGCCGCGCGCTGGTTTGCCGATGCGGATCGCCGTCGCAACCGTTTCCGGTTTCTCAACCGGATGTCCCAAGACAAGCGGCGCAGCTCCTGCGGCCTGTACTCCCAATACCTGCGGCAAGCCAGTGGACTTCAGCTGATCGTATTGTTTGAATCCAGCCCAATATGCCGTGATGTTGCCCGCGTTGCCAACCGGCAAACACAACCAATCCGGTGCGGACTCAAGCGTGTCGCAAATTTCAAACGCCGACGATTTTTGTCCTTCAATACGAAACGGGTTGATGGAATTCACCAGACATATCGGATGCTTGTTCGTGATCTCGACGACCATCGTCAATGCGTCATCGAACGAGCCGTCAATTTGAATCACTTGTGCTCCGTACGCGACCGCGCCCGCTAGCTTTCCTGCTGCAACTTTTCCCTGCGGAATCAATACGATGGATTTCATTCCGGCGCGTGCCGCGTATGCCGCAGCGGATGCGGCAGTGTTGCCTGTCGAGGCGCAGATGACCGTGGTTGCATTTCGTCCCAATGCTTCGCTGACGGCGGCGGTCATGCCGCGATCTTTGAATGAGCCGGTTGGATTGAGCCCTTCATATTTGATGAATAATTCGAAGCCGCCGCCGAGTTGGCGTGACAAACTGTCGGCTTGGATCAAAGGCGTATTGCCTTCAAGCAGAGTCACGGTCCGTGTGTGAGGCGGAAGATTTAACAAGTGTCCGTATTTTGAAAGAACGCCTTGATACGCCATATCCCAATGCAATTCATCCTTTCAGCGGAGGTGCGTCTTTATCATAGACGAAGACTTGAATATCCAAACCATCCTTGTTGAGAAAATCGAGCGCGGGCTGGAAGGTTGCATCCTTGATCTTTTGCATATCGCCTTCGGATGCCAGCACAGTGATGCGCACTTCCTCTTCGGACATCTTGGTTACCTTCATTTCTGCCGCCGCGCACGCCGCGCTGATGATTGATTGCATCTCTTGGGTGGCTTCATCAATGGTCATAGCCCGGCTCCTGATTAAATCTCAATAAAATTATAAACCAAAAGTACTCTGTCATTGCAAGGAGCGGAAGCGAGGAAGCAATCTCGTAAATAAAACAGGAGATTGCTTCGTCAGGAAAATCACCTTCCTCGCAAAGACATATATAATTGTCACTCGTGATAAGATTCGGCTATGAACTTCTCGCAGATCACTGATGACCTGTTCATTGGCACCACACCACGCCGCAAGGATTATGATGTCTTGCGTGCTTTGGGCGTGCGTCTGGTCATCAACATGCGTCTCACGCGTGGACCAAAGCCTCACTTTCGTGATCTGCATATCCAGTATCTCTGGTTGCACACGTTTGACAACCCGCTGATTCCGATTCCGCTTCGGGCTTTGACGCGCGGTGTGAATGCGGCGCTCGATGTCATTCAAAACGGCGGGAAAGTTTACGTTCACTGTGCTCACGGGCGTCATCGTAGTGTGGCAATGGGCGCCGCAATTTTGATCGCACAGGGAATGCCTGTTCATGATGCAATGGCTTTGATCAAGGAGCGTCGTTCCGCGGCTGACCCCAATGTTTTTTACATCCGAAGGCGCATTCACTTTTTTGCACGCCGCTGGTCGCTGATCAGGAAAATGAGATGAGCTTTCTTTTTATCAGCGAGCCATCGTTGCAATTGTCACGCCTGCGCCGCCTTCGTTATCTTTTGCTTCTTCAAATGATTTAACATATGGGTTGTCTTTCAATGCAGTACGCACAGCCTCGCGCATCCTGCCTGTTCCCTTGCCGTGCACGATTCGCACGAAAGGCAATCCTGCTGAGTAAGCCTTCTCCAAATATTTATCCAGTTCATCGAGTCCGTCTTCCACGAGTTTGCCGCGCAGGCTGATTTCCATTCCAGTGGTCGGTTGACGCTTTGGTGTCGAAGGTTGATAGTCTGTTTCGATTGGTGCTTTGAGTTTTGATTGATTATCACTCGCTGAATGTTTTTCCAAATCATTCAATTTGGCTCTCACACGCAGTGTGCCAATCTGAACCTCCGCATCTGACTCGCTCAAAGCGGTCACGATGCCTTCGGATTTCAGCGAAGCGATCAGGACTTTCTCGCCCAACTTGAACGAAGATGGATTGATGTCTGAAGCCTGAGGCCTTCTTTCAACCGGCGCCTGAATTTTCTCTTCAAAGGTTTCCAGCTTTTGTTCCATGGCTTTGATGGCATCCAATGGTTGGCGCGCTTTCTTCAATTGCTGTTTCAAGGATTCGATGTTTTGCTTCAATACTGCTACTTCGAGTTCGCCCTCGGCGCGCGCTTTAGCCAGCACTTCGCGGCGTTCGCCTTCGATCTTCTCCAACCGCTTTTCAAGCTCATACGTCTGCACTTCGAGTCTACCGCGCGACTTCTCCAGCTTCTCTCGTTCGCGTGAGGTGCGATTGCGTTCCTTGCGAATATCGTCGAGCAGTTTGTCGGCACGCAAATCATCTGGGTTGATCTCGCTCCTTGCCGCGGCGACCAGTTGAGGATCGAGTCCGAGGCGCTGTGCGATGGCCAACGCGTTGGAACGTCCCGGCAATCCAATCGTCAAATGATAGGTCGGCCGCAGGGTCTGGACGTCGAATTCAAGCGAAGCATTGATCACTCCATCGGTGCTGTGCGCGAAGGTTTTGAGTTCGGGATAGTGCGTCGCAACAAAGGTCGTGATGCCACGTTCGATGAGATGACTGAGAATGGCCCGCGCCAGGGCCGCGCCTTCCTGCGGGTCGGTGCCCGCGCCCAACTCATCGAGAATGACCAGCGAACGATGATCGGCTTTCTTTAAGATTCGGATGATGTTGGTGATGTGCGAGGAAAACGTGCTGAGCGATTGCTCGATGGATTGCTCGTCGCCGATATCCGCGAAGATATCGTGAAAGCATGGAAGCTCCGAACCGCTCTGTGCGGGAATATGCAATCCGCTTTGAGTCATGAGCGCCAGCAAGCCAACAGTTTTGAGCGAAACCGTTTTGCCGCCTGTATTCGGTCCGGTAATGACGAGCGCGCGTGTGCCAGCTTTGGGATTGATATCTATCGGCACAACAGTATTTGGATCGAGCAATGGATGTCGGGTGTGAAGAAGGGTGATGGTTGATGTTTTGTCTGTTCTCGACGGTTCATAATCCATCTTGTGCAGGAGCGGCTCGCTTGCGTGAATCTCTTCCGCATATTTTGCTTTCGCAAATGCCTGATCGAGCCTTGCCAGATTTTCGATTCCATATTTGAGTTCCGCCGCGTGTTCTCCAACCAGCGCCGAAAGCTCAGCCAGGATGCGGCGCTCTTCATCGCGTTCGGCAAGTTCAAGTTCACGCACTTGATTGTTGAGTTCAACCACGGGCAACGGCTCAACGAATAATGTTGCGCCCGAAGATGATTGATCATGGATAATGGCTTTGATGCTTCCCTTGAATTCGGCCCGCAAAGGAATCACATAACGCCCATCGCGTTGTGTGATGATCGGCTCTTGCAGTTTATTGGCTGAGTCGGTTAGATATTTTTGCAGGCGTGACATCAAACGGTCGCGCGCGACCCTGACCTCGCGGCGGATGTTCGCCAATTTATCCGAGGCTGAATCCAAAACTTCGCCGCGCTCCGAAAGCACACGCGTGATTGCGTCAATGATGCCAAAGGGTTCAGGGAGTCCAGTTGCGAGTTGAGCGAGGCGGGGAGCTTTTTCTGCGGCGTGAGCGAGGGATTTTTTTAAGTCGCGGCAAGCCATCAACGTAGATTTGACTTCAAGCAATTGCAGCGAGTCAAGCACTCCGCCGCGCGCTGAAAGATCAGCGAATGGGCGAATATCGTGCGAGCCGCCGATGCTGAGATCACTTGTAGAAAGCAAAAGCCGTGCTTCGGTCGTTTCTGCAAGAAGACGCGTAACTTCGTCGAAATTATTGGAAGGCTGAAGTGCACGTGCTAAATCCGCCGAGGCGGAGAAGTCACACAAGCGCACCAGGCGTTCGAGGATCTTATCGTATTCAAGAACGTGCAGAGTTTTGGAATCCATTTGACGAGAATTAAAAATGCCCAAAACTTATAAGGGATGCGAATCATTGCTCTCTTTGTGCAGCTAGCGCGGCGCCGATGATGCCTGCTTCGTTTAACAACTGTGCTGGGACAACCGGAACCTCGATCTTCAATAATGGGATGAATTTCTCGTGTTGCTTGCTAATGCCGCCGCCAATGATGAATAGGTCCGGCCAGAAAAGTTTATTCATCATTTCGAGATATCGATTCAGGCGTTTGGCAAAATCCTTCCACGACAGATCGTCGCGCTGACGGGCGGCATCTGACGCGCGCGCCTCGGCATCTTCGCCTTTGATCTCGATATGGCCGAACTCTGTGTTGGGCAGCAGCTTGCCTCGATAGAAGATAGCTGAACCAATTCCGGTTCCAAGCGTGACAATGATGACGCTTCCTTGTTGACCGCGGCCCGCCCCGAAGGACATTTCTGCCAGACCGGCCGCGTCCGCGTCGTTGATCATTGTGCAAGGGAGGCCCATGGCTTTTGTAAACAGGTCATCGGCATTCACCCCAATCCACTTTTCGGAGACATTGGCTGCCATCATTGCCACGCCAGCTTTGATGGGCGCAGGGAAGCCGATGCCAATCGGTCCCTTCCAATTGAACGACTGCGCGATCTGTTGGACAACCTCCGCAACCGGCTTCGGCTCGGCTTTGTCCGGCGTCTTGATGCGGATTCGTTCGGCGGTGAGTTTGCCAGACTGGATGTCAACCGGCGCGCCCTTGATGCCCGATCCGCCTACATCGATGCCGAGGATTTGTGAAGGAGTCTTTACTATCATTTTGAGCCTCCGTGCCAGCAGAATTATAAACGCAGAAAGCTCCTTGAAAGAATCAAATCTAAAAACAAGAGCGACCAATTGGCCGCTCTTGTTTGATTACACTTTCTGATTTACCATTCTGCCCAATCGCCTTTGGGATGAACCCAGACCGCGGTGATGGCTTCAGCAGTGAATATCTCGTTGAAGCCTGCTAGGAAATCTGCATCTTCATAATAGCCCATCATCTCATCAGGACGCGTCCAAACATCCACGCCAAACCATTCCAATGCTTCGGGTGAACCGGGCGCTGCCATGCGGAAGTAAGACTCGTGTGAAAGGTTCCCGGCCTTGCGTGCCTTGCTCAATGTTTTGACGATGGCAGAGTTGTGGAGCCTGCGTGCCTCCTCCATGTTTTTGACCGTGCCTCGAGCGGTGGTGACGAAGCGGTCATTGGTCTCCGAAGGCGCAGGGATATGATAGCTAACGAATCCATCCACGGCTGCCCACACGACCGGATCACGCTGGGCAAAGATCTGACCCGCTTGTTCTTGAACCGTTGGGTTGGCGAAGAAATTGTTCAAGCCATCCATGCTGTTCCAGATATCAAGGATCAGGAATTCACCCACGCCTTTTTTCGGCGCTTCTATCGGCACATACACCATATGGCTGAGATCGCCGAGGGATTTCGCCGCGGCAATATTGGCGGGCGCGCCCGCTGTCGAGTTGTGAAGCTTGCGTGCCGCTTCCAACGTTGGCGAGGCAAGCGTCCCACGAATTGAAAGTAGGAATAAAGATAAATCGGTGCTCATGGTTCTCTCCTTTTTGAATTTGACAGAGTTGATCCTTCCGTCTGTCTTTACTTAATAAGACGGGAAAACTTTGTCAAACTCATCGGTCAAACCACTAGCGGTAATCCAAACTTTGAGAACAGCTTGCCGTCAAAGGTCAGGAAATCATTGATCTCACTGATAGTCCCGTCTTGGATGGTCAGAACATGCAAAGCCGCAGCTCGATAGATTCCTGATGAATCCATTTGGTATACCGCGAAAGCCTGGCAGCCATTCGATCGCACCGCTTCAAGCCGGACCCGAAACGGGCTCGCGCTCTTGAAGAGATGTCCATCCAGAAAACTTTTGATATCTGCCCTGCCGCCAAACCAAACAGGGAACGGCGGCATGGTCAACGCCACGTCTTCGCGCAGAGTTGCAACCAGCGCGGCAGAATCGGCGGCTTCCCACGCCGCGATGTATCGCGTCAGCAACGATGACAGCGGTTCATCGAGGGGAATGGATAACGGTTTATGTCCGGTTTTCTTCATCGTCTCACGGGCGCGTTGTAATGCGCTATTAGCCGAAGTAACGGTCATTTCCAAGATTTTAGCGGTTTCGTCAGCATTCCAACCCATCACATCGCGTAAAAGCAGGACCGCGCGTTGGCGCCCCGGCAAATGCTGCAATGCGGCGACGAATGCCAATGTAATGGTCTCACGGATTTCATAACGCGCCTCAGGATAAATATCAGGTTGCCCGTCGATCATCTCATCTGGGAAAGGTTCGACCCAAGCCACATCCTTTAAAGGAATCGGCAATCGCTGGGATGGGTCGCCGCGTGCATAGAGATCTTTTGGAAGGCCGCGGCGCCTGCGAGTGTCAAGTGCATCGAGACAGACGTTGGTAGCAATCTTGTATAACCACGCCCGTAGTGACGACCGTTTTTCAATGGTCTTGAGCTGCTTCCAGGCGCGCACCAATGTTTCTTGCAACATATCCTCAGCATCCTCGAAAGAACCAAGGATGCGATAACAATGGACTAGCAGTTCGTTACGGTGCGGCTCAATCAATCGCGCGAAGGCCGCTTGATCCCCTGCTTGTGCAGATTCGAGATATTGGACTTGAACTTGTTCGTGTGCGATTTTGTTGTCGGTTTTCATGCGGTTACCTGTAAAGTTATATATTGATTCCTATTAAAATTCAAATGATTTATAGAGGTTGCTTCATCGGCATGCCAGGCTTGCGCGGATATTTCGGCGGTGTGGCGTGGGATTTGTTGACGATTACGAGATAGCGATCATCGGGAACACCGGGCAAATTGACTTGGATGATCTGTTGCAATTTTCCACCCAACAATTTCATTTCGCGTTCAGCGGATTGCGCTTCAGCGGGTCCGCTTTCGCCTTTTTGGGCGAGCATCATTCCGCCAATGCAAACCAGCGGCAAAAGATATTCCGAAAGAACGCTCAGGCCGGCCACCGCGCGCGCAACCGCACAGTCATACGCTTCTCGATGAGCGGGCATCTGTCCCACGTCTTCGGCGCGGGCTTTGAGCACCTCCACGTTTTCCAATCCAAGCATGCGTATGATATGTTCACAGAACATGGCTTTCTTACCGACTGACTCAATCAACGTTACGCGCATGGATGGATATAAAATTTTGAGTGGGAGTCCCGGGAAACCGGCGCCCGTTCCAACGTCCGTGAGGTGGTGCGGTGGGTTTGCGCCCCACGCCATGACGCACGAAAATGAATCGAGAAAATGTTTGGTGCGAATCGATTCTGTGTCTTTGATCGCAGTGAGATTGAACTTTTGATTCCAATCCAATAGTTCCCGCTCATACGTCACCAATGCCATCACCTGCCGCCCCGTCAGGTGAATGTGAAAAAGTTCCTGTGCCTCGCGGACGAGCTTTTCCATGCGCGAAAATTATACCCCTCTGCTTTTTTTACAGAAGGGTACATTCGGGTTATTGTTTCGTTGTCTCGGCTTTTGGCTTGCGCTTGAAAATCAAACGGAAGATCCAGCGCAGAATTAGGAAGAGAAGGAATAACGGAATGGCAATGGTGATCAATGCTGGCAGGACAAGCAGGAAGAAGTTGATCAGGAAATCCACGAAACCTTGCCAGAAGTAGATCAGGTTTTGGATTGCATCGCGCGCTGTGCCTTGTGGTTTCCATCCGCCAACCTGAATCGGTTTGATGGTTTCCTCGGCAATCACGTGGACCGAAATGGCTGAAAGCTGTGCTGCTTCCTGGTCGTATTGGATTTGGCCTTTCAATACTTCAATGTCGCTATCCACCTGTTGCAGTTGCTGATAAACATCCAGCACATCCTGAGTCTTGGTAGCATTCTGCATGATCTTGGTCAATTGATCGGCGGCGGCTTCTTTCGCCGTGAGACGCGATTGCAAGTCAACGTATTGGCTGGTGATATCCTGACCGGTGAGCGTCTCGTTCTGAACGTCAACTGTGTTCTGCTTGACCTGCGTCAGCGCGGCATCCAGTTGATCTGCCGGCACGCGGAAGACAATTTGCGCGTCGGGCTCCTGCGTTCCGTCCGGTGCATACGTCTGACCAATATTGATAGACACGACATAACCGCCCATCGTTTTTGTCATTTGTTCAAGTTGGTTCACGCGGGCTTTCACGTCTTGAACGACAATGGTCAATTCGGCGGTCTGAACGACGAGCCGCTGCGTGTCAGGACTGGTGACATCACTGCCTCCTGCTGATCCGCTTGCTTGGGCGGATTTCAGTACATCATTGGATGATGGAGCTGGCGCTTGAGCGGCTACCGCTGCGCCACCTTCCACCATTGGAGCCGACTGAGGCGCAGAGGGTGTTGCTTCAGCACCGCATCCGGAAAGAATCAGTGATGCGGCAATCAAAAGGACAAAACTTAATCGTTTCATTTCTTCCTCCATTTTGGAACGTAAGGTGAATTACCCTACAGACGAATCATGAAGAAAAAAGTTCCGGGCAATTACCACCCTTCGCCGAGTCTCACAGCGTGTTTTTCAGGCAAGCCTGCTTCACGCAGGCGTTGCTGAACTTCCTTCACGTTGTATTGTACGCGGCGCGCTTCCCATTGACGCGTTTCTGTGTCATAGATGGCATACGCGGACCGCGGATCGCGGTCGCGCGGTTGGCCCGCTGAACCGGGATTCACCAACATGCGCGGCGTTAAAGTGATGGGACGATTAACCTTAACAGATTCCAGGGTTACGCGATCTTTTTCCTCATTTAACAGAAACATACTCTGGATGTGCGAATGTCCAATGAAACAAAACGGTGTATTGAAATGATCGAAATTCAGACGCGCCGTCAGTGTGTTCAGCACATATTCCCATAACGGATCGCGCGGACTGCCATGCGCCAGGGTCACTTCGCCACGTACTTTGGTGGATTGCGGCAGGGAACGCATGAAATCCATATTGTCCGCGGTCAGCACCTTTTCGGTCCACAGCAGTGAACGTCGCGCGTCGCCGTTGAATGATTCGAAAGCCATTTTTCCGATGATGGCCATATCATGATTGCCCATGATGCAGGTCAGGTGCGTCATCTCGCGCACTTGCTCGACTACCGCATTGGGGTCGGGACCATATCCCACCAGATCGCCAAGACACCAGGTCTCATCCACCTGACCCGCGTCTTTGAGCACAGTTTCCAGCGCCGTGTAATTTGCATGAAGGTCCGAAATCACTAATACGCGCATGATTACTCCAAAAGCGCCGCAACGTGTCCGATGACGGCTTCGGCCACTTCGGCTTTGCTTATCAGCGGTAGGGATTCTTTTTTTCCGTTGGCAAACAACAATGTAACGCGGTTTGTCTCTACAGTGAAGCCTGCGTCGCTGGATGCAATATCATTGGCAACGATAAAATCCAATTTCTTCGACTTGAGTTTCTCGCCTGCATTGGCTAATAGATCTCGCGACTCTGCCGCGAAGCCGACAACGACTCGCGGCCGCTTCTTTCTTGACTTGTTATCGGCTACCGCTTTCAAAATATCTTCCGTTTCTTCAAGCTCGATCTGCGGAATCCCTTCCCGTTTCTTCATCTTGTTCCTTGCTGTTTTCTCCGGGCGGAAATCCGCAACTGCGGCAGCCATGATCAATGCATCGGCTTTCGTGGATTCGCTCAATACGCTCTTACACATTTGCTGAGCGGTTTGAACTTCAATCACGCGTGCGCCAATCGGCGCAGTTAGACTTGTCGGCGTAGTGATCAGAGTGACTTCTGCGCCGAAATCAAGCGCGGCCTGTGCCAGCGCGTATCCTTGCTTGCCCGACGACTTGTTGGTTAATACCCTTACAGGGTCGAGAGGTTCTTGAGTCCCTCCCGCCGTGACTAAGACTTTTTTATCGGCGAGCCGGCCATTTCGTCCAAGCATGAGGCGAATATGCCCAATGATTTCCATTGGTTCGAGTAAACGTCCTTTGCCGACGAATCCCGATGCAAACCGTCCTTCCGCGGGACCAGCGATATACACACCGCGTTCAATCAAGATGCGGAGATTGTCTTGAGTCACATCAGCATCGAACATGTCGCCGTCCATCGCGGGCGCAATCAGCATTGGACATTTGCAAGCCAAGGATGTGATCGTGAGTAAATTATCTGCCGCACCGTAAGCCAGTTTGGAAATTGTATTCGCTGTGCAGGGTGCGATAACAAGTATATCGGCGCGGTGACTGAGACCGATGTGCAGGATGTGCGCTTCGCCGCCCCATAAATCTGCATCAGTGTAGGTACGCCGGCCAGTGACCGATTGGAACGTGAGCGGCGTGATAAATTTTTCCGCGGCGGACGTGAGAATGACATCCACTTGCGCGCCGAGTTGCGTCAGCTTGGAAGCCAAATCAGCGGCCTTGAAGGCCGCGATGGAACCGGTCACGCCAAGCAGGATTCGCTTTCCGTTAAGCACGGTCATAGACTTTGATTATACTTCTTGGAATTGGAAGAAGTTGAATTGCTTTAGACCAAAAAGAGAATTGAAACACCGATCATAGCCAAAACGGTTCCGGCGATGGCTTGCCAGCCGAGATGTTCTTTGAAATAAAAATGACTGATGGGAAGCATGAAGATTGGCGAAAGAGATGTCAGCACGCTGGCGATGCCGACGGCTGTGTTTTGAACCGCCAACAAAGATAATGAGACGCCAATTACCGGTCCGATCAACGCCGCGAGCGCCAACAATTGAAGCGCGCTGGGATTTTCTTTAAGAGTTTGAATTGTCTTTCCCGCTTCGCGTTGCATGAAAGTAATCAGCCACAGGGCAATGACCGCCGCCAACATGCGAATCACATTTCCACTGATCGGTGAGAAATTATCCAGCATGCCTTGTTTGGAAAAAACCAATCCGGTAGCCTGACCGATGGCGGCGAGGACTCCACACAACACGCCCAGTGCGGATGGACGAAGGGTTTGAGATTTGTTGTTACCCTGTTCGAGGATGACCCAGATGATGCCGCCCAACGTCAACGCAATGCCGATGATTTCGATGAGGCTCAAAGATTCGCCGAAGAATATCCATGCTTCCAATGCGCCGAAAATGGTGGAGAGGCTCAGAAGCAGAGTCCCGAGGCGCGCGCCGACCATCAGATAGGCTTGAAAAAGAAATGCGTCTCCCAATGCCAGCCCGATGACTCCCGAAAGCGAAAGCCATGTCCAGTGTTGGGACCCGGCTTGGAATGGCAAAGCCTGACGGTATAAAATGAAGTTTAGGATGACGAGATAAAGCAGTGCAAAGACAACGCGCGTGCGGTTGATGATCAACGATGAGCCGACCTTTTGACCGGCTTTGGTTACAACGACCGCATTCACGGCAAAGAAAAGCGAGGTCAGCAGACCGGCGATTTCGCCAATGATTGTCATGAGGTTTATTTGCTAAACGTACCCATGAGTTCGCCTTGCGCCAGAATGTGATCCTGCATGGAAGAGAGCAATTTCTGTTTATTGGTTCCTGAAGGAAGATCAAGCATGGTATCGAGAGCATAGAGTTTGAAGAAGTAGCGATGCGTTCCGCTGGGCGGACATGGACCACCGTAACCCAGGTTGCCCCAGCTATTGACGCCGTTCAAACTGCCATTGGTAAGTTGAACCTTGGTGGGCGCGGCCTCTTGAAGTCCACGCGCCGAAGCGGGGATGTTATAGATCACCCAATGAACCCACGTGCCGCCGGGCGCGTCAGGATCGTCCATGATGAGGGCAAATGATTTTGTCGCCACTGGTTGACCGCTCCACGCCAGAGCCGGGGATGTATCTTTGCTGATGCAGGTATATTCGGCAGGAATGGATGAGCCATTTTTAAAAGCAGGACTGGTGATGGATAGAGTCATTGCAACCTCCGTCGATTGAATGAATGTTTGACTGCAGGCAGATAAAGTCAAAAGAAAAAAGATGAGCCATCGTCGCATACAACATTATAGCGTTTTTAAAAAATGGACGAGACGCTCGACTTCCTCATATCCCGCGGCGAGATGCGCCTTGATGCTGATCTCGTTATCCAGCCACGTGTCGGACGCCATCTCTGTGATGCCGAGTCCGCGCGCCCAATTTTCGGCGGCTTGCATCAGCGCCTTGCCAACGCCCTGACCGCGCAAATCTTCATCCACGTACCAGCCTTCGATGTAACCGACGGGACTGCTGAGGGCGCCATCGGCATATTTGCGCGTTCCGGTTTCGATGAAGGCGCCGAGTTTTCCATCGGCTCGTTCCACGACGAAGACCGGAGTTAGCGGATCGGCGAGCATCGAATCAATATCGAGTTCCAGAGTTTCGAGGTCGTCTTCCGACCACAACGCGTGACGCATTCTTAACCATTCGGTTCGGTCTGCGGAGGTGGCGCGGCGAATATTCAAGTTCATGATGTCTCCCTGAGGGAATGAAGGATGATTGAAGCGAGGTTGATTATAGTCAATATTCAGGTTCTAGCAATAAAATGGAACGCTCTAGGCAGAAAGTTGGGGATCAAGCCGCTGACAAGCTGATAGAAGGGCGTTTTATCCGAGGTATTACTTAAATCAGTGGGAAGAATTGGTCGAATCAGTGGGATGAATTGACTCGGTTCTTCGGATGAAATTCGGGAGGAGGCGCGGCGAATATTTGAGCAAAGACAATAAAACGAAACGTATGTGCATCGCACGTCATTAAGGATTTATAGTTACGTCTGTGTACGCACCGTATTTTTTACCTGTATCCTGACCTGATCCCTGAACAAAAAGCCTCACTTGCTTACAACTTACCTGCGATACTGTAGATTTAAGAACATTCGTGAGGTTAATATCAACCAAATCAGAATTAAGAGTTTCTGTTTTTGGTGGAATCATACGATTCTCCTCAAAGAATCCGTTTGGCATGTTTTGTTTCTGCCATATATTTGCTTTTTCGTTTTGGCAAAATAACTGTAGACCAAGTCCACTATTTGTAAAATAAATAGCTTCATCTGTATGGTTGAGAACGATCAGTGAAACAATCTCATCTGTATCTTGTTCGGCTGGAAATGATTTTTGAATAGTGATCCCTGTATTAAGATCTATATCGTTTTCACTCAGACTTGCGCGAAAGCTATCTGATGATCCATTGTTAGCGCCATTTGAATTACATGCCATTAAGACGAATACCGCGCTGAAGCCGATAAGCAGTATGAGATGAAACCGATTGGTTTTTTGTGATGTGTTTTTCATAGGCGCCCCAATATACTTCGCTCCGGTTCATAGGAAATTGACAATGAATTACATTGAACTATCAAGGAGGCAAGCGAATCAGCAACTCGCATCCACCACCGTAATTTTGTCTTCCTTGTTAGGAATCATGCACAAAAATTCAAACGGTTCTTCGCCTGTATTTTGATAAGAATGAATCGCGCCTTCAGGAATGAAAACCACATCACCGGTTTTGACGTGATGAGTCTCATCGCCAATGGTGATAGAGGCTTCGCCGCGCAAAACGTATTGCTCGTGCTCGACGGTGTTGGTGTGGCGTGGCATGCTGCCATCCTTTTGCATCGAGAATTTCCGCAAGGCAAAGTTTGGACCTTCCTGCGATGAAATCAAGACTTGAATCTTGGTGTCTTTGGCGTTCAAGACATCGTTGGCCTCTACATCAATTGCATGTTTAACGGTCATGGTTTGTCCTTTCCTTTTATGTTGTCATTACGAGGCGGCGTTGTTCCGCCGTGGCAATCTTCTCTTTTGAAACCGGAGATTGCTTCGCTTGGTCTCGATACGCCGCTAAGCGGCCACTCGACCAGCGCTCGCAATGACAATTATTTGTGAATACTTCCATCCTGCACTTTCCACACTTCGGCTTTCTCAACAAATTCCGAAGTGAACATATGCTCATCCGTGGCGGTGAACAACACTTGCTCTGCATCGCTAACATAATTCAGCAAATCGGCGCGGCGCTGTAAATCGAGTTCAGCCATCACTTCGTCCAGCAAAATCACGGGCCATTCACCGGTGCGTTCCTTCATCCAATTTACCTCGGCGAGTTTCAACGCCAGCAATGTCGTGCGGATTTGTCCGCGCGAACCGTAATCGCTGAGGTCAATGCCGTTGGTGAGGAAACGCAACTCGTCACGATGCGGACCAATGGTGGTCACGCCGCGCGCAATCTCCTCGGAGCGCAGTTCTTTCAGGCGCGATAGAAACCCATTTTGGATTTCGTCCGCTTTGAGGGAGGAGCGATCGGTGTCCGTCGTCAACTTCATGCTGATCGGTGGCAATGGATCATACGCGGGCTGATAATTCAATCGCAACACTTCCTTACCGTGAGTCAATTCTTGATGGACGTGCGTTGCGAGTCGTTCGATCTGCTGGACAGCTTCGATGCGCCATTGAATGATCTGCGCGCCGAGACGCGTCAGCGTTTCATCCCAGACTTCGAGCTGGTCGCTGTTGCCACCGCTTTCGCTCAACGCTTTGAGCAACGCGTTGCGCTGACTGAGCGCCTGATTGTAATCACTGAGCACACCCGCATACGCTGGGACAGTTTGCGCCAACGCGAGATTGAGATAACGTCGTCGTTCTTCGGGACCATCTTCGATGATGCCCGACATTTGCGGCACAAAGATGACCGCGTTGAAATGACCGATGATCTCATTGATTTGTTTCTTCGCGCCATCGAGCAAAACTTCCTTGCGGAGGCGTTGACCGTTGATGCCGGTCGGTTCGAGAATCAAGCGCGCTTCGAGTTTATGTTTCTTTTTGTTGCGCTCGTACTCCGCGACGAGACGGGCAACCGCCAAAGAATTTTTCGCTTCGACAAAGTTGACCAATTGACGATCGGTGTTGGTTTGAAACGATGTAAATGACGCGAGAAAATAAATCGCTTCAAGGATGCTGGTCTTGCCTTGTGCGTTATCCCCAACGAGCAATATCACGCGCCGCGGCAGGTCAATATCGAGGCGAGCGAAGTTGCGAAAGTTGGTGAGAGAAAGATGCTTGAGATGCATGTTATTTCAATGACATCTCCAGTTCAATTTCGTCGTGTAAAGGGATGTCATTCATTCCAATCATGGGAATCCCAGGTTTGATTTTGCGGGCTGCATCCACTGCGCCGCGTCGAATGCAGACCAACTCAAAGCCATGTCGTTGATAAAAGCCTAAGGCATGCAAATTGTCATTCGTTGTGACGAGAAATAACCGCTGGCAATTTTGTTTGCGCGCTTCATTTGCTACTTTATCAATCAACGCTGTCCCGACTCCTCGATTCTCTTTCAAACTGTTTAGTGAAATAATTTCACATGAATTGCTCTGGATAATGTGTGTCACAACGCCGGACCAATCTTCGGTGATAAAGCCATTCAATTGTTCAGGTCGAAAAATAGCGCCATGAACGATCATCTCATGGCTGCCCCATTGTTCATTCCAAAAAGCAACAAGGCGCGGCAAATCGTTTGCAGTCAACGGACGAATGCTAGCCCTAGACTTTATCTTGTTCCTCTTCTTCCGTTACCGGTTTCCAAACCTTTGTGGCGCGCTGAGTGAATACAACACCATTGATGTGATCAATCTCATGCTGGAAGATGCGCGCCAGCCAGCCTTTCGCTTTGACCTTCATCGGTTGTCCGCGTCGGTTCAGACCTTTGATTTGGATCTCGGAAACTCGTTCGACCTCGCCGACCAGACCGGGAATCGAAAGACAGCCCTCTATTCCCATCACGATTTCTTCCGATGTTTTCACAATCTCAGGGTTGATCATGACGTAAAGCTTGGGCTTTACTTCTTTGTGCTCTTCGCCTTCCGCCTCTTCGGGTTGCTCTGCATACTCAACAACGATCAGACGTTCAGAGATTCCCACTTGCGGCGCGGCCAATCCAACTCCAGGCGCGTCACGCATGGTGTCAATCATATCGTCAATGAGTGTTTGCAGGTTCTGGTCAAATTTCTTAACCGGCCGCGCTTTGCGATATAGCACTGGCTCCGGTAGAGTGACTATGCTACGTAATGTCATGATACGATGCCTCTAAAATCAAATATTCCGATTTTACTTTTGGTCGGACTCGTTGTTTTTTTCGTTCTCGGGTTTGGTGATCTCATTGTAAGCCAGAAACCAATCGGCCAGCCGCTCGCGCTCGGCTTTGACTCTGGTTTCCTCTTTCTCGGCATTGCGCGCCATCCGGCGGCGGTCAATATCCTGCTGCACTGAAAGAGGATCGAATACATCGTGGAATGTCATCTTCGAGCCGCCGACCGTGATATGAACTTTGCCGTAGTTGAGAAGGACTCCAAAGATGCCTCGTCGTTCATAATCGGTGGCCAATATATTTTCCAGTTGAGCCGCGGTGCGTTGCTCGCTTCCCAATGGTTTGCGATCAATGTCCAATATTTGATCGGGAGTAACCTGATAAATATCGTTGCTCCAATCCACATATTGATAGATCCACCAGCCGAGCACCACGATGAATACAAAGGGCATAATAACGAAAAGGGTTTCCCGCTCAGAACCGACGATTGGAGCAGTTGAAGCAGCGGTGAAATATAAATAATAAATTCCAACTCCTATTACTGCCAATATACCCAACAATAACACACTTGGAAGCCAAATCTGCTCCAGCAATACAAACCAATGTTTGCGGTAGGTGATGGTCTCTTTATCTTCATAGCGTACCTTAAAGAAATTCGCGAACGCGCTTTCAGCCGGTGCGGAAGGCTTTTTCTTTTTCGCCTTTGATGTTGCTTGAACCTCGGGTGAGGATGGCGCAGTTGCTTCCGGACCTGGGTTCATGCGCGTGATCAGCGCCTTCTTCATTGCATCTACTTCCATGCGACGCGAGCCTTCTTTAACGCGGCCCTGGTGTTCCTTGATCAATGCCTCCACCTGATAAGGATGAGCCACATGATGAAAGACGATGCGCCCCACGAATGTGCGGATGATGACATTCCCATAATCTAATGAACGGCCCAGCGGTTCGGTCTCAGTGCTGACAGAAAGGACAGTGTGTAGAGGCGATTCCTGGCGGCTGTCGTAGATTCCTACCACTTTCTCCAGCCAGACCACGCGTTGATTGGTGACGATGTAGTAATCGTTTCCCCAATCCATCCACTCCCAGACTAAAACAGTGGCAATGATCAAAAAAATGACAATAGCCAACACGAGCAAAATAATGAATTTGTAAAACAAGAAACCAAGGATTAAGAGCGCCGGAATCAATAGAAAGATAATCGGTCCGAGCGCGGCTTGAAAGAAAAGAATAATGTGCTTGCGCGCCAGAAAATAAATAACCTCATCCGAACGAACCCATTTGAATTGTAATCGCCGGGACAGTTTGCGGCTCTCCACCGAAATCTCAAAGTTCGGTTTCATTTGGGGAATCTTTTTCAAAAGTTCGAGGAATTTCGCCCGCGGCAGGCTCAATAGAACTACATCTTCTTCAGTGCGAACGCCAGCATTGCGTCTTTGATTGGACAACAAGGCTTCTTCCCCGAAGTAATCTCCTGCAACCAAAATGGCAAGCTCTTGTTCTTCCTCTCCATTTCCCTTTTTCCTGCGTGTGCGAAAGACGATCACCTTCCCGCTAAAAATCAAATAGAAAGTATCGCCTAGCGACCCTTCTTCAAAAATAGTTGTTCCCGCTTTTTGGCTTTCATCTGTAAATTGCGCGGCAACCATGCCCAGCTGTTCATCGCTCAGGCCGGCGAAAAGGTGAATCTTTTTTAGAAGTGCAGTGAGTCGTTCTGTTTCAATCACAATCGGATTCTACTGCTTCTTGGATAAATTGGTAAGTTTTGGTTTATGGGAACTGTTATATTTCCCGAACGATAGTACAGCCATAAGCGGGAGTCTCTGTCAGCGTGGGCAAATGCCCTTCGAGCAAAGCCTCCACTGCCTCGTCCAGAAAGAAGCGAGTGGGTTTGCGCCGGCGGAACGAGACATCGTCCACGGCGCCGCGATAGCGCAGAATTCCGTTTAGATCAATCACAAAGACATGCGGCGTAGTTTGTGCGTCATATAAATCTGCGACGACGTGATCCGCGTCTATCAGGACGATGGGCAGGCGGCGCGCTTTGGCGGCCTTTTCGATGCTTTGAATGGTTTCGTTTCGATTTGATGCGATGGACAGCAGTACCACCTCCTCCGCCGATTGAACGGACATTGCCATCAATGCCTGATCGGTGCGTTCGCAATGCGGGCATTCGCACGACCAAAAATTCATGATGACGATTTTGCCGCGATTATCCTTCAGACGATGAAGCGTGCCGTCGAGGTCAGGTAATTCAAAGTCGGGAGCGGATTCGTTAAGGTTCATGTTTGTCAAGGAGAACGGGGTTGTTTTTCTGTTTGAAGTTTCGCCTTCAAATCCGCGATCGTGGATTGGTATTGCGGGTCGTTGATTAAATTATTCAATTCGAATGGGTCAGTTTGCAAATCATACAACTCGGACATATCGTCTTGTGTTTCAACATAGACAAAGTGATCCGTGCGTATACCGGCCCAATAGCCGCGTTCGGGCCACGATTCGATCAGGATGTTGTCGCGCCAATTCCCGCCGTTCACTAGTTTTACGAGTGACATTCCGTCTACATTGGATGGAATAGGTATGCCTGCCAAATCGTAAATAGTTGGAGCAATATCGATGTTGCCGACCAGGTGATTCTCAACATATGGCTTTGAAACGAGCGGAGGATAGCGCATGGCAAATGGGACGCGAACTGACTCTTCATACTCCGCGGCCTTGTCTGCGGACAGGCGATGCTCGCCCCACTGCAAGCCGTTATCCGAGATATAAAAGATAGCTGTGTTGTTGAGCTGGCCTATCTGTTGAAGTTTGGTAACGATGTTCCCCACATTATTATCCAACGAGATTAACGTCAGAAGTTGATGGCGACGAAAATCGTCATTCGATGCAATCTGGTGCGGCGACATCAATGGAATGCTGGAAATAGAACTTGGCTTGTTGGAGACATCCGCTTCGTTGAAGCTGGGCGGACGGTACGGGGGTAAATCCTGCAAAAGGTTTCTATATTCTGGCGCAGGACTGGCTGGTGCATGTGGCGCGCGTGCGGCGTAAACGAGTAGAAACGGTTTGTTTTGTTTGGAGGCTTGATCTAAAAACTGCATCACGAATTCATTCTCAACATCGGTAATGTAGCCGGGATGAATACCCCATGTGCCATTTACGTTGATATTGGGGTCCTGGTATGAGGCAACGCTGCCAGGCCAGGAAACCCACGAATCAAATTCCGGTCTGGGTTCACCGAGCCAGCTGTTCAGATATTTTCCCACAAGGCCGGTGTAATACCCATTCTTATGGAGGGCCATGATGAAAGTCTGGTATTTATCACTGAGTTTATCCGTGTTGACCTTTACGCCATCATTGTGAGCGTACATGCCAGTGAAAATGCTTGCGCGGCTCGGACAACATAGTGGCGTCGTATCGAATCCCTGCGCAAACCTGACGCCCTGATCGAAAATCAGAGCCTGCGTTTGAGGCATAAATTGCGTACTGTCATGACTCTGGTCATCCGAAATGATGATGATGAAATTGGGACGGTTGCTTTTTGTAAAGAATGGAATGCATGAGGAAAGCATGCCTGCCGCAAGAAACATCAAGATGAAACGATGGATTGTTTTTGTCATAGTTAAGTGATGGGGATTATAACTCGTCCGCAGTTTCCTATCTTTGAGTTGTCACCATGCGATATTTTACTCTGGTAAAATCATCCCATGAAAAAATGGCAACTCTGGCTTGGAGTTCTGATCAGTGTGGTTTTCATCTGGCTGGCATTACGCGGCTTGCAGCTAAATCAATTCTGGAATGCAGTGCAAACTGCAAACTATTGGTGGTTGATCCCTGGCATTGCGGTCTATTTTGTCGCGGTGTGGGTGCGTGCGTGGAGATGGCATTATTTGCTCAAACCTATTAAAGAAATTCCGACAAAGACCATGTTCCCGATCACAACCATTGGATACATGGGCAATAACATTTATCCGGCGCGTGCTGGTGAAGTTTTGCGTGCCGTGATTCTGAAGCGGAGAGAAGATGTATCCATTTCCGCTTCGCTCGCGACCATTATCGTCGAGCGCATCTTTGACGGCGTGGTAATGCTGGCCTTTGTCTTTGTCAATTTACCCGAACTCGCAAAGCTGACGGGGCAATCGGGTTTCGTCGGCAACATACAACAGGTCGCTGTGATCGGCACTGGATTTTTCTTCGGTGCGCTGATTATCTTTTTGCTGGCGGCGATGTTTCCGCAGATAACAATGGAGATCGGTCAATGGTTCATTGATCGTCTATTGCCCCAACGCATTCGTCAGCAGACCAGCGCGTTAATGCATAAATTTCTAGATGGCTTGGCTTCTCTGCGGTCGCCGTTCAACATCCTGATGGTGTTCCTTACGTCTCTTGTCATTTGGTTGCTTGAAACCAGTAAATACTGGCTGGTGATGCACGCCTTCAACTTCAGCGTTTCTTTTTTTGCATTGATGTTGATGAATGGCATCGTGAATCTTGCAACGACCATTCCATCCGCTCCGGGATACATCGGCACATTCGACGCGCCGGGCATTGCCGTGTTGACAGCTTATGGCGTTAATCAAGCCACTGCGGCGGGATACACTCTCGTACTGCATGTTGCGCTTTGGTTACCAATCACATTGTTGGGTGCGTATTTTTTGACGCGTGAGGGAATCAAATGGAACGATTCACTCCGCACAGAAGCAGAGATTAATACATAGGAGCATGATATCGTTGTGTCCCTGCAAAGGATATTGATTAAATGAAGATTGCAATTATCGGCGCGGGATTTGGCGGCATGGCCGCCGCCTTCGACCTTCAAAAAGCCGGACATCAAGTCACAATTTTTGAATCTGCAGATTACGTCGGCGGGCTGGCGAGTGGATTCAAAGAGCCACATTGGGATTGGTCGGTCGAAAAGTTTTACCATCATTGGTTTCAAACAGACAAGCCCATGCTTGGTCTGATCCATGATTTGGGTTGGGAGGATCAAGTTCTTTTTCCGCGGCCGATGACGGTGATGTATCACGATGGTCAATTCTATCCATTTGACTCGGTTCTCAAAGCGCTTGTTTTTCCGGGACTTGGATTTGGCTTCGATAAAATTCGTTTTGGTTTCGTTGGATTATTTCTCCGTCTAACCAATAACTGGAAAGCACTTGAAAAGGTAACCGCCGATTCATGGATGATGAAATGGGCGGGGAAAAATGTCTATGAAAGAATGTGGCAGCCGTTGCTGATTGGAAAGTTTGGCCCATATTATAAAGATGTCAACATGGCGTGGATGTGGGCGCGCATCAAAGCTCGTACCACGCGGCTGGGTACATTCCAAGGCGGCTTCCAAAGATTTGCGGATCTGTTCGCTGAACGTCTTCGCATGATGGGCGTCGAGATTCGATTGCAGACACGCGTCAAGTTCATTAAACGAGAGCCGACTAAAGGTTGGCTAGTCGATGCGGATTGGATCGAGTCATTCGACAAGATATTGGTAACCACCTCGCCGAATCTGATGGCAAAGATGTGTCCCGATATGCCTGAGGATTATTTGCGCGGTCTGCTTGAATTGAAGTCCATGGGCGCAGTGGTGATGGTGCTGTCGCTCAAGCAACAACTTTCGGAGCAAGGCTATTATTGGTTCAATTTACCGAAGGAAGAGGGCTATCCATTCTTGGCGTTGGTGGAACATACGAATTTTGTGTCGTCCAAGAATTTTGGCGGCGATCACATTGTATATGCCGGAGATTATCTCGAAGAGGGTCACGAATATTTTTCGATGAGCGATAAGGAATTGTTGGAACGTTTTTTGCCTGCGCTCAAAAAGTTCAACCCCAGGTTTGATAAGGATTGGGTCAAGAAAGTTTGGGTGTTCAAAACGAATTATGCCCAACCTGTTCCGCTTGTGAATCATTCAAAGAATATCCCGTCCATTGAAACGCCGATTGAAGGATTATATTTCGCTTCGATGAGCCAGGTTTATCCATGGGATCGGGGAACAAATTTCGCCGTGGAGATTGGACGACGCGCGGCCCGCTTGATGCTCAAATGAAACTAGGATAAGCGGACGACAGGCATATTTTCCATGGAAGACCAATCAAGTATCACCATATATTTGACATAATTTCAGCATTACACCTTCACAACTCTTTCATCATGGTTCAGTACTATAAGATTGATTTGCTCAAGCGAATCAATTGAAGGAACAAGTTTTATGAATCATGCAAAAAGAGTTCTTCTCGGCTCCATTCTGTCATGGGCCATTTTGTTGAGCGCCTGCGGCCCTTCTTCTTCAGTAAATGCGGCAAACACACTCTCTGCCATTTATACCTCAGCCGCCCAGACGGTCGCTGCCCAGGGCGCGTCAAGCACGCCCCTAGCGATTGATCAAAGCCTGACATTGACTCCAATCGATACGGCCATCGGCACCGATACTCCTGCTCCAACGAATCTACCTACGCTCGTGCTGGCACTGCCAACTTCGACGACGGCCGCGCTCAGTGGAACCTCCTGTGATGGATCAGTCTATATTTCAGATGTGACCATTCCCGATGGCACCACCGAGAATCCGGGAGCAAGTTTTGTCAAAACGTGGGCGCTCCAAAATACCGGCTCCTGCACATGGGATGCCAATTACACTTTGACCTTTGTCAGTGGCGCTCAAATGGGCGGGACGAATGCAAGCATTGGCGCCTCGGTTGCCCCGAGCCAGCAAGCGGACGTATCGGTGACCTTGACTGCCCCAACCACCGCCGGGAGTTATACCGGTTGGTGGCGTTTAGCCAATGCCTCTGGCGAAGTGTTCGGAGAGACGGTCGATGTGGTGATTACTGTCGGCGAGAGCGCAACGGCAACATACGCACTTACGGATACCCCGGCAGATACAGCGACTGCTACTTCCATTGCTCCTACTCCCACACCTGCTGCGCCCACCCCCACACCTGCTGCACCCACGCCCACACCTGCTGCACCCACGCCCACACCTGCAGCCCCCACGCCCACACCTGCTGCGCCCACTCCTACACCTGCAGCCCCCACGCCCACACCTGCTGCCCCCACGCCCACACCTGCAGCCCC